>RCUO01000554.1_pt1 | contig 18312 bp, 15 predicted proteins | sample 2166161 | NCBI WGS metagenome assembly RCUO01 (sample SAMN09932617, study PRJNA488358) | compost metagenome | feature: garden; material: soil; isolation source: compost soil in cyclohexanecarbonitrile-enriched culture | place: Germany: Experimental Botanical Garden Goettingen | collected 2016-01-27 | reverse complement strand
TCGCCGATGGAGATGCGCCAGTCGAAGTCGACCAGCGCATCCAGGCCAAACAACGACCGGCCCCGGCTGCCCTCGCCGGAGCTGATCTTGGCGCGCAGGCGCGGCTTCCGGCGGCTGGCGGCCTCCCACCACGCCGGCAGCAGCACCTGCCAGCCGGCTTCCAGCAGCAGCCGGCTGTCCTGGTTCAGGAACCGCCACGCGAGCTCATCGCTCAGCGGTTCCCCCAGCACATCGTCCCCATGGCCGATGTGCCCGCCGGGCAGGCTCTCGCGCAGCCGCGAGAGCCACCCGGATGCCCGTTCGCGGACGTATTCCGTCCACGATGCGGGCCACTTGCCGTGCGGCTCACCGCCCTTCGTGAGCCGCAGCGGCACAAGCGCGGATTCGTCGCGCTTGTCCTGCAGAAGGAGCCGGAGCCGCCAGTAAGGCGACTCCTCATCCGGCTCGAGCAGCTGCAGCACCGGCCGGAACGGCGCAGTGTCCGCCTTCCAGCCGATCGACATCAGCCAGCTCTCCTCATCCAGGCCGGGCGCGGCTGCGCCGCCGCTGAACAGCAGCGGGAACTCGCTGCGCAGGTCGCCGGCTTCGGCTTCCGTGCTGTAATAGCGCTGGAAGACCGCTGCCGAGAAGGCGGCGCCCAGACCCGCTGCAAGGCCCGTCCGTCCGGACAGTCCCTGCAGTGCAGCGGAGAGTCCGCTATCTCCTTCGGCCAGCTGCTGCATAGCCTGTTCGTCCCAATGCCACTGCAGCTGGCCTTCGCGATAAGCGGCGAAGGCTGGCATATACCGCTTCTCTGCCAGCAGATCCGAGACGGCCGGAGCCAGCTCGCTCAGCAGGGCGGCATCACCCTGCCAGCTCCAGCCTATATGTCCCAGCAGCTGCTGCTGCGCGAAGAACGGGACAACCTGCTCAGCAGGCAGCACGACCAGATCTACGCCGTCTGCATTCTGCAGAGTCAGCTCGGTTCCGTAGAAGGACTCTTCATGCCAGGCGAACAGGAGCTGCTTCAGCTGGACGCCGGGAACATAGTCATTCCTGTCATCGACGGCATAGATCAGGGCATCGCCGTACTGGGTCAAGGCCAGCTGGACCGTTAGATTACGTATAGATTTGCTCATGGGATCAGCTTTCCTTTCCGCAGCTCTTCCTGCAGCGCGCGCAGCCTGCTGTTCCGGGAGGTGAAGGCGTCCATGAATTCCTCCCAGCGGTCGTCACGCTTAAGTTTTTTATACAGCTTAGCCAGCCGTTTGATCAGCTTGACCGCAGATTTATAGCTGTGCCTGTTTTTCTCCAGAACGAACCGCTCCACAGCCTGATGATAGAACGGCAGCAGCAGCTCAGGCGCATTCTTCTCCAGCGGCTGAAGGTCTGTGACGCGGAAGTCGGCAGGGGTTTTGCCGGAAGCGAGCTGGTAATCCATCCATTCCCGCCACCTGCCGTACTGTAGCAGCAGCTCCTCATAGATCTCAGACGAGAGGGGCAGCATGCCGGACAGTGTATCCCACATAAGCGGCTCACTTTCCGGTAACTGGTGTACAGCATCCAGCCAGTAGCGGGCGTAATCACTCAGATTGTACAGCCGGCTTGTCAGCAGCGGGCCGATCTCGGCCAGCCAAGCCGTAAGACGTGACCAGTGCCCTGCCTGGCTGAGCGGGACAAAGAAGCTCAGCAGCTCATCCGGGTGGACACCGGGCCGCTCCGAGGCTTGGCGGAGCTGCTCCCAGGCTGCCTGGTCGTCGCCCAGCAGGAAATACATCCGGCCTTTAGCCAGCAGCAGCGCCTGCCGGGATTGAGCGGCTTTAAGCCCGTTTTCTGTCTGCTGAAGGATCTCCAGCTCCTCCGAAAAAAGCGCATTGCCGTCTGCACAGGGCACAATCCAGTGCCTCCAGAGCAGATCATAACAGGCTGAGAGATGCGGCTGGTCTCTTGAACGGTCCCGTGTCTCCTCCAGCATGGCCTGGCGCAGATGGGATACGGTCTCCAGCACCCGGGGCCATTCTCCGGGCTCTGTCTCCAGCGGCAGCGGCTGCTGGAGGAGCGAGAATATATCAGTCCGCAGCTCAGAAAGGGCAATGGCGGTATAATAGCCGAGCGAGTAACCCAGCGCAGCGCTGGCCGCTCCGGGCAGAACAGGCTGCAGCAGCTTTTCCAGAATGAAGAGGCGGGTATGCAGCCTGAAGAGCCTGTCCGCAGCGGGAGAGAGCTGTGGCTTGGCTTCATCAATGGCACTCAGCGCCCGGCTGGTATACTGGGGATTGCGCACCGTATGATCCAGCGGGGCTGCAAGCAGCTGCATATACTCATGCCACTGGGCTACAGTTGCTTCGGGAATCAGCCCGCTGAGCTTTTTTAGCAGGGCACTGCGGCTTCCTTTATCTGCCGGATCGGCGGAAGCGGCTTTGGGGCGGTTAGCCGTCGCCTTGGCATTCGCAAGGAGCGCCACTGACCGTCCTTGAGCATGTGCATAGTGCATGAGCACTGCAGCCATATGCTTGCAGGGTCCGTCTACCGGACAATCGCAATAGCTCCCTGAGAAATGATCGAGACTGATATAGACGTGGTAGGCCTCTCTGCCTTCAACCAGCGCCCGCATCTTCCGGGGTTCGCTGATTGAGAACGTCTGAACGCGGTTTTGTTTGAAATATTGAAACCCCCGCTTTAGGGTCAAATCATCGAAAGAATAGGCCGTTTCTGAAATGAGCTTGTCCCATTCGGCCTGGTCCAGCACATAGTTTGGCTGCATCGCAATAAGTCTCCTGTAGGTAAAAAGTTTTGTTCGATAATAAGAAAAGAGCTGTTCCCCCCATTATAGCATCTATATAAGTGTTGCCTGTTATCTTTCACTTTTGTGACAATTTTAAATAAAATTTAAAAAAAGTCCGCCCGGTATGACATGCCCCACATTGCCGCAGAGTCATCCATGCTACTCTAAGGGTCTGAAACTCTAGGGAACTGGCGGAAGGATGGAGCTGTAACCATGCTGCGATTTAAAATGAAGTATCTGCTGAACAACAAACAGAACCGGCTGATTCTGTTTCTGACCATAAGCGTCTCGTTATGCATTACACTGATCGGCCTCTTTTCCTACAGGGAGTACCGGCAGGCGCTCGATACGGAGCTGAATACGCCGAATGTTGAGCTGCTTCAGATTAACCTGGATGTGACGAACCGGGCGTTCCGCGAGGCTGACAACAAGGCGGTTGACCTCACCTTTAACCCGGCCGTGCTTGCGTTCCTGTCTGCTGATGCGGACCAGGCGGCGGAAGCGGCGGAACAGCCGCAGAATGTGCTGAAAGCGCTGGTGTCCGAGCCGGACATCCGGGATATAAGCGTCGTAAGCTTCCTGGGCCGGTCCGTCATCTCAAGCCGGTACGGCTACAGGGCTGCCTGGGGGGAAGTGCCGGAGCATGACTGGAGCGGGTGGCTGGAGGAGATTAAAGAGAAGCCGCTTCTGATTAAAAGAAGGCTGTACACCGGTGCCGATGCGGGCCTTGGCAACACGGAGCTGCTCTCGCTGGCCCGGCCGGTGGTCCAGAACGGTGCTGTTACTGGGGCGGTGCTGATAGACCTCGATTACGATACGCTTTTCTCCAAAATGTACACTCATTTGTCCAGCTATCAGTTTGTATACAATCTGGAGGGGGAGCTGATCTATCCGAAGCTCAATCTGCCTTTCCCGCTGGCTGAGATGAAGGACGTACTCAAGGAGATTGACGTAAGCCCGTTTGCCCATGTGAGGATGGACGGCCAGGCTTATATGGCTAACCAGGCTTTTTCCAATGTCACCGGCTGGCGTCTGGTATCACTGGTCCCGATGGAGCAGCTGCTGAAAAATGTAACAACCGCCCGCAATATGATGCTGATGCTGTCGCTGATCTCGATCGCGGTCGGCTGCTCGGCAATCTATTATTATAATTTCGCCGCCTTCCGGCCGCTCAAGCGGATTAACAAGCTGCTCAGCCCGGAGCAAAAAGGGCAGGCGAACCGCAATCTGTTTGATCTGGAGCCTGTAATCGGCAAGCTGGTCGGTGATTTCCGGAGCAAATCACTGGTTGCCGACTGGAGTCTGCCGGAGCTGCGCGCGAAATTCCTCAGTGATCTGATCGCCCGGAATATGGGCAAGCAGGAGACGGAGACGAAGTGGGAGCATTATTTTGCCGGCTGGCAGCAGGGGCCCTTTGAGGTGCTGATCATTTCCATCGACCGTCATTCAGAATGGGTAGCGGCTTACACAGAAGAAGACCAGCAGCTGCTCAAATATGCGATGAACAATATGGTATCTGAGTTTTACGGCCCGTCCTGGCGGACGGTCACAGCAGCTCCGCGCAAGGACAGTCTGGTTCTGCTGCTGCAGCCGACAGAAGGGCAAGGTTCGTGCAATCTGTATGAGGATACCATGAAGCTCGCCGGGATTATCGCTGAGGTGCTGGGTATTTCCGTATCTGTAGGGATGGGTACGGAGGCGCAGCTGATCGGCCAGGCTGCCCGCTCCTACACCGAGGCGGATATTGCGTTATCCTACCGCCTATACGAGGGATACGGACAGGTTCATCTGTATTCCGGACTTGAGAATAGGCCGGATGAGAGCGGCGGAGCAGCTGATGATGTCTGGAAGCAGGAGGTGCTGCATGCCCTGAAAAGCTCTGACGCCGCAACCGGACACCAGTGGGTGCACAGATGGGCCGCAGATCTGCGCAAGAAAAAGCTCCAGCCGCAAAAAATAGTCCGTGTGCTGGACGATCTGCTGGAAGAGATTATGAATATTGCCGCCTCCGGAGGCTATACCCTGCCTTCCGAGCTGGCTGACTATACGTGGTACCAGGTGTCTACGCTTGATCTGGCCGATATAGAAGAGCTGCTGTGCAGTATTATCAGCCAGATGGCAAGCGCGCTGGAAGTACACAGGCAGTCCAAGGAATATCTGCTGGTACAGAATCTGATTACTTATATGGAGGACAATCTGCAGCGTAACATCGGTCTGCAGGATATTGCCGCCCATGTCAATCTGGGGGTCTCCTCGGTCAGCACCATTTTTAAGGAGGAAACCGGAACCACCCTGTATGACTATCTGACTAACCTGAGAATAGAAAAAGCCTGCGGGCTGCTGCAAGGCAGCACCCTGAAGGTGGCGGAGATCGCCCAGCTTGTCGGCTACCAGAATGAGAACAGCTTTATCCGTGTCTTCCGCAAGAGCAAGTCGCTTACCCCGGGCAAATTCCGGGAGAACAGCAAATCTTCCAGACAGTATGCAGATCTGCCAAAACCGCATGGTTCCGGGATTTCTGACGATTCGGAATAAGATAATACGATTGCTGCCCGCCCTCTGAATGCTTTAAAGTTCTATTTGAGAAAACTTTCACAGCCTTGCATGCCGCGGCTGATGCTCATAAGAATTCAGGGGGGGAGCGCAGTAAACAGACTGAAGAAAGAGGGATAACCTTTGAAACGGACAACGAGGATTGCGATAGGATCAGCAGCTGTTCTGATAGCTGTGCTTCTCTTCATTGGAGCCCGGATGGCCGGGTATAAGGACGGAGGCGGCGCCGATGCCGGCTTTCCGGCTAAGCCGATTACGCTGATCGTACCGTATGCTGCCGGCGGAGGAACAGATACCACTGCACGGGCACTGGCCAAAGCGGCCGAGAAGGTGCTGGGCCAGCCGGTTATTGTACTGAACCGGACAGGCGGGGGCGGCTCTGTCGGACTGATGGAGGGTGCGAATGCTAAGGCTGACGGGTATACAGTCACTTTTTTACCTGCGGAGCTGACGATTCTGCCGCATCTGGGACTGCTGCCGATTACTTATGAGAAGTTCAAACCGATTGCCCAGACGAATTTTGATCCTTCCGCCATTACCGTAAGAGCCGGGGCGCCATGGCAAACCGTAAATGAATTTCTCGACTTTGCGAAAGCGCATCCAGGGGAAGTGAAGATGGGAAATGCCGGAACGGGGAGCATATGGCATTTGGCTGCCGTAACATTGGAAAGGGAAACCGGCGTGAAGTTTGCCCATATCCCCTTTGAAGGTGCAGGACCGGCCGTTTCTGCCCTGATGGACGGCTTTGTCGATGCAGTACCTGTAAGCCCTGCCGAGGTGAAGAAGGTTGTGGACGAAGGGAAGCTGCGGACGCTGGCAATCAATGCCGATAAGCGTTCAGAGGCGCTGCCGGATGTGCCCACACTGGAGGAACAGACGGGAATCCATGTGAATTTTACCGGTACATGGAGAGGGCTTGCTGTACCGAAGGATACGCCGGATGCCGTTGCGGAGCTGCTGGCAGAGGCCTTTATAAAGGCAACAGAGGACCGCAGCTTCCGTGAAGCAATGGCGGTGAACGGGCTTGGACTGCTGGTGAAGGACGGAAAGGCATTCTCGCGGCAGCTCAAGGAAAGCGATGATTTATTCTCACGGATGATTCCGGAGCTCGGACTGAGCCGTAAGTAACTTGAAAGCGTGCTCAGACCGCAATACAGAACTGAAAGGTATGATGAATAACTATGAAAATTAAAAAGACACTCGATCGAATTCCCGGCGGCATGATGCTGGTACCGCTGTTCCTGGGGGCGATTATCCATACGGCCTTCCCGAACGCAGGCGAATACTTCGGCGGCTTCACCAAAGGGCTTATGACCGGTACTGTGCCAATTCTTGCTGTGTGGTTCTTCTGTATGGGCGCTGCGATTGATGTGCGGGCTACCGGAACGGTACTGCGCAAATCGGGAACCCTGGTATTGACCAAAATAGCTGTAGCCTGGGTTGTCGCCATCATTGCCATCCAGTTCCTGCCTGAAGGCGGCGTCAAGAACGGCTTCTTCGCCGGCCTGTCCGTGCTTGCTATCATCTCGGCGATGGATATGACCAACGGCGGCTTATATGCTTCTATTATGCAGCAGTACGGCACCAAAGAAGAATCCGGTGCGTTCGTGCTGATGTCACTGGAATCCGGCCCGCTCGTAACCATGCTAATCCTCGGCAGTACCGGTGTAGCCGTATTTGAACCGCATGTATTCGTAGGTGCTGTGCTTCCGTTCCTGGTCGGCTTCCTGCTGGGCAACCTTGACCATGACCTGCGCGCTTATTTCGGAAAAGCGACACAGACCCTCATTCCGTTCTTCGGCTTTGCACTGGGCAGCTCGATTGACCTTGGCGTCATCCTGGATACAGGCCTGCTGGGTATTCTGCTCGGTCTCACTGTTATTGTGATTACAGGTATTCCGCTGATTCTGGCTGATAAATATATTGGCGGCGGCAACGGTACCGCCGGTCTGGCTGCATCCAGTACTGCCGGAGCAGCTGTAGCGAACCCGATGCTGGTGGCTAACCTGAAGCCGGAGTTTCTGCCTGCGGCTGAGACAGCAACAGCACTTGTAGCCGCCTCCGTTATTGTGACCTCCATTCTGGTTCCGATCATTACGGCGTACTACTCCGATTATATGAAAAAGAAGAGACCGCCGGTGGCAGAGGGGCCTAATGATCTGTCAGTACCCAAAGCTATTGTTTAAAAATTTCATATAACAACAGTAATTATATATTATATATAATAGTATTAACCCTCCATGAGCTGGACAATCGAGCTGTGGAGGGTTCTTTTTGTACTGTCGTAATCTTGCTCTCCTGTTCCTCAAATCTGCATAAGCCGGGAGCAATCGTTTATACTGGCGGTATGAGGTGATGTTAGATGGAACAGACGTTGTTTGAGCGTATTTACGCTTCAGTGGTCAGCCGCGAGCCGACCTATGACGGTATATATTATACGGCGGTGCTCACGACCCGTATTGTGTGCCGCCCGTCCTGCCGGGCGAGAACGCCCAAAGCGGAGAATGTGGAGTTTTACCCTTCTTTGGAAAAAGCGGTCAGGGCGGGCTTCCGCCCGTGCAAGCGGTGCCGGCCCGAGGAAGGCGGTGCGCTCCGCCCGGATGCAGTGCTCGCCGCCCGGGCGGATGCTGTTATGGCGGCCCGGCTCGCTGAGAAGCTGACGCTGGCGAAGCTGGCTGAGGCGCTTACGGTCAGCCCGTTTCATCTGCAGCGCACGTACAAGCAGGTAACCGGCTGCTCGCCTGCCGTGAAGCTGGATCAGCTGCGGTCAGACAAAGCGTGTGAGCTGCTGGCCCATACAGATACGCCTATCGCTGAGATCGGCAGGACGGCAGGCTTTCCGGGCGCATCGCATTTTGCCGCCTGGTTCACGCGCAAGAACAGCCTTTCACCAACAGAGTACCGTAATCAATCTAAGGGAGGGACTGCCGATGAGCAGGCACGCGAATAAACCGGGAACGCCCGGGAACCGGAAGAATACTGCTACGCAGCCTGTGATAATCTATCACCACACCGTAAGTCTCGGGGGCAGAGCATGGACACTATGGGCGAGCGCCAAGGGATTGGTCCGTGTATCGTATGAACAGGATCAGGGACAGCTTCCGGCAGGCTGGCTGAACCTCCATGCCCCGGCTGCCCGGGTGGAGGAGAATGCAGATGTTTTTGCGGAGATGGGTGTTATCAGTCTGCTTGAGCGCTATTTCGCGGGCGAAGCTGTCAGCTTCAGCAGTCTGCCGCTAGATCTGTGGGGAACCGCCTTTCAGCAGGAGGTCTGGAATGGGCTGCTGCAGATTCCTCATGGAAGCCTTGCTACCTATAAGGAGCTGGCTGTGCAGATCGGCCGCCCGCTTGCGGTCCGCGCAGTCGGTGCGGCTAACGGGCAGAACCCGGTTCCGGTTATTGTGCCGTGCCACCGGGTCATCGGGGCGAACGGCACCCTGACCGGCTACCGGGGCGGGCTGAAGCTGAAGCAGGAGCTGCTGGCGCTTGAGGGAATAACACATGTGGGGGCGAAGGGTCATGAACGATTTGCTTTTTGAGCTGCCGCTGCCGGATTATTTTGACTTGAATGCCTGTCTGGCCTATATGAACCGTTCGCCGCTGGAATGTCTGTTCCGGCCGGATAGCGAGGGGGTAAACCGGCTGTTTATTGTGGAGGGAGAGCCGTGTCTGGTCCGGCTGACAACGGCGGCGGAACAGCCTCCGCGTCTGCAGGCAAACCTGCTGAGCGGGGCTGTTCCTGGAGCGGAGGCCACAGCAGGGCTGGCCCGCTATATTGTGGAATGGTTCGACCTGGACCGCGATCTGGCTCCGTTCTACCGGATCGCGGATGAAGATCCCTTGCTGCAGCCGCTGGCTGTGAGCGAACGCGGCCTGCGGATTATCGGCATTCCCGATCTGTTCGAAGCGCTGTGCTGGGCCATTCTCGGCCAGCAGGTCAATCTGGCCTTTGCTTACAGGCTCAAGCAGCGGCTAACTGCTGAATATGGGGCTTCACTTGAATATGAAGGGCACACGTATTATCATTTTCCCGGCCCGGAGATGTTCCTGACCGTGACCCAGGAAGAGCTGTGCAGCCTGCAGCTGACCCGGAATAAAGCGCGGACGGTGCTGGAGGTCGCTGCCCTTATCGCCGGAGGCGGCCTAAGCCGGGAGGAATTGCTGTCCCTGCCTTCGCCGGAGGAAGCGGAGGCGCGCCTGCTGAAGCTCCGGGGAATCGGCCCCTGGACCTCGCAGTATGTGCGGATGCGCTGCCTGCGTGATACCACTGCCTATCCGGTAGGCGATGTAGGGCTGCAAAATGCGGTCAAATTCCTGACCGGCATGGACCGCAAGCCTACTCCTGCCGAGCTGCTTGAGCTGGCGCTTCCCTGGAAGGGCTGGGAAGCCTACGCCACCTTTTATTTGTGGCGGGCGCTTTACTGAACAACTGTCCGCTCATCTCTTGCTAAAAAGCATGCTGAATTTGCAGAAAAGGCCCGTACAGCTGCAGGGCAGCTGACGGGCCTTACGAGAGAGATTACTGCTGCCGCCTGGTGAAAATCTGGAAAGTAACGCCGAACTTATCGGTCACCATGCCATAGGCAGGGCTGAAATAAGCAGGTCCCAGCTCAATATCAACCGTTCCGCCTTCCTTCAGTACGTTATACAGCTGCCCGGACGTATCCGCGTCACTGGTAGAGATACAGAGATTCAGCCCGTTGCCGGTCTGCCTTGTCTGCCCCGGCTCCAGATCGGCTACGAACATTGTAGTCTCTCCGATGCGGAGTACGGAATGGGCAATGCGTGCCTTTTCCTCATCGGACAGCGGATTCCCGGCTTCAAGCGGACCCTCGCCTACCGTCTGCATAAACATCAGATTTGCGCCAAGACTCTCCTGATAGAATGAGATGGCTTCACGTGCTGTTCCTTCAAGCAGAATAAACGGATTTACTTCTATAGTCATTAACAATCGCTCCTTCGGCGGTGGATTTGCCCGTTCATCCGGGCTATGCTCTTATTGTAGACTGCAATAGTGACAACTATTGTCATAAATAAAAAAGTAATGGAGACAACACTATGTCCAAATCCAAACGGCTGCTGGAGCTGATGATGACAGTAAACCGCAAGCGGAAGTTTACGGTCAGGGAGCTGGCCGATGAATTCGGCGTGTCCGCCCGGACGATTCTCAGGGATCTTCAGGAGCTGAGTGAGCTCGGTGTTCCGCTGTATTCGCAGGTAGGACCGCACGGCGGCTATCAGGTGCTGAAGGAACGGATTTTGCCGCCGATTGCTTTTACTGAGGAGGAGGCAGTGGCGATTTTTTTTGCCAGCCATGCCCTGCGCCACTATGAATATCTCCCCTTTAAGGAAGAGTCGGTATCTGCACTGCATAAATTCTATAATTATATGCCTGGAGATGTGCGGGATAAGATTGATGACTTGAAGAACCGGATTGATTTCGTAATTCCGGCGCGTGAGGCAGAGTTCCCTTATTTGTCCATACTGCTGGAAGCAGCCGTGGAGCAAAAGGTACTGCTGATCGGCTATGAATCGCAGGGTGAGCACAGGCTGCGTCCAGTCCAGCCGGTCGGCATTTATGCCGCAGGCGGGCTGTGGTATTGTCCGGCCTATTGTTTTCTGCGCGGCGGTCTGCGGGTCTTCCGCTGTGACCGGATTGATTCTGTAACCGAGGATGCTTCCGGCCTTACGCCGCTTGATCTTCGCCGGGTGCACCTGGGAAACAGGCATACATTTGAGGCAGAGGGAATGGCGGAAGGGCAGCAGGAAGGGGACGGGCTGAAGCCGGAACCGGGACAAGACGGGAACCGGCTCAGGCTGCGCGTGGAACTGACCGTTAAGGGAGTTCAGGCCTGTGAGGGGGAAATGTGGTCATCCTCCCTGCTTCATGTAGACTCTGACGGCACCGGCAGGCTGGAGGGGACAGTTCCGGAGCGTGACTTGCGTTACTTCGCCGGATTCCTTATCGGCATCGGCCATGAGGCGACCGTTCAGGAGCCGGCTGAGCTGGTCAAGGAGCTGAGGGCTGTGCTTGAAGAGCTGCTGGAGAAATACAGCTGAAGTCCTGCCGCAGAGCAGAAGAGAGTATCTTTGGACAGCGAGCGCGGAATATACCGCATATTCCGCACGGACAAGCTAGGAGCGGAAGCCTTAATCCTTCAGCCATACCTCTGCCAGCAGCCGGATGCCCGCACGGATTCGATCTCCGGGGATAGCCCCGAATCCGAGAATGAACTCCGGCGGATTGTGCTCCGTCTGCTTCCACCAGGTATAGGATGCCGGGGTGACACGGATTCCGGCTAATGCAGCTGTGTCTGCCAGCAGACGTGCGTTTCCGCTGCTGTGTAGCCTTACCAGGAGATGAAAGCCGGCACCCTGGCCGCGGACTGTTGCCTGTTCTCCGAAGTACAGCTGCACGGCTTGCAGCAGAGAGTCGTGTTTCTTCTGGTAGTGCAGCCGCATCCGCCGCAAATGTCTGGCGAAATGGCCCCGCTCCAGAAAATAATGCAGTGCAATCTGGTTCAGCCTGGAAGCGGAGTGCTCCAGGTACAGCTCCCTTGCGAGGCTGCGGTATACCGGAAGCAGACTCACCGGCAGCACCATGTAGTGTACACAGAGGGCAGGGGCGACAGACTGGGCGAAGCTGCCCATATAGACCACCGGACTGTTCTCCGTGAGTCCCTGCAGGGAGGGAACCGGCCTGCCGTGATAGCGGAATTCGCCGTCATAATCATCCTCAATGATATAACTGCCTGCAGATACGGCCCAGTCCAGCAAGGCGTGGCGCTTGGCTATGGGCATAATCATTCCGCACGGAAACTGGTGGGACGGAGAGATGTATACGGCGCTTGCTCCGCTGCTGCGCAGCTTCTCTACATTTAGCCCGTCCTCCTCCAGGGGAACAGGAATAATCTCATAGCCGCTTCTGCGGAATGCGGACGGCAGCAGATGATATCCAGGGTCTTCAATGGCAAGCTGCCGGGTTCCCGGGGGCAGAATGTGACAGAGCAGCGAGGAGAGCTGATGCTGATCGCCGCCGATAACGACCTGCTCCGGCATGCAGCGCAGCCCGCGGAACTGCCGGAGGTGGGCGGCAATGCTGCCGCGCAGGGCCGGTTCGCCCTGAGGATCGCCGTATTGCAGCAGATCGGGATTAGCGAGCTGCTCCTGAAAGAGGCTGCGCCAGATTTTGTAGGGGAACAGTGAGAAATCATTTTTGGAGATATGAAAATCATAAGCGTACTGCTGCGGGTCACGGGGTGTAATCGGCAGAACGGCTTGAGTCAGCTGCAATCCCTGGCGTTCAGCCGGTCCGCCAGCAGCTTCTGCCCCGCTGAACGCATGCATCGGCTGGACTATATATCCGCTGCGCGGCCGGCTGGTGACAAACCCCTCGGAGACCAGCTGCTGGTAGGCCAGCTCAACGGGAGTGGCGCTGATACTCAGCTGCGCCGCCAGGCTGCGGATGGAGGGGAGGCGGGTGCCGGCATGCAGAACGCCGCCAAGAATCTCTTTTTTGAAATAGTCATACAGCTGTATGTAGTACGGGAGCTTCCGGTCATCGCTCAGCATCGGGTTTATCAGCATCGTGTTCTCCCATCTGTCCTTTGGAATTTGCTTGTTTTGTATATTTTATAAGATACAGATTGGCATTACCATAGAGTTATCAATTGAGACAGGGGATGGCATTATGAGCAGGCATTCAGGTTTATTAACAGGGGAACGCGTATATCTGCGCCCGCTGAACGGGGAGGACGCCGGGCTGTATTACCATATGTTCTTTGGGGCGGAGACACGCCGGCTGACCGGAACGCAGAAGCATATTACAAAGGAGCAGATTACCGGCTATATCGACCGCAAGGCGGGTGATGACAGCAGCGTGCTGCTGCTGATTGCTTTAATAGAGAACGATGAGGTTATCGGCGACATTGCAATACAGGATATGGACCGGGGCAACCGTACCGCCAACCTGCGTCTGGCTATCGGTGAAGAGCGGCATCAGAATCAGGGCTACGGGCGGGAAGCGCTGCTGCTGATGCTCGATTACGGCTTTGGCATTCTCAATCTGCACAGAATCGAGCTGGAGGTCTACACCTATAACAGCCGTGCTGAGCATGTCTATGAGAGTGTCGGCTTTGTGCGGGAGGGCGTGCGTCGGCAGACGCTTTTTTATAACCATGAGTACCATGATGTTGTAATGATGAGCATGCTGGAGCATGAGTACCGGGAGCGATATTTAAAATAAAGGTCAGAATAGGTCAAAAAAATTGAGCGGCTAAATAAACAGCCGAAAACCATGCCGAAATGCCGGAATTTAACGGTTTTTCGGCTTTTTCGGGTTTTGATCCTGCGGTGCAGCATGATTATAATAAAGCCATAAGAAAGGTCAAGCAAGGTCAAAGTGAAATTAAAAAAAGTCAATGAGAGGAGAATGGAAGATGTTTGATTTGGTCCCTTTTGGAAAACGCAGAGATGATGTTTTTGGTGCAATGGCAAAGTCGTTACATGATGTATTTAATGATGAGTTTTTTGGCCAGGTGACCGGCAGCGCCCTGTCTTTCCGGACAGATATCCGCGAGAGTGAGCAGGCTTATCTGATTGAGGCTGAACTGCCGGGCTTCAGCAAGGACGATATCGACATTGATTATGCCAGCCCTTACTTGACGATCAAAGCAGTGCGCAAGGAAGAAAAGAGCGGGGAGAACAGCCAGCAGCAGGTTGTGCGCCGGGAGCGCCGTTATGGCGAATATGTCCGCCGTTTCTATGTGCAGGATATTAACGGGGATGACATCCGGGCCTCGCTCAAGGACGGACTGCTGATGCTAGAGGTGCCAAAACGGCAGAAAGCCGCCGGAAAGCGGATTGAAATTCAGGACCACGGCAACTCCGGACCGCAGCTTCAGTAAGCTGTTAAGCCGGGCGGAGAGCTGAAGCAGTCCGGGGCGGCTCCGCCGGGCTTTTTATATAGCAGTCTATACAAAGGCGCATTGTAGTGGGTTTACCGGCTATGATGCGTCTTTTATGAATAGCATAGATAGTGTGAAATGGTATGCAGAGTCTCTGAAAGGAGAGGATTCTCATGGCGGGCCAAAATTACTACAATGCGCTCGGGGTAAGCAGGCAGGCAAGCAGACAGGAAATCAAAAAAGCTTACCAGAGGCTGGCGAAGCAGTGGCATCCCGATGTAAATAAAGCCCCGGAGGCGGAGAGCCGATTTAAGGAAGCTGCTGAAGCCTACGAGGTGCTGGGCAATGATGAAAAGCGGGCGGCATACGATGAGGAGCTGCGCTACGGGGCTGCCGGCTTCGGCTCCGCCGGCGGCTGGCGTGCAGACGGTCCGACAACGGGCCGGCAGGCCGGCTGGGATTCGGCATTCGGTGAAGACCGGGGCAGTGCTTATTCCGCTCCCGGCAGCGGGTTCGGTGAAGACGACCTGTTCGGGATGTTTTTTGGGAGCCGGGGAGCGGAGGGCCGGCCCGGCTTTGATTTTTTTGGCAGCAGCAGCGGCTTCGGCGGAGGGCCTAGTATGATGCAGGCCCAGCTGGAAATCACACTGGAGCAGGCATATAAGGGCGGCAATGTAAGCGTAAAGGCCGGCGGGCGGGAGGTAGCGGTCAGCATTCCGCCGCGCTCAGCGGAGGGAACCGTGATCCGGGTGCCGGGTGCGGCCGGCCAGAGTGAGGAGCTGCTGATCGTCTTGCAGCTTGCGCCGCATGATATTTACGGGGTTGAAGACGGGGATCTGCACGGCACGGTTGAAATTGCGCCATGGCAGGCGGTGCTTGGCGGCGAAGCCAGGGTACCGCCTGCCTGACGGCAGCAGCATTAAGCTGAAGATCCCGGCCGGAACGGCAGGCGGCCGCACGCTGCGCATTCCGGGCAAGGGACTGAAGCGCCGGAACGGCATCAATGGAGATATCCTGTTCCGGCTTGAGATTGTAATTCCCGAGGTAACGGGCGAAGCGGAAAAGGCGCTCTACCGCAGGCTGGCTGATACAAGCAGCTATCAGGCAGGAATAAGGTGCGGAAGCGGCGGAAAACAGCGGCAGAAGGCGGCTATGGGCTAAGCAGGCTGGTTAATAATAAGGAAAGACAATAACAGATGATGAAATAGATCTCACGAAAGGTGATGAATGCATATGGATTTCAACAAGCTAACGCAGAAGCTGCAGGAAGCGGTTGCTGCGGCACAATCGCTGGCGGCGGCTGCCGGGCATCAGGAGATCGACAATCTCCATTTGCTTAAGGCGCTGCTCCAGCAGCAGGAGGGCCTGCTGCCAAGACTGCTGCAGAAGCTGAATCTTCCGGCGGCTGAGCTGCTGCGCGGGACCGAAGAGCTGCTGCAGCGGAAGCCGAGTGTCAGCGGTTCAGGCGCCGGCACCATGCGGCGATATGCGTCGGCCTCCTTAATTGAAGTGCTGGATCAGGCCGAGAAGGAGGCGGCTGCGATGCACGACGAATTCGTAGCCGTGGAGCACGCCGTGCTGGCGATGGTGTCGGATACCGGCAGCGGCAACCGGGAGCTGCGCAGCCTGTTTACCAGCCGCGGAATTACACGTGACAAGCTGCTGGGCGTGCTGGCTGAGATCCGCGGCCATCAGCGGGTGACCAGCCGGGAGCCTGAGGCCACCTATGAGGTGCTGGAGAAGTACGGCCGTGATCTGGTCGCTGAGGTGCGGGCCGGTAAAATCGACCCGGTCATTGGACGCGACGGGGAAATCCGCCGGGTGATTCGCATCCTCTCCCGTAAGACGAAGAACAACCCGGTACTGATTGGGGAGCCGGGGGTCGGAAAGACGGCGATTGTCGAGGGCCTGGCCCACCGGATTGTCCGCCGGGATGTCCCTGAGGGGCTGAAGGACAAAACGATCTTTTCGCTGGATATGAGTGCTCTGGTAGCCGGTGCGAAATACCGCGGAGAGTTCGAGGAGCGGCTGCAGGCGGTGCTGAGGGAAATCCGTGAGAGCAACGGCCGGATTATTCTGTTCATTGACGAGCTGCATACCATTGTCGGTGCGGGTAAAACCGAAGGTGCGATGGACGCCGGCAATATGCTGAAGCCGATGCTGGCCCGCGGCGAGCTGCACTGTATCGGTGCAACCACGCTGGATGAGTACCGCAAATATATTGAGAAGGACCCGGCCCTGGAACGCCGCTTCCAGCAGGTCCTGGTCAGTGAGCCGGATGTGGAGGATACAATCTCCATTCTGCGCGGGCTGAAGGAACGGTTCGAGGTGCATCACGGCGTCAAAATCCATGACAGCGCCCTCGTCGCTGCCGGTGTGCTGTCAGACCGCTATATCACGGACCGCTTCCTGCCGGATAAGGCAATTGATCTGGTGGATGAAGCCTGTGCGATGATCCGTACCGAAATCGACTCGATGCCCGGCGAGATGGATGAGGTAACCCGCCGCCTGATGCAGATGGAGATTGAAGAAGCGGCGCTCAAGAAGGAAACCGATGATGCCAGCGCCCGCCGACTGGAGAATCTGCAGCGGGAGCTGGCCGATCTTAAGGAGAAGCATCTCACCATGACCGCCCGCTGGGAGAAGGAGAAGTCGGCCATCCAGGGCATCCGTGAGCTGAAGAAAAAGCTGGAGCAGGCCCGCAAGGATCTCGTTGACGCCCAGGAGGTCTATGACCTGAACAAGTCTGCTGAGCTCAGCTACGGCATTATTCCGGAGCTGGAAAAGCAGGTGAGGGCGGCTGAGGAAGCGGCGCAGCAGGATCAGGAGACCCGGCTGCTGCGGGAAGCCGTGACTGAGGAGGAGATCGCCGATATCGTGTCGCGCTGGACCGGTGTCCCGGTCAGCAGGCTTGTCGAAGGCGAGCGGGATAAGCTGCTGCGGCTTGAGGAGACGCTGCATGAGCGGGTTGTCGGCCAGGAAGAGGCCGTGTCCCTGGTAGCGGATGCCGTGCTGCGCGCCCGGGCCGGGATTAAGGACCCGAACCGTCCGATCGGCTCGTTCCTGTTCCTCGGTCCGACCGGGGTCGGCAAGACCGAGCTGGCCAAGGCGCTGGCGGTCTCGCTGTTCGACCGGGAGGACGGCATGATCCGTATCGACATGTCGGAATACATGGAGAAGCACAGCGTCTCCCGTCTTGTCGGTGCGCCTCCGGGCTACGTTGGTTATGAGGAGGGCGGCCAGCTCACCGAGGCGGTCCGGCGCCAGCCTTATACGGTCGTACTGCTCGATGAGGTCGAGAAGGCCCATCCCGATGTGTTCAACATTCTGCTGCAGCTGCTAGATGACGGGCGGCTGACCGATTCACAGGGCCGGGTTGTCAACTTCAAGAATACGATCATCATCATGACCTCAAATATCGGCTCGCCGCATCTAATCCAGGGAACGGATGACAATGGTGATCTGACCCAGGCCGTTAAGGACCGTGTAATGAAGGAGCTGAGCGGCCATTTCCGTCCGGAGTTCCTTAACCGGGTGGACGACATTGTCATGTTCAAACCGCTGACGATGGCGGAGATCGGACAGATCGTTGTCAAGCTGGCCGACGGTCTGCGCCTGCGGCTGGCCGAACGGGGCATCGGGCTAACACTTAGCGATGCGGCAGTCGGCTTCATCGCGAAGGAGGGCTTCGACCCGGTCTATGGGGCGAGACCGCTCAAGCGGTTCATCCAGCGCAGTCTGGAGACGCCGGTCGCACGGGCGCTGATCGCCGGCGAAGCGGAGGAAGGCTCGGTCCTGGCTGTTGACGAAGCAGACGGCAAGCTGAGTGTGGCTATCCGTCAGCCTGAGCCAGCTGCATCAGGCAAGGTCTGAGCGGGTGGCTTGTGGCCGGCCGGAGATAGCAGAGGGTGTGTGGCTGCCCAGCTGGAGAAAGCAGCGGTTGTATATGGCTGTCCGGCTGGAGATAGTGAGGGATGTGTGTGGCTGTCCGGCTGGAGATAGTGGGGAATGTGTGCGGCTGTCCGGCTGGAGGGCAGCCGCAGGCAGCAGTTCTTCTGTAGCAAGAAGATTCCGGCCTTCCGGAAGTAT
>RCUO01000552.1_pt1 | contig 18350 bp, 19 predicted proteins | sample 2166161 | NCBI WGS metagenome assembly RCUO01 (sample SAMN09932617, study PRJNA488358) | compost metagenome | feature: garden; material: soil; isolation source: compost soil in cyclohexanecarbonitrile-enriched culture | place: Germany: Experimental Botanical Garden Goettingen | collected 2016-01-27 | reverse complement strand
TGAAATGAGGACAGCTAGAGTGAGAACTGCTGGAGTGAGATAAGCTGTGGCTGGCACTCCATCACAATCTGATTCGACAAATTTCACGCATGGGCCTGTGCGGGAGTATAATGAAAGAGCCGCCCTACGGGAAGCGCAGCTTCCTATTGCCGGCGGCAGTCAGCGGCTGCATTCCGGTGCTGAGGCCCGGGGCGCCTTAACAGAAAGCGGGGCTGAACAATAATGCGGTTTAAAGATGTATTCTCCATTATCGGGCCGGCGATGGTAGGACCCTCCAGCTCCCATACGGCGGGAGCGGCCCGGATCGGGCGGGCGGCGCGTCAGCTCCTCGGAGAGATGCCGCAGAAGGCGGAAGTCATCTTCTACGGATCGTTCGCGGCCACTTATCAGGGCCACGGCACGGACCGTGCGATCGCGGGCGGGCTGCTGGATTTCGCGACGGACGATCTGCGCCTGCCGGATTCCATTGAACTGGCGGAAGCGGCCGGGATGGATTTGTCGTTCCGGCAGGGTGCGGGCTTGTTCCCCCATCCCAATACGGTGCGGCTGGAGCTGGCCGGGGAGAGCGGCGGACTGTCGCTTACCGGAATCTCCATTGGCGGAGGCAATATCGAGATCGTTGAAATCGACGGCTTCAGCGTCAAGCTGTCGGGCATGTATCCCACTGTTCTTATTCACCACATGGATTATTTGGGCGTGCTCGCGGGCGTGACCGACACGATGCGCAGAGGCCGGGTCAATATCGGGCATATGTCGCTGGACCGCAAGAACCGCAGCGGCGCGGCTCTTACCGTGCTGGAGCTGGATGAGCGGCTGGCGCCGGAGCTGGCAGCCGAGCTGATGGCCCTGCCTGCGGTTCAATCGGTCAAGCTGATCCATCTGGAAGAGGGCGAGAAGAAGCCTGCGGAACCGGCGGGAGTTGAAGGCATGAAGGAAGAGAAAGGGAAGGAATAACAGTCATGAATTTTCATACGTTAAGCCAGCTTGCGGCGCTGGCGGCAGAGCGGAATACAGAAATCGGGGCGCTGATGCTGGAAGAGCAGAGTGCGGAATCGGGACGTCCCGCAGACGCCGAATTCGCCAAAATGAAGGAATATTACGGCGTCATGAAGGAAGCCGTGCAGCGCGGCATGACGGAGAACACGACCTCGCGCAGCGGGTTGACCGGGCTGGACGCCCAGCGTGTGGGCGCCTACAATGCCTCGGGCGAATCCTGCCTCGGCGGTCCATCCGGCCAGGCGATGGCCTACGCGCTGGCGGTTTCCGAGGTCAACGCTTCGATGGGACGCATTATCGCCACGCCGACGGCCGGCTCATGCGGCATTATTCCCGGCGTATTCTTGAGCTGTCAGGAGCGGTTCGGCTGGGATGATGACAAGATGACTTACGGCCTGTTCGCGGCCGGAGCCATCGGTTATGTTATCGCCAATAACTCCTTTGTCTCCGGAGCGGAGGGGGGCTGCCAGGCTGAGGTCGGTTCGGCGATCGGGATGGCGGCCGGAGCGCTGACCGAGCTGCGCGGCGGCACTCCCGCCCAGGCTGTGCATGCGGTGGGACTGGCGCTGAAGAATACGCTCGGACTCATCTGCGATCCTGTTGGCGGACTTGTTGAAATTCCCTGCATCGTCCGGAATGGCTTCGGGGCCGTGACGGCCCTGGCGGCCGCGGACATGGCGTTGGCCGGTGTGCGCAGCGTCATTCCGTCCGACGAGGTGATCAAGGTCATGCTGGAGGTCGGTTCTTCGATGCCTGAGAAGCATCGCGAGACCGCTGGCGGCGGACTTGCCCAGACGCCGACAGGACGCAAGATTATGGAGGATTTGCGGGGAAACCGCCGCGAAGAGAAGCTGGAGTCCTGAGCGGAACGGATAACGCGTGCTCGGCGTCCCGGCTGGAGTCCTGAGCGGAACGGATAACGGGTGATCAGCGTCCCGGCTGGAGCCCTGATTCACGGACAGAGGCTTAGATGCTTGAGCTTAGCGATTTCTATCTCTGCTGCGGAAGAAATGGATTAGCGGGAGCATGACCGGACCCGGACAGGCCCTGAAGCTTTCGCGGCTTTACAGCAGCTTGAAGCGGCGGAGCTGCTCCCACTGCCCCTCGCGCTTCAGAATCTCCGGCTGCTTCTCGCCGATCAGATCGAAATGCGGAAAGGGCGAGCGGTTGTGGATATAGCGGGGAGGCAATCCGTTGTCTTTGCACCAGGCTGCGAGGCGCTCCAGGTCGCTGCAGCCGACTTTGGTCACCGTTGTAATTCCGGGGAATCGCGGGTCCAGCCAGTAATGGGTCAGAAAGGCGATTTCCCCGTTTAGGACCGCTTGCTTCCAGCGGTTCAGTTCTTCTTTTTTTACACCAAAAGCCATGGCCTTCTCATCCTTTATTCGCTAAGATGTACATCCGGGAAGGAGGGGATTTCATGAACGGACAGAACCGGGCGGACATTCGTCCCGGCCTTGAAGTGGACATCGTGCTGAAACAGGACCAGCCTACCGGCAAGCTGACCCGGGGCACGGTCAAGGATATTTTGACGAACTCGCCCCGTCATCCCCATGGGATTAAAGTGAGGTTGACGAGCGGTCAGGTTGGCCGGGTCAAGCATATTATAAGCTCGTCCTGATCCAAGGGCAGATACGATACCCGCCATATGCGGCAGCGCCCTATTCATAAGCCCTGCTCCTTTCCCGGACGCGGCTTAATGGATGGGGTGTTTGGGCTGCCGCTATTTTCCCATAAATTCATCGACCAACTGGTCGGCTTTGGCCTGATTGCACAGGTTGCAGGCGCATACGCAGTTCAGCGGTGTTGTATGGCCGCCTTTGGCCCGGGGCAGCAAATGGTCGATTGTATCGCCGTACTGTCCGCAGAAGTGGCACGTATACCGGTCCCGTGTCAGGATAAACTTGCGGAAGTCCTTGTTGCTGTACAGCCGGCGGATTGTCCGCCGGCCGACGACGATGGCGGCCTGCTCGCGGACGAGCGTAATGGCTAGCTCCAGGTCAATCTCCTGGTGCCATCGCCGCCCCTTGTCGCTGTGACCGCGCATCAGAATCATGCCCTGCTTCGAGGGCACGAGCGCCGAGAAGTCGCCTTGCGCAGGCTTCGGGCCGCGCGGGCGCTGAAGCGGCGGAGCCGGCTCTGTCTTCGGCAGCGGCTTCGGCGCGGTCTCGGCTGCGGAAGCATGCAGCTTCCGCTCGGCGGCTGCCTTCCGGCGGGAACGTCTGCGTTTCCGCCGGACCGGCGCGGCGGGAGCCTGCGGCTGGGCGGAGTCCGGCGGGCCCGCGCTCTCCAGCTCGGGCGCCGAAGGAGCCGCGCCGCTGCCGGGCACGCCCTCGGGCGCGGCCGCAGCCCGTTTCCGCGGGCCGCGTCTCCGCTTGCGGCGGGGAGCGCCGCCCCCGCCCGCTTCCGCCGGGAGCCCGGGCGATGCGGGCTCCCGCTCCGGGGAGCCGCCCGGCACGGCGGCTCCTGGTTCCTGCGCCGGAGTCCCGGGCGCAGACAGCATGGCCTCGCCGGGCTTCGCGGCGAGCGCCTTCTGCCGGCGGGCTGCCGCCGGCTTGGGGACCGGCGCAGCCTGGGACAGCTGCGCCGCCGCTGCCGGGACGCTCTTGTCAGGCGTCCCGGCTTCGCGGTGCTTCCGGCATTCCCGGCAAGCGCCACGGCGGGAGTCGCCTTTGGAACGCCGGCCGGTTCTTTTGCGAAACTCCGAGAGCGGTTTGTCCTGAAGGCAGTAGGCGCATCGTTTCGTTGCGGATTGATCTATGGACATTATAGGCATCGTTCAGAGCGGCGGCTTGGCCGCGCCCGGTCACCTCGTTTTTTTCGTAAAATGAAATCCAGCTTCATCCAGTATAACGCAAAGTGCGGATAATCACACCGATTTGCCCTTACTTTTCGAAATGTAATCAAGGTCTCTGAGGAATGGACTGGAGTCCGGTATAATGGAAGCAGAACCGATGACCGCTCGCATTAGGGCCGCCCATTTCAAGAGCGAAAGCGAGGATACGATCAAATGAACGAGAAGGCAAGAGCAGGCGGAGACAGGACCAACTCTTTCCGCACAAGCGGAAAAAGACCGAAGGCTGTGACGTTTTTGTATGTGCTGCTTGTATTTCTGGGAGTAGGGGCCATAGCCGGAGGGGTGGGGCTCATTACTGACCCGTCCGGGGGACAGCTGGGCATGCCGGTGGATGAGATGCTGAAGCGGTCACCATTTGACGACTTTCTGATCCCCGGCATTCTGCTGCTCGTTGTATTCGGTCTGCTGCCGCTTCTGGTGGTGTACGGGCTTGTCCGCAGACCTCAGTGGTCTTGGGCGGATGCAATCAATCCTTTCAAAGAGCTGCATGCCACCTGGACGCTGGCCTTGTATGTCGGCTTCGGACAGATTATCTGGATTATGGTGGAGACGTATATTATGGACGCCGTGGCGGTGATCCATGTCCTGTATATGACGATCGGTCTGCTGATTCAGATCGCCGCGCTTCTTCCGTCGTGTCAACGGTACTTCCGGGTGCCACCGGATGTCGATATCTCGGATACGGCTGGCGGGATAACCGGGCCGCGCTCGGCCTCCAGATAGGTGCATTGTGAGAGCCAGGCCCGTTGTCCGGCAGAGTCCTGGAATCGGTCTGAAGGACCGCCCGGCCGGTCTTCGGCTTATGCCGATTGGCAGATAGAATGATTGAAAAGTTAGCTGAGAGGGCAACCGGGATCTTATACATCGATTGGAGTGTGAACCATGAACGAAATCTCGGGAACCTTGATTACCGTATCGACTTTGGCGGAGGACTTCCGCAGGCTTGGCGTCCAGGAGGGAATGACGGTGCTGCTGCATTCCTCTTTTAAATCGCTTGGAGAATGGGTGGCGGGCGGTCCCGCCGCTGTCATCCTGGCCCTGGAGGAGGCGCTAGGGGAAGAGGGAACGCTGGTTATGCCTACGCATTCAACCGACCTCACCGATCCGTCAGGCTGGAGCAACCCGCCCGTTCCGGAAGCGTGGTGGGAGACGATCCGGGCGGAAATGCCGCCTTATGATCCGGATTTGACGATGCCCCGCGCCATGGGCGTCATCCCGGAGTGTTTCCGCAAGCAGTCAGGCGTGAAGCGCAGCGCCCATCCGCTGTATTCCTTCGCGGCTCGGGGCATGTATGCCGAGGCGGTTACCGCCGGCCATGAGCTGGCTTACGGCTTGGGCGAGCATTCGCCGCTCGGACGACTGTACGAGCTGGATGCTATGGTGCTGCTGCTCGGCGTTGGCCACGGCAATAACACCTCCATGCATCTGTCCGAACACCGCGCTGCTTATTCCGGCCGGAGAGAAATAACAGCCGGCGCGCCGGTCTCCGAAGACGGAATCCGCCGCTGGGCGCTCTTCCCGGATCTGGAGTGGAATTCGGACGACTTTCCCGGGATCGGCGAGGACTATGAGCGCGAGACCGGTGGGGTGAAACACGGCAGTATCGCCGCGGCGCCCGCCCGGCTGATGTCCCAGCGGGGAATCGTGGACTATGCTGTCCGCTGGATGGAGCGATATCGGAGTTAGCGATTTAATGATTTAGAAAGGGCGAGCCCGGCAGCTGCGTCAATCGAGATCGTTGAACCTGCGAGTTAAATGAGCCGAGGTACTAGATCCAATTCACCGTGAAAAGGCGGACTCCCCGCTGGCTGCGCATATTCAAATCGCGCATACTCACATAAAGAAAGCCCGTATCTCATGAAATGCCGAGATACGGGCTTTCAAGCTTAAGCCGAATGCTTCACAGCCATTACTTCTCCGCAGTCGTCGATCACAGCCGCAGCCATAACATCTCCGCAGTCGTCGATCACAGCCGCAGCCATAACGTCTCCGCAGTCGTCGATCACAGCCGCAGCCATAACGTCTCCGCAGTCGTCAATCACAGCCGCAGCCATAACGTCTCCGCAGTCGTCGATCGCAGCCACAGCCATCACGCCTCCGCAGCCGGAGCCGGAGCCGGAAGAAGCTCACGGCCGTCCAGGTATTTCCGCAGCGCTTGCGGAATGTAGATCGAGCCGTCTTCCCGCTGATGGTTCTCCAGCAGCGGGATCAGGAGGCGCGGCGTCGCGGCCGCCGTGTTGTTGAGCGTATGGCAGTAGCGCAGCTTGCCGTCCGGTCCCTGGTAGCGGATGTTCGAGCGCCGCGCCTGGAAATCCAGCAGGTTCGACGCCGAATGCGTCTCGCCGTACGCGCCTCTTCCCGGCATCCAGGTCTCGATGTCGTACTGCTTGTGCGTCTTCAGCGACATATCGCCGGTACAGACCGCCACGACCCGGTATGGCAGCTCCAGCAGCTGCAGAATATGCTCGGCATTGCCCAGAATCTCCTGAAGCATCACCTCCGACACTTGCGGGTCGCCCTCGCAGAGCACGACCTGCTCGATCTTCGAGAACTGATGGACGCGGTATAGTCCGCGCACATCCCGTCCGGCCGAGCCGACCTCGCGCCGGAAGCAGACCGACATTCCCCCGAGCCGCACCGGCTCGGTCACGTCGATCACCTCGTCGCTGTACAGCGAGACGAGCGGCACCTCCGAGGTGCCCGCCAGCCAGCGGTTCTCCCCGGTTAGCTCATACGTCTGATCCATACCGCCGGGGAAGAAGCCGGTCCGCTCCAGTGTCTCCGGCCGCACGATCGACGGAACGTCCATGACCGTGAAGCCCCGCTCCGTCAGTACATCAATCGCCAGCCGCTGAACGGCGAGGTGGAGGTACAGCCCGTCGCCCTTCAGCGTGTAGCTGCGGGCTCCGCCCGCTTTGACGCCCCGGGGAATGTCAATCATGCCGTGCAGTTCCCCAAGCTCCACATGATCCCGAATCGCAAAATCAAACACCATCGGCTCCCCGCACCGGCGCAGCTCCACATTGTCCTTGTCGCTTGCTCCGATGGGCGTATCCGCCGACACGAGGTTCGGCGCCAGCAGCAGCAGTTCTTTTACCCGCGACTCGGCTTCCGCCAGCCCCGTCTCACTCTCCGCCAGTCTGCCGCCGATGGCCCGCACCTGCGCCTTGAACTCCTCGGCCTCCGCCCGGTTCCCGCGCCGCAGCTGCGATTCCACTTCCCGGGTCAGCGCATTGCGCTGCGCTCTAAGCTCCTCCGTCTCACGGAGCAGCCGCCGGCGTTTATCATCTTTCTCCAGCAGTTCCTCCAGGGGGAAATCCACTCTTTTCCGCTCCGCTGTCACTCTTACCAATTCCTGATTGTTCCGGATAAACCCCATGTCCAGCATAACCGCTCGCTCCTTTTTGTTAAAAAAATGCAAAAAACGCCCTCATCCATGGGACGAGGAGCGTCAGCTCGCGGTGCCACCCAGGTTGACCGAATCATCCGCTTCTGTCTTGCAAGCGCCGGTTCGATCCTCTTTGGTCTTCGCGGTAACGGGCGAAACCCGGTTAACTTAGAGAGCGGATCAGCTGCCGCCCTGGTCGAGAACGCCTCGCGGTTGGATGCCGGTCATGGGCCTAATCGGGATGTGATGTTGCCGTTTAGTATAACCCGAGGAGGACGGCAAGGCAAGGGGCCTTCGTTGACAGGGGCTTTCGTTGACAGAGGAGAAACGCTTTGTTAGGATTTATTTAAAATTTGATTCAAAAGAGTTGGAATGCCAGAGAAGAAGAGGTGCGAACATGCCCAAGGTTGTGCTCATTAACGGAACCCCGTCCCTGGTGTCGCGGATCAATGCGGTGATCGAGTACGCGAAGACCACACTTGCCGGTAAAGGTTTTGAAGTCGACGTCATCAATGTGGCGGAGCTTCCGCCGGAGGATCTGATTCATACGAAGTTCGAAAGCGAGTCTATTGTGAAGGCGAACGGCCTCGTGGCCGAAGCGGACGCGCTGATCGTGGTCAGCCCTGTCTATAAAGCCTCCTATACCGGGGTGCTGAAGACGTTCCTCGACCTGATTCCCCAGAAAGGGCTTGCCGGCAAAATCGTGCTTCCCCTCTTCATGGGCGGCAGCCTTGCGCATCTGCTCACGATCGATTATGCGCTGAAGCCGGTACTGTCCGTGCTGGGCGCCCGCCATATTCTCGGCGGCGTGTACGCCGTCGATTCGCAGGTAGTGCGGGCCGATCAGGGTACGGTCGAAATCGCGGAGGAACTGAAGCTGCGTCTGGATAATGCGCTCGGCGAATTTACGGAGGAGACGGAGCTTAAGGCGGCGCGGAAGAAGTAAGCAAGCGTGATAAGCATTGAACCTGCAACTGGTGATAAGCAATGAACCGCAACTATTGAAAAAACGGATGCACTCCCTGCAAAAGGGCGCATCCGTTTTATTTTATCTCAAATTACACGGGTAAAATGGGCTGTCTTATCTCGTCTTACAGATCGTCAAAGCCGTTGTCGTCGCCAACCTTGCCGTAATTGCGGGATTTGGCCTCGAAGAAGTCGGTCTTCGTTGCGTTCAGCGCCTCGTCGGAGAAAGGCTTGATCCACGGCATGCAGTTGACGTCCACACCCTGGTACGCCTTGTCGAGCCCCATCAGGGTCAGGCGCTTGTTGGCGATGAATTTGATGTAGTCGGAAAGCTCGCCGAGATCGATGCCGCGCACATTTTCCAGCGTATAATAGGCCCAGTTCGTCTCAAGCTCCACGGCACGGTCGATTGTCCGGTACACATAGTCCATGTTCTCTTTCGTATCGAGCTCCGGGAAGTCCTTGAGCAGCTGCTTGAACACTTCGGCGAAGAAATAGCAGTGCTGGTTCTCGTCGCGCTGGATGTAGGAGATCATCTGGCTGGTCGCCATCATTTTCTGGTCACGGGCCAGGTTGTAGAAGAAGGCGAACGTGCTGTAGAAGAAAATCCCTTCCAGAATCAGGTCGGCCACCAGCGCATGGAAAAAGCTCTGCCGCGACGGATTGTCGCGGAACTCCTGGTAAATCTCCGAGATGAACTGATTGCGCTCCAGCAAGACTGGATCATGCTTCCAGTATTCGAAGATTTCCTTCTGCTCCTGTTCGGACACGATGGAGGAGAGGACGTAGGAGTAGGACTGGTTGTGCACGACCTCCTGCTGCCCGATGATCGCCGAGATGGCTTCCAGCGAGGAGTCGGTAAAATACCGCTTCACATCGCCCACGAACATCGTCTGCATGGAATCCAGCACGGCGAGCAGGGAGATGTTGATCTTGAACACGCGCTGTTCCTCGGCTTCCAGCAGCGGGAACTGCTGGGCGTCCTTGGACATCGGGATTTCGTCTGCGATCCAGTGGTTCAGGAGCAGTACTTTGTAGAGCTTATACATATGCGGCATCCGGATGTCGTTCCAGTTCAGGATGCCGGAGCATTCGCCTTCGATGATGCGGGTGGATTGGTTGGGTGCTTCGGTGTTGAATATTTTTTGCAGCTGCATAATGGTTCACTCCTTGGTTATTTCTTCTTATCTAACTTTCCGCGGAGCGAGGTGTTGCTCCGTCAGATCACAGAGTTGAAACCCAGGCGCGGAGGGGAAGCTCAAGCATTCCCTGGAGCCGCACGCTTGTTTCAACATTCAGCTTCTATAGAAGCAACTCAGCTCGCGCAGGACTCGCACTCTTCAATGGTAAGCGCGCGGCTGCGCACGTAATAGGTCGATTTCAGGCCGCCCTTCCAGGCGTTCAGGTGCAGGTTCAGGAATTCGGTCGCCTTGATGTCCGGGCGCACGTACAGGTTGAAGCTCTGCCCCTGGTCGACATGGCGCTGGCGGGCCGAGGCCATGCGGATGGACCAGTTCTGGTCGATCAGGAACGCCGTCTTGTAGTACCAGATCGTCTTCTCGGACAGGTCCGGGGCCGGGTTCGCGATTTTGTAGGTCGTCTTCTCCTCATAGGAGAGCAGATCGTACAGCGGATCGATGCTGGCTGTCGAGCCGGCGATAATCGATGTCGAGCCGTTCGGCGCAATCGCGAACATCCAGGCGTTGCGGACGCCGTCACGCGCAACTTCTTCCTTCAGCTCGCGCCATTGTGCAGTCGTGACGTATTTGCCCTCGCGCTCGCCGCTCGTATAGCCGCGATGGTCGAAGTAGGCGCCTGTCTCCCAGTCGGAGCCGGCGAACTTCGGATAGCGGCCCTTCTCGCGGGCCAGCTCCATGCTGGAGCGAACGAGCAGGTAGTTGATCTTCTCATAGAGATGATCATTGTATTCCACGGCCTCTTCGGACTCCCAGCGGATGCCTTCAAGCGCCAGCAGATGATGCAGGCCGAAGGTGCCGAGACCCACGGCGCGGTACTGGCTGTTCGTGTACTGCGCCTGCAGCACTTCGATATTGTTGATGTCGATCACATTGTCCAGCATGCGCACCTGAATCGGAATGAGGCGTTCCAGCACACCGGCCGGAACCGCGCGGGCAAGATGGATCGAGTTCAGGTTGCAGACGACGAAGTCGCCCGGGATTTTGGAGATGACGATCCGGGTCTGGCCGTCCTTGGTTACGAGTTCTTCCTGCTCCACCACGGTAGCCGACTGGTTCTGCATAATTTCCGTGCACAGGTTGGAGGAGAAGACCATGCCCTTGTGGCGGTTCGGGTTCGACCGGTTCACCGTGTCGCGGTAGAACATGTACGGCGTTCCCGTCTCCAGCTGCGATTTCATGATCCGTTTCATAATGTCGATAGCCGGAACGGTAATGCGGGACAGCTCCGGATGAGCAGAGGCCTCGGCATACTTCTCGCGGAAAGCCCCGTTTCCGAATTCTTCGTCATAGAAATCCTCCAGACCGAGCGCGCGGCCGTTCTCGTCCTTCCAGCCCATAACCTTCTTGACCTCATGCGGGCAGAACAGGTTCCACTGACTGCGCGCCTCGACAGCTTCCATGAACAGGTCGGGCAGGCAGACGCCGTGGAAGACGTCATGGGCGCGCATGCGCTCGTCGCCGTTGTTCAGCTTGAGGTCGAGGAAGGCGAGGATATCTTTATGGAAGACGTCCAGGTATACGGCGATCGCGCCTTTGCGGGTGCCGAGCTGGTCGACGCTGACGGCGGTATTGTTCAATTGGCGAATCCAGGGGATGACGCCGGAGCTGGTATTCTTGTGGCCGCGGATATCCGAGCCGCGTGCCCGCACCTTGCCGAGGTAGACGCCGATGCCGCCGCCCATTTTGCTGAGACGGGCTACGTCAGTATTGGAATCGAAAATGCCTTCCAGGGAGTCGTCAACCGTGTCAATGAAGCAGCTGGAGAGCTGGCCGGCGACCTTTTTGCCCGCGTTGGACATGGTTGGAGTGGCGGCAGTCATATAAATGTTGCTCATCGCCCAGTAGGCTTCCTTCGCGAGCTCCAGCCGCTTCTCGGCCGGTTCCTGATGCATGAGGTACATGGCGATGACCATATAGCGCTCCTGCGGCAGCTCCATGACACGTCCTTCGAAGTCGCGGGCCAGGTAGCGGTCGGAAAGAGTAAGAAGGCCGATATAGTCGAACAGCAGGTCACGGGAAGGATCGATGCAGGATGCCAGCTCGTCGATCTGCTCCTTGGTATAGGCGGTCAGCAGCTCCTCGCGGTACACGCCTTTGGAGACAAGAGCCTCGATCAACGGATACAGTGCGCCGTAGGGCTCATCCGGGTAAGCCTTGTAGCGGCGGTTCACCGCGGCTTTTTTGTACAGGGAGGTCAGCAGGGAGCGGGCGGCGGCGAACTTCCAGTTCGGCTCTTCCTTCGAGACCAGCTCCAGTGCGCTCATCGTGAATGCACTGCTGATTTCCTCACCGCTGACTTCGTCGCGGCGGAGCTTGGCGTTCACGCCGCGCAGCAGCGTGTCCTTATTCAGACCCTCCAGGTCTTTCAAAATCCGGTCGGCGTATACGGACAGACGCATTTCATCAAAAGCAAGCTGACGGTTGTCGGGTTTCACTACGAGTTGAGGCATATCGATCGCTTCCTTTCAAGTTTTCAATATCAAAAATTAAGGTATCGGGTCTGAAAAGAACTTGAGAACATGGTTCTGTGCCTCCGGAAAGGCCGGTTGTCCGGCTGCTTTCATATCGGCAAGTTTGTTAAGTTCTCAAGTTCTTAAGCTCAGCATATCAGCTTGTATGGAGCGCGGAGGGCGCTCCTTAACCGGATAGAGTCCGGCAGGGTTTCATGAGGCTATTTTCATGCTATTTCCATAGGGCGGGCGCCCACAGCACGGGCTCCGCCTTTCCGAGACTTGCCTGCACGTCGATAATCCGCTGGTTCGAGCTTCCTCTATAGCGGAGCGTGGTGTCCTTGAGGGCTTCAACAAAACGCCCGTCAATCACGACCTGGCAGAGCGACAGCAGTTCGAACTCCGGCGAGTCGGGCGATGCCGTCAGCTCTTCGTAAGTGTAGCCGGTATAGATCCACACCGGGTAATCCGGTAGAACGGCACGCAGCTCGCGGATGAAATCAGACACTTCGGCAGCTGAGAAAAAGGGATCTCCGCCCGCCAGCGTTAGGCCGTCGAGCAGCGGATTTGCGGCGATCTCCGCGATGATCTCCGCCTGCCGCTCCCTGGTAAAAGGCTCGCCGTACGTGAAGTTCCACGTTTCGGGATTGAAGCAGCCGGGGCAGCGGTGGCGGCAGCCGCTGATGAAGAGAACGGCTCGGAGGCCGTCGCCTTCATTGATTGATTCCGGGTAGTAGCCGCATAGATTCACAGATGCTTCACCCGGTCCCGAACCTCGGCCTGCTTGGCCGCGTTGAATCGGGTCTGGTAATCGCCGGTGAGGTAGCCCGTCACACGGCGGAGGCGGCGCATATGCACTTCTTCTTCATGGGCTCCGCAGGAAGGGCAGTTCGTGCCGATTACACCTTCGTAGCCGCAGCCCGAGCAGCGGTCTACGGGATGGTTGATGCTGAAGTAGCTGATGTCCTGATCCAGCGCGTAGCGGATGATTTTGACAAAAGCCGCCGGATTGCTCCGCGCGTTTCCGTCCAGCTCTACATAGGAGATGGCACCGGCGTTGCAAAGATCATGGAACTTAGCCTCAAGCTGGATCTTGTTCGCCGCTCCCGTCTGGTAGTAGACCGGCACATGGAACGAGTTCGTGTAGTACTCGCGGTCCGTTACCCCCGCGATCGCGCCGTGCTCGCGGCGGTCGATCTTGGTGAACTTGCCGGACAGCCCCTCCGCCGGGGTGGCGAACAGGGTGATGTTGAGGTCCAGCTCTTCACTCTTGCGGTCGCAGAACTCGCGCATATGCCGGATGATTTCAAATCCCTTGGCATATACGTCGGCATCTTCGGCATGATGTCTGCCGTACATGGCCTTCATGCACTCCGCGAGGCCGATGAAGCCGATGGACAGGCTGCCGTGCTTCAGCAGATCGCCGACGGAATCGTCCGGCGCCAGATGCTCGCCGCCTTCCCACACGCCTTCGCGCATCATGAAGTCCGAGGCCTTCGCCTTCTGCTTGACTTGAATGTGGAACCGGTGAAGCAGGCCCTCCAGCGCGATTTCCATATAATGATCGAGATCGGTGTAGAAGCCCTGTTCGTCCGCCGCAAGGCGGCGGCCCGTCGCGATGCCGTGACGGATGCCGAGCCGCACCAGATTCAGCGTGTTGAAGGACAGATTGCCTTTGCCGGAGCAGCGGTTGCGCCCGAAGCGGTCGCCGAGCACCCGGGTGCGGCAGCCCATGGTGGCAAATTCGGTATCCGGGTCTGCCGGATCGTAATACATGAGATTCAGCGGAGCGTCCAGGTTCGCGAAGTTCGGATACAGCCGCCGGGCCGAGCATTCCGCAGCTTTCAGGAACAGCTCGTAGTTCGGATCGCCGGGCTGCTGGTTGACGCCTTTTTTACATTTAAAAATCTGGATCGGGAACACCGGCGTCTCGCCGCTGCCGAGCCCGTTCATCGTTGCCGTCAGCAGGGAGTCGATTACCATCTGTCCTTCCGGCGTCGTGCAGGTGCCGTAGTTGATGCTCGTGAACGGAATCTGGCCGCCTGCCCGGGAGGACATCGTATTGAGATTATGTATGAGGCTCTCGGCGGCTTGCAGCGTCTCGGCCTGCGTCTCTTTCATGGCGAAGCGGAAGACTTTCGGATAGCGCTCCTGAAGATCGGTCCGGCTCATGGTGATTTCACCGAGCTCCGCGCTATCTGCCGCTTCTTCAAAATAGTTCAGCCCCTTGCGGAACAGCTTGGCGAAGGACTTGGCGACATAAGGCGCGAGATCATGGTCGAGCTTGCTTCCCGACACCCCGCCGTACTGCGCGTTTTGCTGGGATTGAAAAATAATTGCCGTCAGCGCCATCGCCGTCATGATGGAATTCGGCGGGCGGACGCTGCCGTTGCCCGTATTGAAGCCTTCGCGCAGCAGCTTGTCGAACGGGATGAAAATGCAGTTGGTCGTGCCGATGACGTACTGGTCCAGATCATGGACGTACACGACATTTTCCTTGATCGCTTTGACGAGATGAGGGGGCATCGTGAAGCTGCGGGCGTACCATTTCGAGTACTCGCTGCCGAATTTGCTCATTTTGCCGGAGAAGCTCTCTCCGTTCAGGTTGGCGTTCTCCCGCAGCAGGTCCATATCCCGGCTGTCGATGATATCGCGCCCCAGTCCGATAACTTCCTCCAAAAGCTCTTCGTTCACGCTTTGCCCGTCAGTCTGCCATTTCTCCAGCAGCGTCATGATGCAGCTCTCCTCTCCATAATGTCCAGCGATTCTATCCTTGAGTATGTAAAAATATAAAAGGCATTCCCCGCGCAGGAAACCGCAGAAAATGCCACTATGTCGATTGGACCGCCCAAGGCAGGGCGCACCCTCAAGAAGGCGCATAGCGGACACCTCTCCTGTTCCTCGCAGGACTTCAATTGGCGTCACTAGATGCAGGCAGGTCTCCTGGCTTCCGTTCCATCTTCCGGCGCCTTCCCAAAGGCGCGAGTGGCGGCTTTCAGTGGCATGTGCCGGAAGATGCCGTCTTCGTTCTCAGTTGCTCTTGAAGGGGACGGACATCCGGTTACAGTGGCGGGACCGCAGCGGTTTCGCACCGCTTTCCCTTTTAAGCCCGGGCTCCCATTTTGGAGCTCGGACACCCGAATCTACTATATTTTGTTGTTGCTTATTAAAAATAACCCAATATATTGTATCTGTAAACATATTTTTTGTGAACTTAATATCCACAGCATCATCCACAACAGACCTTGGGAAATCCACACCTCGTCCACAAACCATCCACAGATTTATCCCCAGATTGGGTGGATATGGGGAAAACTCCGGGAATGCAGCGGCCGTTTCGCCTATTGATTTTGGCACAATCTAGCGTAGATCGGGATACAAAATGCAGATTTTTGGGAGAGAAAAATAGGCCTCTGGAGCTTGCGGATTTGTGGCTCCGGCGTTCAATTGCTACAATGGAAGAAGAGCCGCGTCAAGCGGATATTCGCGTCAAATCCCGGCAGGGGAAATAAAGGAGGTATACCGATGGCAATCGCTGAAATTACCGTCATTCCGATTGGAACGGGCAGCACGAGCCTCAGCAGCTATGTAGCCGATATGCAGCGGGCGCTGGAGAGCGTGGAGGGTATCACCTATGAGCTGACTTCAATGGGCACGATTATCGAGGGCCCGATTTCCCGCATCTTCGCGGCGGTGGAGGTGCTGCATGAGTCGCCGTTTAACGGCGGAGCGCAGCGCGTGTCCACGTCGCTCAAGATCGACGACCGCCGCGACAAGGCGGGCAGCAGCCGGCAGAAGCTGGAGTCCGTGGAACGGAAGCTGCAGGGCGAGTAGAGGCGGTGGGCCTTGTCCTGCTGACTTAGGTGGAGCCGCCGTTTCCTTGCGCAGCTGTCCGGTGTGGGGCAGGGGAGCGGCGGATTTATGGGACGGTGCATTTTTTATAAAAAAACAATTGCTTTTCTCGTCAGAAGCGGTATAATAGTTTCTGTTGTGACGCAAATTAAATGTTATGCTGGTGTAGCTCAGGGGTAGAGCAACGCACTCGTAATGCGTAGGCCGGGGGTTCAATTCCCTTCACCAGCATCCTAAGAAAGTCAATAACGGCGTGGTTTCCGAGGTTTCGGGAGCCGCGCCGTTTTCCATTAAATCCTCGGACTTCTAACATTCTTCTAACCTTTAGTCGATTAAAGTGGGTGTTTCGTCAATTTTCTCGACTTCTTTCCGGGTTCCAAGAATCGAATCCCCAATTCCTCTAAGCACTGCTTCCTGCAAATTTGGAAGTACATGTGAATATGTGTCCAGGGTGATATTTATTAATGAATGGCCTAATCTTTCCTGAACTATTTTCGGATGTACCCCCGCTTTTAAGGAGCAAAGTGGCATGAGTATGTCGGAGATCATGGAATCGGATCTTAGGGAATGTAGGGTGTTCCTTTCGTATCTGATTGAGTATCCGGTAATAGTGTCTCATTAGAAGACGAGGACCGACTGGAGTTCCAACGCTTGTCTGAACTACGAGGCCGGAATCTTTGTATAATTTGTTGTTTGCAATTATAGTAGCACGAATTTCTTTTTGGCTTGTCAGTAGGCGCAGAAGTTTTTTTCGAGTCCATCAGCCCAATAGCGTACGGGGGCTGTTTTTCTAATTTTCTTCCGTAATCGATATATCCGAGTTGTGACAGCCGTTTCCGATAGATTAACAGAACTATTTACAGGAAACTGTTCGTCTTTGTCCTTGCTACCATGTGATTTACGTCGACATCTTTTCTGCAATATTATGGAATATTGATACCAAAGTTTTGTGCCATATTGCTAATAAATTCATCTTCGTTCAGTTCTTCACGTGCCTTCATTAAGTCTTCGCCGGTATGATATCTCAATTGGCTGGAAGGATCGGTTGCCGCCTTATAAATCAATTCGGCAACAAGATTCGGAGAATCGACTTGTTGAGGGTCAAACAAGCCTTGGTACACTGATCCGATTTTTTGCTCGATTTCACTATAATCCGTCAATTGGGTATCCTGCAGCGGATCCATAGATCTGCCTGCAAAATCGGTATTAGTGCGTCCCGGCTCCACAATCTTTACCCGAATATTGAGTGGGGCTAATTCGTACAATAGAGCTTCTGTAAGTCCGTTTAGGGCAAATTTGGAAGCATTATAAAGAGAAAACAACGGAAGTGCGAGTCTTCCTCCCCCGGAGCTAATGTTGATAATAAGTCCTTGACGATTCTTTCTGAAGTGAGGCAGGATCGATTTTGTTACCTGCATCGGACCAAAAACATTGACGTTAAACTGTCTTTGGATTTGTTCTTCTGTTGCAGCTTCAAAGATACCAAATGAACCGTAACCTGCATTGTTTACAATTACATCAATATTTCCGAATTTCGTGATCCCTTGCTCAATCGCGTTGTGGATGGATTCTTTGATTTCCACGTCGAGATGGGTGACCCAAATGTTCTCGACCTTGGTAAATTCCGATTCTTTTTCAGGAGAACGCATCGTTGCAATTACATTCCATCCTTTGCGCGCGAAATGTATGGCCGTTGCTCTCCCGATTCCTTCCGATGCACCAGTAATCAATATAGTTTTCATCCTTAATTCCTTCTCTAATCCCCTGCTGGGGAAGAATAGAACTTGATTTTGTGATTTATGAGTTCCATGCAGCGCGCTAGTTGCTCCATTTGGTCTTTGATTCGCGTGTTTTGTTGTTGAAGCAGTTTTATACGCTCGTTTTTAGATTCGTCTCCCTGAATGACGAGTTGTGCGAATTTCTTCATTTCGGCAATACTCATTCCCGTTTCGCGAAGGCGGCAAGCGAATTTGATCCATTCAATGTCTTCGGAATCATAAATGCGAACACCGTTTTCACTACGCTTTACGGGTGGGAAAATACCTTCCTTCTCATAGTAACGAAGCGTGTGAATGGATAATCCAGTCTCGGTGGCGAGTTGACTAATTTGCAGACTCATAAGAAGGTCCACATCGGACATTTCTCCTTTCTGATGAAGTTGGTTTAAAGTTTATCAACTAGAGCGCATTCTATGTCAAGGCTTTCAGTGGGATAAGATAGATAATTATTTTGCGAGGGGATTATAATCAGAAAAATTGAAATTGCTGGAGGGCTGGGAAAGACAAGAGCCAGTCCCGACTTGGCAGCGAAGAAGATAGGAGGATGACAACATGAAAAACTCGAAGGTGGTTGTGGGAGAGTAAATTCATCTTACCGGAACATCGCCAATTGAACTGAGCGCTTTTACGATAGCTAAAAGCATCCTGACAATGCTGTATCTTGCGGTGCTCTTCGTTATGTTCATTGTGTTCCTGTATAAAGTTATGCATCTAACCCCAAGAGCAGCAAGTGAAAATAAACCCGCAGAGCATGAGCGCCACAATTCAATGAACTAAGGTGACCACCCGTTTTCTATGGGTGGTTTTGATTTGACACTAGTAATCTCCGCTTGTTCAAATGCAGATGTTCTCGTTCGAATCGCC
>RCUO01000551.1_pt1 | contig 18411 bp, 15 predicted proteins | sample 2166161 | NCBI WGS metagenome assembly RCUO01 (sample SAMN09932617, study PRJNA488358) | compost metagenome | feature: garden; material: soil; isolation source: compost soil in cyclohexanecarbonitrile-enriched culture | place: Germany: Experimental Botanical Garden Goettingen | collected 2016-01-27 | reverse complement strand
TTTTTTTAGAATGAATTATTCAGGCAGACTGCTGAAGCAGGTCGGAGGTGATCAAGTCGATGCGGGCAGCTACTCTACCCAGATGCTGTTCGGACTTGGCGGAGTAGGAACCTATAACTGGACCGATGAGCGTAATGCCCGCCAATTCTTTACCTATCCGCAGGATGCCGGGTCCCAGGGTATTGACGATAGTGAGCAGTGGGAGCGTCTTGCTAAGCTGCCGGAGGGCACTGTGGCCGAAGCCTATCTTTCTCTTGACCAGCTGTACAGCACCGCTGAGCTGCTGAACAAACTGAAGCCGCTGAATGTGGCACCCGTGTGGTTCGCTGTGGATGATGGCCTCAGTACAAATGACGTTGTGGTAACCAGCCCGCTGGGCTTCCCGTATCAGCCGATCTGGCATGCTAAGGATATGACAGTACAGTCGACTACAACAGAAAAGCGGGGCTGGTTCGGCAGTGTAACCTCAAGCTCCTCCAGTTCACCTTCCGTTGAAGCCTATGGCAGCAGTGAGCTCCGTGAGAGGAACTTTCTCGATACGCTGCGGCTGCTGGGAGAATATAAACTTCTGTCCCGGAATGCCGGATTTTTCTTAAAGCTGGACGAATCGTTAAGCTATATTGAGAAGAACGGGGTACAGCTATATGGTGTGGTTGTTACAGGACCGGTTAAGGAGCTGCTAAAGCTGCAGGAGAATGCCTGGGTCAGCCATATCCGGATCGGCGAAGTACGGCTGTGGAACTGGCGGGACTAAGGCGGAACTAAGACAGAGCATAGCTGTAACAGGAGCAGACCCTTGGCGAAGAGGCTGCTCTGTGTGCGGATGATAGCGCTTTACTTGCTTCTGTCTGCTGCAAATCGTACAATAATCTGAAAATATGCATTCGCTAAAAGCGATGACAGATGTACGAGATTATGCAGATTAGGAGCTGAATCAGATGAAAATAGGAGTCGTATCCGATACTCATTTATCGCGGTCGGCCAAGGCGCTGCCGCAGACGCTTGTGGAGGAATTCCGTCAGGTGGACCAGATTCTCCATCTCGGAGACTGGGTGGCTATGGAGATCTATGATCTGCTGGCCGAGCTTGCTCCGGTGGAGGGGATTGCCGGCAATAATGACGGCCAGGAGATTATCCGCCGGTTCGGGGAACAGAAGATTGTTACCCTGGACGGGGTGCGGATTGGAATGATCCACGGGCATGCTCCATATTCCCGTAAAGGGACGGACGGCAACGCACTGCTGGCTTTTGAGGGTGAAGAGGTGGATTGCATCCTGTTCGGCCATTCGCATCAGCCGCTGATGCGCAGGGAGAACGGCGTCCTGCTGTTCAACCCGGGCTCGCCTACCGATAAACGGCGTGAGAAGCAGTACTCTTTTGGAATACTGGATATTGAAGACGGTAAGATCAGTGCCCGGCATGTTTTTTACGATTCCAAAGAGTAACGGAGGCAGGGCTTTTATCCAAATGATCCGTTATTCTCTCCATGGTCAGGCTGGGGAGGTTATTTTACAATTTTCCTATAATAAAGCCGCAGTGCTGAAAAGAGGGAACCAGAATGGAAGCTTACCGTTTGGAACAGGTGAAAGGCCAGGATGCGGAGCTGATTGCCCCGCTGTTCGATGATTATAGGGTATTTTACGGGCAGCAGCCCGATCCCGCAGGAGCTTTGCAGTTTATACAGGAGAGGCTGCGGGCAGAAGAGTCGGTTCTTTTTATGGCGGTAAAGGATGAGGCTGGCAGCAGGCAGGCAGGCGGTTTCGTACAGCTCTATCCGTCGTTCTCTTCGCTGACGATGCAGCGGCTGTGGATACTGAATGATCTGTATGTAAAGGAGCATTTGCGCGGACTGGGTCTGGGCAAGCTGCTGCTGTCAGGTATGCGCGAATATGCTTTAAGTACGGGGAGCAAAGGGCTGACGCTGACCACCATGACGGATAATATCCGGGCACAGCGCCTGTATGAGGCTCAGGGCTATATAAGGGATGATGAATTTTATACGTATGATCTTATTTTCAAATGAGAGCTTCAAGTAAGGAGAATTATCGTGGATAACAGCAGTAAATTAGCAGTGTTTTTTGATCTGGATGATACGCTGTACGACCATCTGGTGCCGTTCCGTGAAGCGGTGCGCGAGGTACTGGCGCCGGATGAGGATAGCCTGGATTACGCGGAATTATTCTATACGGTAAGGCATCACAGCGATCTGCTCTGGCCGAAGTACCTCAGCGGTGAGCTTGAGCTGGAGGTAACGCGGGTGCTGCGGCTGGAGCTGGCTTTTGCCGAGTATGGTATAGCGCTCAGCCGGGAGCAGGCAGAACGTGTACAGGCGGCCTATATCGGGCGGCAGTACACCATTGATATGATTGACGGTGTGGAGGAGCAGATACGGCACTTTCTTGCACGCGGGCATAAGGTCGGCATTATCACCAACGGGCCGAAGGAGCATCAGACGAATAAGCTGCGGGGCCTCGGCATCGACAAGCTGATTCCGCCGGAGATGATCTTCATTTCGGATGCGGTCGGACTGGCTAAGCCGGACCCGGCGATTTTCAGGCATGTCAATGAGGCTACGGGAACCACTCCGGACCATTCACTCTATGTCGGTGATACCTGGGATAATGACGTGGTTGGCGCGCTGTCGGCCGGCTGGAAGGTATGCTGGTACAATCCCCGCGGCAGACAGCCGCGTACAGCGCATGTGCCGAGCTATATTTTTGCGGATTATAAGGAGTTCAGCAGGCTTCCCCTGATCTGAGGGGCTGGCGGAATACAAAGATAACAGTAAGCGGCGGAGCCTGGGGCTCGGCCGTTTTTTGCCATTCACAAATACTTGCAGAGAAAATCCATATAGCATGATAGAAAGCATACTCGCCAGGGAGTCATTAATTGTAAAATAGAGTAAAATTATAGAACAAGGAAAGGTTCGCTGACAAATGAAAAAGAATAATCCGCTCCCGTCATCGCCCTTACAAAGAACAGGCAGGAGCAAACTAAAAAAGAAAAGTAAGCGAAGAAGAAAGGTATGGATCACGATTCTGGCGTTTATTTTTATTGCAGGTATCTTGTCCTTTATATTCCGCAAAGAATTATTAATGTTCGGGTTTGATCATGTTGTTGCTCCGACCGTGGAAGGCACGCTTAAACAATCATATGTTCCGCTCAGCCATAACAATGATGAAGCAGAGGATGCTTCAATAAAGCTGGATAAAAGTCCGCCGTTCTCTCTGCTGCTGCTAGGTACGGATCAGCGGGGCAAAGAGAACGGGCTGTCTGATTCGATTATTTACACGGTAGTCCGGCCGAAAGAGAATAAAGTCCTGTTCGTTTCGATTCCGCGAGATTCCTATACAAGAATTGTCGGGGCGGAAGAGGTTAAGGGAGCAAGAAAAAATACCAAAATAAATGCAGCTCATTCATACGGAGGCGCACAGATGAGTGTGGATACGGTTGAGCAGCTGCTGGATGCACCGGTAAATTATTATGCAACGATTAATTTTAGCGGACTGGTTGAGGTGGTGGATGCAATAGGAGGAGTTGAGCTGCCGATTACCAAGCTGATTGAAAATAAGAATCCGGCGCATGAGAAGCTTCGTATTGAACCTGACAAGCCGATTTATACAGGAAATGAAGCCTTAATGTATGTAAGGTACCGGGAGGATTCTGATTTCAAACGTACAGAGCGGCAAAGAATCTTCCTTAAGGCTGTTTTGGACCGGATGAAAAAGTTCAGCAATATCGCTAATATCAAAGATATTATGGGGGTTGCCGGGGATAACTTCAAAACAAATATGAGAGCAGAGTTCATGCTGGAGCTGGCGAAGAGGGTTGTTTTTGAAAGCGGCACTCCGCAAATTAACAGCCATATGCTGCAGGGGACCGATAAGCGGACGGATCAGTGGTACTATATTTTGGATGAAGAAGATGTGCAAAGGACTCATGAAAGGATTGAATTGTGGCTGAACCCGGACACGGCAGCGGGTGAGCTGATTTCAGAGGATAGTGTTGAATAGCAGGAAAGATATAAATAAGAGGGGGCTGAGTGCCCCCTCTTATTAGTATATGAATATAAGGTTAATCCGCAAACGTATAGGTCGGATCAGTCAGCTGGAGCCGCTCCCGGATACCTGGCGTAGCATAGATCTTGTTGTCATCGGTAATAAAGAAGGCCTCAACATCTTCCGGAAGTGACTGCAGATAAGCCATCCCTTCCTCCAGACCCATCAGGAATACGCCGGTGGACAGGGCATCCGCATCTGTCGCGCTTGGGCTCATAATCGTGATGCTCTTCAGCCCGTTCTGGGAAGGATAACCTGTCCGCGGGTCAAGAATATGGTGGTAACGGACGCCATCCTGCATGAAATAGCGCTCATATACACCGGAAGCATCAATGACCTCATCGGTGATTTTGATAGTGCCCAGCTGGGTGCCGCGGCTCTGGTCCGGGTCCTGCAGGCCGATATTCCAAGGGGAGCCGTTCGGCTTGTTGCCAAGGGCGATAATGCTGCTGCCGCCAAGGTTAATCATCGCGCTGTCCAGTCCCTGCTCCTTCAAATAATCGGCGATCCGGTCAGCAGCATAACCTTTGCCGATCCCGCCCATATCAAGCACCATGCCTTCTCTGGCAAGCTTGATGGTCTTGGCGTTCTCATCAATAATAATATCCTTATAATTGGCCAGGCTCTTTGCGGCGTCAATTGCAGCCTGATCCGGTACACGCTCGCCGCCTTCGCCGATCGCCCATAGATCCACCAGCGGTCCGATTGTCGGTTCATACAGCCCGTCCATCTCTTCGGCGTACTTGATAGACAGCTTTACAATATCGAGGGTTTCGTCGGATACAGCTACGGCTTCTTTGCCGGCCGCCCGGTTCACGGCATACAGTTCTCCGTCTTCCTTGGTACGGCTGAACTGGGTATCCATACGCTCCAGCATGCTCTGGATATCATCCATATTCTGCTGGGTGGCATCGTTGCCGAATATCTTGATGTTTACAACGGTATCATAGATATAAAAAGTCTGCGCCAGCGACTTGGTGCCCCCTTCTTCGGCTACGGTTGCGCCTCCCGGGGTTTCGGTTGCAGCAGTATTGCCGCTGTCATCCCCTTTGCCTCCGGCAACAAGCCAGATAACAACAGCCGCAATAATGACCAGTCCGGCCAGAATAAGCAGTAATTTTTTGTTTTTAAACATATTCCACCATCCATTAATGTAGTTTCTTCATCACATCCTTCTTATCATACCCCAGAAAGAATAGGAATGGATACTCCTTTCATGACATTTTACGGAGATCAGAGCAGCGCAGTTAGACAAACGGCAGGTAAAGAGCCAGCGGCTAATTTGCAAAAAAATCAAATTTTAAATAAATGGTTGTCATCTGCCGGCAGACATGTTAAATTAATTACTGACCGTATGACCGAAAAAATAATTTAGTCATTTTTGCTGCTGTTACCTTAGAAGGGAGCCCGATCTATGTCTATCGACCGCAAGTCATTAATCCTGCAGGCGGCAACCAAATCCTTTGTGCAGTTCGGTTATAAAGCGACGACAATGGAGCAGGTCTCCAAGATCGCCAATGTAGGCAAGGGAACAATCTATACGTTCTTCAAGACCAAGGAAGAGCTGTTTGAGGAAATTCTGGACAAGGCCACCCAGGAGCTAACCTCGGTTATGAACCGGATCGCGGCTGAGGATAACACCTTTATTCATAAACTGTTTAATCTGCTTGATTCAATTCTGGAGTTCCGCTCCGATCATGAGCTGTTCGTCAAGCTTGCCCAGGAAGTGCGCGACATCGGTACAGTGCAGGCGCTTGAAGGGGTTAAGCGGATGGAGGACTATGCACTGGACTTCCTGAGACAGCAGATTGAGACAGCAATCAGCAGCGGTGAAGTGAAGCCCTGCGATTCCAGTGTGGCTGCGTTTATGATCCTGCGTCTATACCTGGCGCTGACAACGGAATGGAATAAAGCCCATGAGCCGCTGGATGAAGCCCGGATCAAGGAGCACATGATGCTGTTTATTTCAAACGGCATTCTCAAGTAATAATGAACATCCTGGCCTGTAGCGGGCTATTTTTTTCCGCTAATAATGAATGCTTATGAAAGTTTTCATGAATTTACAAATAAAAGATTGAGGGTGAAGCCTGTGAGAGCCATTAATGTGTTCTGGAAGGATTTAAAAAACCTGCTCGGGAAACCGATGCTGCTGATTACGCTGCTTGGTGTGGCGGCACTGCCGATGCTGTACAGCGGATTCCTTGTTGAAGGCTCCTGGGACCCTTACGGAAATACAGGCAAGCTTCCCGTCGCTGTAGTTAACCTGGACAAGGGGGCGCAGTACGAGGGGAAAACGATGGATGCCGGTAATGATTTTGTGGACGAGTTAAAATCAAACACCGACTTCAACTGGAAATTCGTGGATGCCGCCGAAGCGGAAGACGGCATGGCGCATAACCGCTATTATATGACGATTACGATTCCTGCTGATTTCTCGCAAAACGCGACTACCCTGACGCAGGAAAAGCCGGTGCAGGCGGAGATTATTTTTGAACCGAACAGCGATTATAACTTTGTCGCCGGCCAGATCGGCAACAGTGCGATGAATAAGCTGAAGTCGAAGCTGTCCGCCAAAATAACCGAAGCGTACACACGGAGCATGTATGATCAGGTAGATACAATTGCTGCAGGGCTTGGTGATGCCGGCAGCGGGGCAAGTGAGCTGCAGGAGGGTGCGGACAAGCTGACAAACGGCTTGTCTACGCTCAAAACCAATCTGAGTAAGCTGTCGAGCGGCACAACGGAGCTTCAGAGCGGCCTGAAGCTGCTCTATAAGGGAGCAGGCACGCTGAATGACGGCACAGGCACACTGACAGACGGTACCGCTGACCTTGCCAGCGGCCTGAGCCAGCTCTCCAAGGCGGAGCAGCAGCTGCAGGAAGGCGCAGCGAAGTCGCAGAGCGGAGCCTCGCAGCTGGCCGCCGGGCTGGCGGATGCCAAGGACGGCAGCGGCCAGCTGACCGCAGGGCTGACATCCTCGGAGGCGGCGAGCGGCCAGCTGGCGGCCGGTGCAGAGCAGGTAGCAGCCGGGCTTGAGCAGATGCTCGCGGCGACGCCGGAGCTGCAGGGCAGCGAGCAGTTCCAGCAGCTGCTGGCTGCGAGCAAGCAGGTGGCCGCCGGCAGCGCGCAGCTGCACAGCGGCCAGGAGCAGCTGCTGGCGGGCAGCACGCAGCTGACGGAGGCGCAGCAGCAGCTGTATGACGGCGCTGCTGCACTGAGCAGCGGCGGAACGCAGCTGGTCACCGGCCTGAGCACATTCGGCGACAAGCTGAATGCTGCGACCTCCGGCAGCAGCACGCTGGCTGCCGGGGCTTCGGCCCTGAAGCAGGGTGCTTCGCAGCTGGCTGAGGGGCTGACGAAGCTGGCCGGAGGCGTCGACGGCCTGTCAGAGGGCGCCGGCCAGCTGACGGACGGCGCCGGTGAGCTGCAGGACGGCTCCGGCAAGCTTGCCAGCGGCAGCGGAGAGCTGGCGCAGAAGCTGAATGATGCTGCTGCTGATACAGCAAGCGTCAATTCCAGCGATGACACGGTAAGCATGTTCGCTGAGCCGGTCAAGCTGGTCGAGAACACTGACCGTAAGCTGGATCATTACGGGCTGGGCATCGCCCCGTATTTCTTATCGCTAGCGCTCTTTATGGGAGCTCTGGTGTTCACAACGGTATTCTCCCTGCGGGAATCCAGTGTGCCGGATGCATCCCCGATGGGCCGGTTCGCCAGCCGTACGCTAATGTTCATGCTGGTCAGTGTACTGCAGTCAGTGCTTGCCGATGCAGTCCTCCTGTACGGCTTGAAGCTGGAGGTGCAGAGCGTACCGCTGTTCTATCTGTTCACGCTGATCGTCAGCTTCACCTTCACGATGATTGTCCAGGCGCTCGTAACCTGGCTGGATAATCCGGGCCGTTTCCTGGCGATCGTGCTGATGATCTTCCAGCTGACCTCCAGTGCCGGGACCTTCCCGCTGGAGCTGCTTCCTCAGTGGATGCAGAAGGTTAACCCCTGGCTGCCGATGACTCACAGCATTGTCGGCTACAAAGCGATCATCGCCAGCGGTGACTACGCATTGATGCGTGAGCAGATTATCTATCTGCTGAGCTATGCCGCCGTGTTCCTCGGTCTGACGTTCTTCTACTTCCTGCGCCAGAGCGGCAAACGGACAAAAACCTCCGTTCAGGAGCTGACAGTTTAAATGAAATGAAAAACTCCCGCACGCCTGCGAAGGCGGTGCGGGAGTTTTGGTGTGCGGAGCGGCGGATGGCTGCGGGCAGCGCAGCTGTGGGGGAGGGGGATGGCTAATCCAGCATGTACTCCCTGTATTTGTTCTTTCGTGGATTCAGGACAAACCAAATGCCGCTGGCATAACCGGATACGGCGTTAAAATTGCGCTTCAGCGTAGACTTACCGGTCAGATATGTAAGCGTCCAGAGGAGGGCGGCGTAATTTTTGACCGGTGCTTTGCGCAGATTAAGCAGATAGTAATGATTCACCGCCGTAGCCCGGGCTACGCGTCCGGCTTTATCCCGGGAACTCGGCGACTCATGATGGGTAATCTTCATCTCGGGGTTGATGACAAGCTTGCCGTATCTGCTGGCCAGATGGCACATGTAGATGTCGTCAGCCACGGCATAGCTGGTCATCCATGGATAAGGCTTCATGTCCTTGAGTGCCTCACGCTTGAACGACATGTTGCAGCCGTGGAAGAAGTCGGTCTCAAAAATATTCTCCGTTTCTCCCCAGAGCAGCAGTGAGCCTGCAAGGGTGCTTGCTGACAGCCTGCCCGGTGAAGCCGACATCTGGCAGGTCAGTCTGCCGAGCAGCTTCCCGGATGCACTGCTGGACAGGCCCTTGGCGATGCCGCCGACGCCGGCAATGGAAGGATCGGATGCATAGGTGTCGAGCATCCGGCGGATATAGAGCGGGTCGTCCAGCTCGGCATCATCATCGAAGCTCAGCACGATCTCTCCGTCGATCAGCCCGAGTGCTTCATAGCGGGAGAGCCAGACGCCGGGCTTGGTTTTGCGGTAGTAATGCAGCTCGGCATTAGGCATCTGGGCCAGCACCTTACGGAAATGCGCCAGGACACTGTGATCAATCTCGCCGTCATCAACAATCAGCAGCTCGATTGAGACATCCTCCAGCTCGGTTTGCCTGCCAATGGATTCAATGCACAGCGTAAGATCGCTGATCCGGTTGCGCGTGGGAATGACTATGGATACATCATGCATGCTGCTGCTCCTTCCGGGACGCCCTGAGCCGTCCATTTGACTTGGATTAAGAATGCTGCCGGATAAATCTTGTTAACCCAAGTGTACCCTCACCCCGGGGAGGCCGTATATACCACTTTTGTGTACTTTTTTGCTGCAGGATTGTACCAGAGGGGCGCTACGATGCCTGCGAGTGCCACTATACTCAATTTAGCTGGAAAATCGCCACTTAATGCTTCTATAGTATTCCGCAGCAATACATTAGTTGGAAAAACGCCACTTAAAATAATGGGTTTTACCCGTAATGCCGCAAATTGATCAGATTAGATGGCGATTTTCCACCTAAATTCTATAAACACTAAGAAAAGTTAGAATTAGCTGGTGAAAATCAAACTATTGTTTACGTATTGTCTGTAGCGGTGCTTTTTCCTCCGTAGAGGAATATACGGAGCCGCAAAATACGTTTGTATTTTTAGGTTTTTAACTATATAATTGTAAGTGACGTATTATTTGTTAATGAAACAGGAGGTACTCACAATGAGAATAGATGTATGGTCTGATTATGCCTGCCCCTTCTGCTATATCGGCAAAAGACGGCTGGAGCACGCGCTGAGCCAGTTCCCGGACCGCGATAAGGTGGAGGTTGTATTCCGCAGCTTCCAGCTTGACCCGACAGCACGGACGGATGAAAGCAGAGATATCCATGAAATGCTGGCCTCCAAGTATGGAATGACCCGCGATAAGGCTGTAGCGATGAACGAACAGCTTGCAGAGCAGGCGCAGGGCGTCGGGCTGCAGTTTAATTTTGACACGCTGGTGCCTTCCAATACTTTTGACGGACACCGCCTGAGTCATTACGCTGCCACCAAAGGCAAAGACAAGGAGCTGACTGAACGTCTGCTAAAAGCGTACTTCACCGATTCGGTGAACGTCGGCAAGCATGATGTCCTGGCTTCGCTGGCTGCCGAAACGGGTCTTGATGCGGAGGAGGTATCTGCCGTCCTGAACAGCGATGCTTATTCGGCTGAGGTGAATCAGGATATTGACGCGGCCCGCCAGCTGAATGTGACCGGTGTACCATTCTTTGTCTTCAATAATAAGTATGCCGTATCCGGTGCGCAGCCCGGACCGGTATTCACAGAGGTGCTCGACACCGTCTGGGCGGAAGAGCAGAGCAAGCCTGCACTACAGGTTGTCGGCCAGCCTAAATCCCAGACGCCGGACGGCGAAGGCTGCGATGACGGCTCCTGCAGCATCTGATTGCTGAACTGCAGCGGATTAAAGAATCCGCTGCAGATGGCTAAATCGACCGGAGAATGCCGGTTTTAATTGGAAACTGATCCAGCTGCCCCGGCTAACGGACACCAGGGATGTTATTATGCCTCTATCCAGTAACTATGGATACTAACGGACTCAGATGACGCTATCGGCTTCCGTAATCTGAATTTACGGGTGATTTTCGGCAAATTAGAGCAACAGAGTCCGTTAGCCTGGAAAATAGGCGGATTTTTGCTGAATAAGAGCAATACGGTCCGTTAGAATTACCGGCGTAGTTTCCTGCGTGATGCAGCTTACACAATAAAACGCCAGATCTCCGGCAAATGGAGATCTGGCGTTTTTGCGATAGATTCACATGATATGTGACGATGATTCCTGCAAGCCCGCAGCTTACAGCATTAAACCGCAGCAAACATCGCAGCAGCGCCCCGGCTGCTATCTGAACGAAGTCACGAAGCTGGCGAACAGCGTCCGCACATCGTAATGGTACTGGCGGATTGGTTCCACAGGACGGCCCATGCCGAGCAGGGTGTAGACAGCGGTCCGCGCTGCACGTACAGAGTACTCTTCGGTGAACACAACGTCGTCGGGGATTTCGCAGAACTGGCTGATAAAAGCCAGATTGGTTGAGCCGTCCGGCACCACCTGCGGCCGGTCGGTGCCAAGCCGCGGCATGAACTGGGACGTAATGTACGGCATCATGCACGGGATACAGTTGGCTGTCGCCATGATCTCATCCCGGTGCGCTTCAAAATGCAGATGGCCGATCAGCTCCTGCATAATCTCTTCCCCGGTACAGTCGCACATTCTTTTGTTGACGAAATCGCCGACCTTGTCCGGATAGAGCCCGTAGCCCCAGAATACCTTGACATGCTCCGGCTGATTGCGGAAATGCGGCTGGAAGGCCAGCACAACCGACATGAACCAGCTGGAATCCTTGAAGGTGACAAGCGCGCCTGTGCCGGCCCGGTTGCGGGTGAATTGCTCCATCAGGTCAAAGAAGACGGAATCCTGAAAGGTGACGGTGAACGACTCCCATTTTGATTCGTCCACATAATCAGCGAAAGGAGACGGATTGCCAAGCCCCGGCTTTTTGGCGGCGATGTTCTCCCACAGCTTCCAGGAGCTGCCTTTGCCGTTCAGTTCAGGGGCAGCCGTCATGGAGCCGAGGCTTGAGCCTTCGGTCATGGAGCCGTTCGTGACGATGACGAGGTCGCCTTCTTTTACCTCAATGACATCCGCAACACCCTCGCGCAGCACGTTCATCTGAGTAACCGTAATGCCGTCGCCGTCCTTGAACTGCAGGTCGGTTACGGTACATTTTAATGAAAAGTCCACGCCCAGCGGCTCCAGATACTTTTGCAGCGGCAGAATAATGGAATCATACTGGTTATAAGGAGTGCGCGTTACCCCCTCCAGCGTCTGAATCCGCGGAAACTCATGCATGAAGCGGAGCATATACCGTTTGAACTCAACTGCACTGTGCCAAGGCTGGAAAGCGAAGGTGGTCGCCCACATATACCAGAAATTTGTCTCAAAAAAATGCGGTCCGAACCAGTCATTAATCCGTGCCTTGCCCATCGCTTCCTCCGGAGTAATGATCAGCTTGCCCATCGCCAGCCGGTCGGCCATATCGAAGCCCATCGACAGCACATCCTGAACCTTGCCGCTGCGGTCGATCAGCCGCGCATTGGAATGCGTGGGATTCGCAGTATCGAAGGCGATGATCTCCTCGCGTACCGATTGTCCCGGATGGTCGATAGAGGGAATGGTGCTCAGCAGCTCCCACAGATTTTCATATACTTCATCGTTAAGCATCCGTCCGCCGCGGATCACATAACCCTGATCCACATCGCCTATACCGTCATTGCTGCCGCCGAGAATGTGCATTTCTTCAATAATATGAATATCTGATCCCGCAAAATTACAGTCCCTGACGAGATAAGCCGCTCCCGCAAGGGATGCAATGCCGCCGCCTACAAAATAAACCTGCCGGTTACCATATTCTTTTGTCACAAAAGTCGCCTCCATAGGGTTGTTTGATGTGCTGTTCACTTGCTGCACCTAATGTAATCCAAGAGCGGAGCAGAGGGTATAATCAAAACCGCCGGAGTGTCAATATTTTGGTCATTTGGAATAAAGTGTCTAGTTATTTGACAACAATACCGGAAAAGGAACATTAAAATATTCCCCGAATAGTTAAGTGAGCCGTATAGGCGCAAATTTGCTGACAGACTGGAGCTGGATACAATGATCAAGGGGTTTGGCGGAATATTCTGGAGAACAGGCAACCTGGAGGCAACAAAAAAATGGTACAGTGAAGTACTGCAGCTGGACATCGGCGGGTGGAACGGAACGGTGATCAGACCACAGGCGGGAAATGAGACGGCCTTTTCCTTTTTTACCGGGGATGACGGGTATTTTCCGTTGGGGCAGCAGGTGATGCTGAACTTTGAAGTAGACAGTCTGAACGAAATGATCAAGCATCTTGAACACCTCGGTGTCCCCCTTGCAAGGGAACGGCAGACCGGTGAATACGGGACATTTATCTGGATAGAGGACCCTGACGGCCGGCTGGTTGAGCTGTGGGAGAAATAACGGGTATATACAAAAAAAGCTGCGTACCGGGAGGTCACGTCAGCTTTTTCTCGTATTTATGCAGCGCTTTGGTGAAATTGCCCTCAATCATCACGCTGAGCTGTTCAATCATATGCTTCGGCTGCTCCTTCATGCCGCTGCGCATCCATTGAATAATAAGTCCTGTGAAGGCCAGTGTGTAAAAATTGGCGATAAACGCCTTGTCCTCATCGCTGACGTCCATCCCGGCTGACAGCTCCTGAAGCACGCCCATAACAAGATCGCTGGTCACCTCATACAGGTAGGTATCCAGATGAGTTCTGCCGAGGGAATCCAGTGTATTGCAGCAGAAGGCCTTGTTATTTTCAATATAGCAAAAGATTCTGTAGAAGCCGTCCGTCCATGTGCTGTAGCTGCGGTACCGGGCAATGCCCTCAACTGCCTCTGTCCGGTAAATCCAGCCGAGCAGCTCAAAAATATCCTGGAAATGATAATAAAAGGTCTGGCGGTTCAAGCCGCAGTCCTCCACAAGATGCCTGACAGTGATTTTGTTCAGCGGAGTGTGCTCCATCAGCTGCTTGAGGGAATTGGCCAGTGCTTTTTTGGTCAGAAAGGAAGTAGACATAAGGGTCACCTCATCTTGAAATCCTTTGAAATAGAAGCATGTGTAACTGCCGGGTACGTTACGTTCTAAAGCCTGCGTCAGCCCTGACGCCTGTGCTTAACCAGGAAATAGATTCCTTCTGCCGCCAGTCCCAGAGCGAAACCGCCCATTGTGAACAATACGAAAGTAAGAAAGCCCGCCAGATCCTCCCAGCCTGACATATCCCTGTACGAGTAGCTGAACATCAGAACAAGTCCGGTAATCAGACCCGCCGTGGACAGGCACCAGACCAGCCGCCCGCCGAGCCAGCCGAGCAGATTGAACAGGCCGGACACCACCAGTGCAAGCAGTCCGAACCGCAGGGCGATCATCATGTCAAAAGGCTCAGCAAGCACAACAAAGCGGTACAGAAGCAGCACTGCCCAGAACAGGAGGCCGTAGACGGCCATCCAGCGGAACCAGATGTTGTTTTTGGCGGTTGGCAGAAATCTCATAGCCGGTTCACCCCGTGTAGTCAGATTTAATACTCTCCAGCTCTTCCGCACTCTGCAGCAGATGGGTCAGCAGGCTCGGGATATCCTCCATCTGCTCCTCGGTGATCTGCCGCTTGAACGTAAGCTGTATACAGTTGTTGTATGTCTGTTCCTCTTGACCATAGCGGAAGCTTAGAGACTGCTCAGGCTTCAGCTCAGGCCCCCAGATACCAGTCAGAACGTGTTCAATTGCCTGGCATTCTAGCGCTGTGTCGGTAACTTCCATATAAAAGCGGAGCAGCAGGCTGCAGCCGGGATCACTGTCCGGCGTTTCCATGATTTCATCGCTGAGCTCCTTCACAGAGGAGCGGAGGACGACCTCGGAGGTCACCTTCATTCCGTCCGTCAGCTTAAAGGCAAGCGTGAATTCCCTGGACATTACGGCCAGATTGAGCAGGTCGGTGCGGCCTGAGATCGTCAGGATACCGTCGAGATTATCGTAGTCGTACAGCTGGTTTTCAAAGGCAATCTTGATGTTGTCAAAAACAGTAGGGTGGAACAAGAAAGCACCTTCTTACCTTTTTTTCTTTTTATTGTATCATGACGCAAAAGAGAGCGGAAATGTTCCGGTGTCGGGCTCTCTTTGGAATGTCTGCAATGCGGAAATGAAGTGATGAGCGCGGGCAGGCTGTGCTGGGCGGGTTAGGTTACGAGTAAAGGGGTGTTCGGGCGGTATTACTGCCCGAACACCCCCTTTTTGCAGTTGGTGCGCTTCATGTGAGGCGGTTGGCTGGGTCCCAGTTTGCTGGCTTTGGCCTGATTAGCGTAGTAATGCCCAGATTAACCGGTTATCTCAGATTGCACACCCGCATAGCTGTACTTTCTGCACTTATTTCGACGTATTATCGGGAAAATGAGAGAATAACTGCAGTTTGTGCAGCTATATTCGCCAATTTAGCGATATTTACGGGAAAAACGTAAAAATAACTGCACAAAGCGCAGTTATTTTGGACAATCACCAAAAATCAGGCAGCATAGCTGCACAAAGTGCAACTATCTGCTTTGTTACTCGGGAGGCGGATCAAATTCCTGTCAAATCATACTCAGCCTTCGGTCAAACCATGCTCAGCCTCGGCCAAATCATAATCTGCTTTCAGCTCATTTATTCTCTGCCCCGGCCATCTGCCAGCCGTATTCTTCCTTAATTCGCCGGTGCCGGCGCGGTGTACTTCAGGAAAGTCTTTGGAATCGGGCTCTCGAAGGTCAGCAGATCACCGGTTGTCGGGTGAACGAAGGAGAGCACACGGGCATGCAGGCCGAGCCGGCCGACTGCCTTGGTCTCTGCACCGTATTTTTTGTCTCCGGCGATCGGGTGGCCGATGTCGGCCATATGGACACGGATCTGGTTTTTGCGCCCGGTCTCCAGCCGCACTTCAAGCAGGGAGAAGTGGCGGTTCGCCTGGATTAGCTTATAGTGCGTTACAGCATGCAGACCGTCGCCCTCATGCGGACTGGAGTACATTTTGAGTGTGGAGGTTTCCTTCAGCCAGGAGCTGATTGTGCCTTCGGCTTTTTTGACGGCTCCTTCCACAAGCGCCACGTAAGAACGTTCCTTGACGGTGTCCTTCCAGTTGATCTGCAGCTTCTGCTGCACGGCCTCGCTTTTGGCGAACATCATTACTCCGGAGGTGTCACGGTCCAGCCGGTGTACTACAAAGATACGGTTACGCGGATTGCCGAGGCGCACATGCTCCATCAGCTGGCGGTATGCGGTTTGTTCATTCTCATCGCCGGTGGCAATCGACAGCAGTCCGGCATCCTTCTGGATGACAATCAGATCATCATCCTCATGGACGATGGTCAGTCCGGCCATTTCCTTGGCCTGGACCTGCTTTTCAAGATCGAGGGCTACGGTCTGACCCGGCTGCAGCAGATAGTTATGCTTTGTAACGGCCTTGCCGTTCACGGATACCTGCCCGCGGGACAGCAGCGATTTAACAGAATTGCGCCCGCGCCCGCTGAGCTTGTCCAGCAGGAATGGCAGGAGCTCAGCCGGCTCGGATACGGTATAGCTTTTGACCTGAGGCGCAGCCTTTGCTCCGGCTGCCGGACCAGGCTTGTTGCCCGGTTTATTGGAACGGGTTCTTGCACCCGGTTTTGGCTGTGACTGTGCCTGGGAGGAGGCACCTGGTTTGGCATTCCGTCTGGATGCTTCCTTGGGATTTCTTCTTGTGTTCATGGCCACATTCTCCGTCCTGTAATAGAGTACTCTTCAATATACCACGGGTGCTGAAGAAATACTATAAAGCCGCCGCGAAAGCCAAGCCTTGCAACCGGCACCGCCGCGCCCCGTGTTACAGATGAATCAGCAGTCCGGCGAGAATGAACCCGGCTGCATCTGTACAGGACCAGCCCGTAACAGCCGCATATTTAGAATCGAGACCCAGCCGCTTGCCCGGCAGATATTCCGGTCAACGGCCAGCAGCACCCGAGGGTCCGTTCCTTTGGAATGACCGTTTAGAAGATCACTATAAAGCTTTGCTTGCAGTAGCTGTTTTTATGTAAGACGGGCACAGGAGCCTGTTAATGGAGGGTTCCTTCTGGCTGGGCAAGGCGGGCATAAGGCACTGAATAAAGAACAGGCAGCAGTGCGGAGCAGGTCTTAAATTGTCCTTTCTGCGGTTGCTCAATGCCCCGTTGCCCGGTAAACTAAAGAGAGGATAAAAAGCAGAGTTAATAACGGAGATTCTCAGAAACTTTTAGGAGTTATGATCGCGATGAATATGCAAGCACCTACAATGGAACAGGCGCAGGCTGAACTGCAGAAATATTACGGCTATCCCGATTTCCGGGAAGGCCAGAAAAGAATCGTACAGCATCTGCTCGAAGGCGGCGATACGCTGGGTATTATGCCGACCGGCGGAGGCAAATCGATCTGTTATCAGGTTCCGGCGCTCTTGATGCCGGGGCTTACCCTTGTTATCTCGCCGCTGATCTCACTGATGAAGGATCAGGTGGATGCCTTGACTACGGCCGGCATTTCGGCTGCTTATATTAACAGCACCCTGAGCGGCAAGGAAGTGAATGAGCGGATCCGCGCCGCACGCCGGGGTGAGCTGAAGCTGCTCTACGTGGCGCCGGAGCGGCTGGAGCTGGACTGGTTCCGCCTGGAGATGGCGGGCCTTTCGATCTCCTGTGTGGCTGTGGACGAAGCGCACTGCGTGTCGCAGTGGGGGCATGACTTCCGCACAAGCTATCTGGCGGTAGCACCGTTTGTCGAGGAGCTTCCGCAGCGGCCGATTCTCGCCGCTTTTACGGCGACGGCTACACCGGAGGTTATGGAGGACATGGTCCGGCTGCTGCGTCTGCGCCAGCCGGGTGTATTCATGACCGGGCTCGGGCGGGACAATCTGGCGATGTCGGTGCTGCGCGGTGAGAACAAACGCGAATTTGTGCTCGACTATGCCGCGAGCCATTCACACCAGCCGGGTATTGTGTATGCTGCGACCCGTAAAGAGGTGGATGATCTTCACCAGCGTCTGCAGGCTTCGGGGATTGCTGCAGGCCGCTATCATGCCGGAATGAGCGACCAGGAGCGGGCGGACAGCCAGGAAGGCTTCCTGTATGATGACATCCGGGTTATGGTTGCGACCAATGCGTTCGGGATGGGGATCGACAAATCCAACGTGCGCTATGTTATTCACTACAACATGCCGAAGAATATGGAGGCTTATGTCCAGGAGGCCGGGCGCGCCGGCCGGGACGGGGAGCCGAGTGAGTGTATCCTGCTGTTCAGCGCGCAGGATATTATGACCCAGAAATTCCTGATCGAGCAGAACCCGCAGGACGCTGAGCGCAAGGCCAATGAATACCGCAAGCTGCAGCAGATGATTGATTACTGCTATACGACCCGCTGCCTGCGCAGCGCGCAGCTTGCCTATTTCGGCGAAGATGATGAGGACAACCTGTGCGGAATCTGCAGCAACTGCACGGATGAACGCGAATTGGTCGATATGACCGTGGACGCGCAGAAGATTTTCTCCTGCATCCACCGGATGCGGGAGCGCTTCGGGGTGGCGCTGGTGGCGTCGGTGCTGAAGGGCTCCCGCAACCAGAAGGTGCTGCAGTACGGCTTCGAGCAGCTGCCGACGCATGGTGCAATGTCGAGCCGCACAGAGAAGGAAATTACCGAGAGCATCAATGTAATGATCTCGGAGGGG
>RCUO01000550.1_pt1 | contig 18441 bp, 13 predicted proteins | sample 2166161 | NCBI WGS metagenome assembly RCUO01 (sample SAMN09932617, study PRJNA488358) | compost metagenome | feature: garden; material: soil; isolation source: compost soil in cyclohexanecarbonitrile-enriched culture | place: Germany: Experimental Botanical Garden Goettingen | collected 2016-01-27 | reverse complement strand
TATTTAACCAATGCTGTGAATTTAATTACCAGAATTTAGATAATCAACAGGCCTGGAAAAACGTCACCTAATTCGGTGGATTTACCCCCGAACAGGTGAATTGGGCATATTAAGTATCCTTTTTCCAACTAAAGTATAAATATCGTTGTTTTATGCAGAATCAGGTGACGAAAATCCACTTAATTCAATACACCCCGGCCCAAAGATTGGTTACTCAACACACGGTTACGCAACAAACTCCCATATAGCACCGAGCTCTCACATAAAACCAAGCTCTCACATAGCACCGAACTCTCAGATAGCACCAAGCTCTCAGATAGCACCGAACTCTCACATAGCACCAAGCTCTCAGATAGCACCAAGCTCTCACATAGCACCAAGCTCTCACATAGCACCGAACTCTCACATAGCATTCAACTCCCACATAGCGCCAAACTCCCACATAGCACCAAACTGTCAACAAGCTAACTTAGCCGCCAAACATCCAGCCTTAAATCCATTTAACTATAGGAGTAGGAGTGTAACAGAAATGGCAAAGCATACGGTAAAATCACTGCGCAGCAGTGTTGTGTACTCGGTGTACGTCCGCAACCACAGTGAGGAAGGGAGCTTCCGCGCAGTGGAGCGTGATCTCGGACGCATCCGCAGCCTTGGGGTGGACATTATATGGCTGCTGCCGGTTCATCCGATCGGTACGGCCGAGCGCAAAGGCGGCTTAGGCAGCCCGTACGCCAACCAGGACTACCGGGAAATTAACCCGGAGCTGGGCACGCTGGAGGACTTCAAGTCGCTGGTCGGTGCGATACATGAACATGGAATGAAATGCATCATCGACGTGGTGTACAACCATACCTCGCCGGATTCGGTGCTGGTCAGTGAGCATCCCGAATTTTTCTATAGAACGCCGGAAGGGAAGCTCGGCAATAAAGCAGGGGATTGGGCCGATATCGTAGACCTCGACTATAACTGTCCGGAGCTGTGGGACTACCAGATTGAGACGCTGAAGAGGTGCGCGGGCATCGTCGACGGCTTCCGCTGCGACGTTGCACCGCTTCTGCCGCTGGCATTCTGGGAGCGGGCCGTGAAGGAAGTTCGCGAGGTCAACCCCGGCTGCCTGTGGCTGGCCGAATCCATCGAGCCGGATTTCATTATGCATCTGCGTTCACTTGGCTTGACCGGGCTCAGCGATGCGGAAACGCTGCAGGCGTTCGACGCCTGCTATGACTACGATGTCTATTCGTATTACAGCGGTTATCTGGCCGGTAAGATCACGCTTGCGAGCTATGTAGAGAAAATTAACGCCCAGGAGTACCTCTACCCGGACAACTACGTTAAGCTGCGTTTTCTGGAGAATCATGACCGGCCGCGGGCTAAAGCGCTCATTCCGGATGAGCAGAGCCTGATTAACTGGACGGCCTTCCTGTATTTCCAGAAGGGAATGCCACTGATCTATGGCGGTCAGGAAACAGCAAATACCGTTTGCCCCGACCTGTTCGACAAGGACACGGTCAGTTGGGATACCGGAACGGACCTGTCCTGGCTGTTCGCTGCGCTGTATCCGGTTAAGCAGAAGGAGATCATGTCGGAGGGCATCTGCCATCTGCATGCAGTTGAGGAAGAAGACATCGTAGCCGGTATCTATATCTGGGGCAGCCGGAAGCTGGCCGGTGTATTCAGCCTGAAGGGCAGGGAAGCCGAGGTGGATACCGGCCTGCCGGATGGAAGCTACCAGAGCCTGATCGACGGTAGTGAAGTCACGGTCTATGGCGGCGGCAAGCTATTCTGTGCCGGCCGGCCCGTCATTATTGAGCAGGTGTAAGCCTGTGTAACATACTGTAAGAGATACCGCCGGATAGCAGATGCTGCCCGGCGGTATTTTTTTGCATCCGGCAGCAGTCCAATACTGTCCTGCTGCCTGCCAAGCCGAAAGTCCGGATAACAGCAGCGAAAGTCCGCATTGCGCATACCGGCCCGCTGCCCGGGAAACCGTGCAGTCCGGAAGCTTTTTCACAAATCATAAAAGTCCGGTTAACACACCCATTAGGTCCGGCAGCCGCCGGAGGCATGAAGATATACTTTAGGTACTTAAACAGATAAATACATTCAGGAGGGGATTTCATGAGATCCGGTCAAGCCAGTTCCGGGGGGACGCTTATGGCGGTGAAAAGAAACTGGGGGCTGTATTTGCTGCTGCTGCCTGCGGTGGTGCTGTCGCTGCTGTTTGCGTACAAACCGATGTACGGGATACTTATTGCTTTTAAGGATTACAGCCCGGCTTTGGGGATTACGGAGAGTCCATGGGCGGGGTTAAAATATTTTGAGAAGTTTTTTAACTCCTACCAGTTTTCAAATACGATTAAGAACACGCTGATTATCAGCCTGTACAGTCTTGTAACCTTTCCGATTCCGATCATTCTGGCGCTGATGGTGAACCAGATGCGTCCGAACCGGTTCCGGCGCTTTTTCCAGACGGTTTCGTATATGCCGCACTTCATCTCCACCGTGGTCATGGTCGGGCTGATGGTCATTCTGCTGTCGCCAAGCACCGGTCTGGTCGGCAACCTGTTCAGCCTGTTCGGCAAAGAAGCACCCGATCTCCTCGGCTCCTCGTCGCTGTTCAGCAGCGTGTACGTATGGTCGGATGTGTGGCAGCATGTCGGCTGGGACAGCATTATTTTTATCGCGGCATTGTCTGCGGTTGATCCGAGTCTATATGAAGCTGCAACCGTGGACGGGGCGAGCCGCTGGCATAAGGTGCGTTACATCGATATTCCGATGCTGATGCCGACGGCGGTTACGCTGCTCATTCTGCGTGTCGGGGGGCTGCTTGGGGTTGGCTTTGAAAAAGTGTACCTGATGCAGAACGATCTCAACGCCACCTCCAGCGAAATTCTGTCCACCTATGTATATAAAATCGGTCTGCTCAGCAGCCAGTACAGCTTCTCGTCGGCCGTCAATCTGTTCAACACCGTCATTAACTTCATTCTGCTGATCATCGTCAACCAGATTTCCAAAAAAATCAGCGAAAACAGCCTGTGGTAGAAGGAGGAGTTCACAATGGGAGTACTTACACCTGCAGTTAAAGAGCCTAAGGGGAAAATAAAAAACAACCGCTCCTCCGATAGCGTGATGGAGATTGTGCTGTACGTGATTGCGGTACTGTTTCTGATTATTCTGATTTATCCGCTGTATTTTATCGTTATCGCTTCCTTCAGTGACCCTTCGGCGGTGGCCGGGGGCCAGGTCTGGCTGTTCCCTAAAGGGTTCACGCTCGACGGCTACAAGGAGCTGCTGCGCCATAGTAATATCTGGATCGGCTACCGCAATACCATCCTGTATACGATCGTCGGCACGCTCATTGGTCTGGTTGTTAATATCTCGGCAGCCTATGCGCTTTCACGCAAAGACCTGAAGGGACGTAAATTCCTGTCGCTGTTCTTTATCTTTACAATGTTTTTTAACGGCGGGCTGATCCCGACCTTTCTGACGGTCCGTGACTTTCATATGTATGACACGTTTCTGGTCATGGTGCTGCCGTTCTCGGTCGGCGTGTATAACATCATTGTTGCCCGTACGTTTTTTCAGACCAGTATTCCAGGCGACCTGTGGGAGGCGGCGCAGATTGACGGGTGCGGGAATCTCCGGTTTTTTACGGGGATTGTGCTGCCGCTGTCCAAAGCGATTATTGCCGTGCTGGGCTTGTGGATTGCCGTCGGCCACTGGAATTCCTATTTCAATGCCCTGATCTATCTCAAAAATCCCAATCTGCATCCGCTGCAGCTGATCCTCCGCAACATCCTCATTACCAACCAGATGCAGTCCGGCATAGGGTCCGGCGAGGCGGCGCAGCTGGCGCTGCGGCTGGCTAATATGATGCGTTACTCCGTCATTATTGTGGCGACGGTTCCGATTATGTGCGTGTATCCGTTCATCCAAAAATACTTTAACCAGGGGGTTATGATCGGCGCGGTAAAGGAGTAGTTCTTATCGGTGCGCCGGTTATAGCCGGAAATGAGGTCATAATATTATGAAAAAGATTATGGAGCAGCAGCAGCCGCTGCCTGAGCATCTGAAGCTGGAGGTGCGGCCAGTTGCCAGTCCTGAAGCGATCATTGAAGGAGAGGGCTTCCGGATCACTGTTCTGACCCCTCAGCTGCTTCGCCTGGAATACCATCCTGATGGAAGGTTCGAGAACCGGGCGACCCAGACTGTGCTTAACCGGGATTTTCCGGTGCCGGAGTTCCAGCTGGTGGATCACGGTAACAAGCTGGAGATTATTACGGAACGGCTGCATTTGAGCTATGACAAGCAGCCGTTCTCCCGCTACGGGCTTAATGTGCGTGTGCGTAACGGGTCAGGCCACCTGATGGGGGTCTGGCATTACGGCGACACGCCGCAGGATCTTGGCGGTACGGCCCGGACGCTGGATAATGCGGACGGGGCGATCCCGCTGGAGCCGGGGCTGATGTCCCGCAGCGGCTATACGGTGATGGACGACAGCCGCTCGCTGCTGCTGGAGGAGGACGGGCAGGTTACGCCGCGTGAAGCGGGCGGGACGGATCTGTATTTCTTCGGGTATGGGCATGACTATCTGGAATGCCTGAAGGATTTCTACCGGCTCAGTGGCCCGGCGCCGCTTCTGCCGCGCTATGCGCTTGGCAACTGGTGGAGCCGGTATTACCCATACAGCGCAGATGAGTATCTGGCCTTGATGGAGAGGTTTGAGCAGGAGCAGATTCCTTTCTCAGTTGCGGTAATCGATATGGACTGGCATCTGGTCGATGTCGATCCGCAGTACGGCAGCGGCTGGACGGGCTATACATGGAACCGCAGGCTTTTCCCGGACCCGCAGCAGTTCCTGGCCAGGCTGCATGAGCGGGGGCTGCGTGTTACGCTGAATGTCCACCCGGCGGACGGCGTGCGTGCTTTCGAAGACCCTTATCTGGCGATCGCCGGGGAGCTTGGACTGGACCCGGAGAAGGGCGATGCCGTGGAATTTGATATCACCGATCCGAAATTTCTGCAGGCGTATTTCAAATATCTGCACCATCCGCTGGAAGAGGAAGGCGTGGACTTCTGGTGGATCGACTGGCAGCAGGGCGGTGTAACCCGGGTGCCGGGACTTGATCCGCTGTGGATGCTGAACCATTATCACTATCTGGACAGCGGCCGGCGCGGCGGCAGGCCGCTGACGTTCTCCCGTTATGCCGGACTGGGCAGCCACCGTTATCCGGTGGGCTTCTCCGGTGATACGATCGTCACCTGGGACTCGCTTGCGTTCCAGCCTTACTTCACGGCGAGTGCAGCAAATGCCGGGTACGGCTGGTGGAGCCATGACATCGGCGGCCACATGCAGGGCTATCTCGACGATGAGCTGGTGATGCGCTGGGTGCAGTTCGGCGTCTTCTCTCCTATCTTGCGTCTGCATAGCTCAGCCAGCCCGTTCAACAGCAAGGAGCCGTGGCGGTTCAACCCGGTTGCGGAAGCAGCAATGAAGGAAGCGCTGCGCCTGCGGCACCGGCTGATTCCCTACCTGTACACGATGAACCGCTACGCGAGCGCGGATGGGCTGCCGCTGGTCCGGCCGCTGTACTATCATCATCCGGAGCAGCCGGAGGCTTACGGGGTGCCGAACCAGTATTACTTCGGCACCGAGCTGATGGCCTGCCCGATCACCTCACCGGTGGACCGCCGGACCGGAATGGCGGAGTTCACGGCGTGGCTGCCGGAGGGCCGCTGGTATGACTTTTTCAGCGGCCGGAGGTATGACGGCGGCCGCAGTCTTACGTTGTACCGGAATCTGGAGACCATTCCGGTACTGGCGAGGGCCGGGGCGATTGTTCCGCTGGCTGATCTCAGCGGATACACCTCGTCCACGGCGAACCCGCGGGAGCTGGAGGTTAAGGTGTTCGCTGGAGCAGACGGCCGCTTCCACTTGTGGGAGGATGCGGAGGATGAGCGGGCTGATGGAGAGAGTGTTGAGTCTGCAGTGGAGGGCGTGGAGCACAAGACGGTTGCGTTGGAATACCAGAAGAACGGTGGGATTCCGTCGGGAGGCGGAGAGCGTGATGAGTCTGCTGGGGGTGAGGTGGAGCATAATGCGGCTGCATTGGGGGACCGGGAGTGGAACTGGTGCGTTACGAAGTTGAGTCTAAGCTGGGGGGATTGCGCCAGCTTTACAATTCATCCGGCCAGCGGCAACCTGGATGCCCTGCCTCCGCTGCGCAGCTGGAAGCTCTGCTTTACCGGCGTGGCTGCATCGCAGGTGAAAGTGATGGCTGGCGGTGCGGAGATGGTAGCAAATACAGCGTATGACCATTCCACACATACGCTTACGGTGTTGATCCCGGAGACCGCGGTGTCTACCGCGATTACGGTTGAACTCGCCGGCGCGCGCCTTGCCGCTAACCGGACTGAAGAGGATGTATTCGCCCTGCTGAACCGGGCGCAGATTGAGTTCCAGCTGAAGGAGCAGATCTACGGGCTGATGCGGTCCGCTGCCACGCCGGCGGCAGCGCTTGCGTCCCTGACCACGCTTAAGCTGGAGCAGCCGCTGTTTGGCGCGTTGTGTGAGATTTTGACGGCCAGCTTGGGGTAAGAGAGGAGCAGGGCGAAGGTAGAGTCGGCACCGGCGCTGAGCTTTGTACGCTGCATTTGCTTTGTGGTGCACGGATGAATAGCTAGCTCACCGGCCGGGCTAAGTTGTTCCGGCTGAACTCCGGCAGCTAAATAAGCTCGTCTCTCGAACGCACGCCCCTGCTCATACGTTGTGTGTGAGGCGGCATTTCACTCATTGGGCAGACCATCCTATAGAAATTAAAATAGCTGCACAATCTGCAGTTATATCCGAGGAAAATGTGGCCCTCAACCATATAACTGTATTTTGTGCAGCTATTTCCGCTCAAAACGGCAAAAACAGGCTTTTTCCGGCAGTTTAGTTGCACGGAATACAGTTAAAATGAACTTTCGGAGAAAAACAGACGTTTTAGTTGCACAAAGTGCAGTTAAGCATCGAAGAGATGGCTTAATAGCACGTCGTGCAGCCACTGGACACTGTGTTCTACAAGTTGACATCTGGCACAGACTCCTTGCCACTGGTTGATCTCAGGTGCAATCTATAAAGTCCGAAAAAGCAGCTTGCTTTCCGCCTCTATAAAAGCTATTATAGACTTATAAAGTCTGTGATTGAAGATTGAGGTGGAACATGAAGTACTCCAAAGCGACGAACTATGCGCTGCATACGATGCTTTTCCTGGTTGCTGCTTCTCCTGATAAGCCTGTGGGCGTGCAGCAGCTGGCTGAGCGGCAGCATGTATCGCCGACGTATCTGTCGAAGATTCTGACCAAGCTGGTGAAGGCAGGGCTGATCCAGTCTGTATCCGGTGCGAACGGCGGGTATCAGCTCAAGCAGAAGAAGGATGATATTTCTTTTCTCGATGTGATCCATGCCATTGAGGGAACGGCGTCGTTGTTTGACTGCACACTGAACCATTCCAGTGAATGTCTGATCCAGCAGGTGATGGTGGAAGCGGAGAACCGGATGGAGGACTATCTGCAGAACAAGAAGCTCTCTGAGCTTGCTGCAAAAGTAACGGTGGATTTATAAGCGCCGTTATTTTTATGGCTTGATTATAGATATAAGAAGTCTTTTAAGTCTCTGTATTAATATTATTGGTTGTTTATTATTTGAATTATCAGCAGTTTACTAAATGATAAGGGATGATAAAGCATGAATAATCATTTATTTGATGCACAGGTATGGGAGCAGGCATGGAAGGAAGACCCGAAATCCTACATCAATTTGACAAGGAAGGCCGGTGTGGACCCTACCCGCTCCTTTGATTCCAAAGCGCATACGTTTAACGAAGAGGTATTCAGCGAAGGCGGAAGACAGAGAGCAGAACGGATTATCGGCTGGATGGAGGGGCAGGGTGTTGATTTTAACGGATTGACCGTGCTGGATATCGGCGCGGCTTCAGGCGGGTTCAGTGTACCGTTTGCCGAGCGCGGGGCGAAGGTGACTGCCGTTGAGCCGAATGCGCTGCTGGCCGATTTATTTGAAGCGAACAAAGCCCGGGTCAGCCCCGGAAAAGCGGAAATCACACTGGTACGCGAAGCTTTCGAGGATATTGATCTGGCGGCTAAGGGATGGGAGCAGGCATTTGATCTTGTTTTTGTCTCGATGTGTCCGGCTGTGTCCGACTGGGCAGGCGCGGAGCGTGTGCTCAGCTGTGCCAGACAATACTGCTATATCAGTACTTCAGCCGGCTCCAGGCGGCATAGCCTGCTGAATGAGGTGCTGCCGCTGTTCACAGGAGAGGCTGCGCCGCTTGCCGAAGCCTCCGAGATGGCCTATCTGTTAAACCTGCTCTATCTAAAGGACTACGCCTTTGAGTCGATTGTGACCAAGGAAATGAAGAGTACAGAATATTCGGTTGAAGAGGCTATCGACGAGGTGCTTCAGCTGTTGAAGCACCACCGTCTAACAGATAGTGATGATACCAGGAAAGCTGTTTCTGACTATATGAACGCTACGTATCCCGAAGGAACAGTTACTGTACAGCAGGGCGGGCGCTTCGGCAAGGTGCTGATCCGGCTGCGGGATGAGAATATGTATAGCAGAGTTAAATAAGCTGCATGTAAAAGCGCTTTGCCGTCTCGATCCGGCAAAGCGCTTTTTGTTTAGCCGCACAAGGAAAGGGCTGCGAATAAGACATCCTGAACTGGATGAACATCGAGTCTGTACAGGGCAAAAGAGCACCGGCATACGGTGAAGATTAGGCAAATTGTCAGTTATCCGATTGACCGGATGTCTCCTGTACTCACCTGGCTGCCGCCTATTTTAGACGCCCCACGCCTCCAGCAGCTGCCCCGTCTTGCCGTACACCGGATCACTGTCCGGCAGCGGAACCTTCGCGATCTCGGGCAGCGCCGCTGCGAGATCCTCCGGGGTAGCCCGGCGGGTGTTGTAATCCGCGCCGCCGGGATAAGCGCCGGCGACGCGGAAGCCGGCTGAGCTGTGCAGCAGCTTGTGCGCCGTTCCGGCAGGCAATACCAGCACATCCCCGGCCGACACCTCAAGCGTCCGGCCGGCATCGCCGCCAAGCTGCAGGCTGGCGCTGCCGGACATTACACCAAGCACCTCATGCGCGTTGCTGTGATAGTGGTGATAGCTGAACACGCCGCTTACCCAGCTGTTCAGCCAGCCGTTGTCATTGAAGATCTGCTCGGTGTCCTCCGGGTTCTCCCGTAGAACTGCCTTGTACACAATGACCGGCAGCACCGGGTTGTTCGGCAGCAGGCCGTCCTGCGGGAGAATGAAGGTTTCGATGGCCCCTCCTGCCCCGGCTCCCGGCTGTTCTAACGGCTTCATTAAGCAATCGCCTCCTAAGTCCACAATCTTGTTCCTTATTGGATTTGCTGTCTGCGGTATTGATAAGGGGTAATTCCGTACTGTTCCTTGAACAGCTTAATGAAATACTGCGGCTTCTTGTAGCCGACCAGCTGGGAGATGTCAATCACATGCAGATTGGATTCCAGCAGCAGCTGCGATGCCTTCTCCAGCCGTTTGGCGGAAATGAAGCCCGACAGGTTCTCGCCGGTCTCCTGTTTATATACCTTTGACAGATAAACCGGATGAAGATGTACAATTTTACCCAGATCATCCAGGCTCAAACCATCACCGATATGTCCGGTAATATAAGCCTGAATGGTATTGACAATATGACTGTTTGTTAATTTGGGGCTGCGCTCCAGCCGGGTGATACAGAGCAGCACGGACTGGAGCGCAGCATCGGGCTCAGCCAGCTCGTTGAAGATCCAGTCCGCCACCTCGGACTGCTGAAGCCGGCCGGACGTGAAGTACAGCAGCTGGATGAAATCAAGTAGATAGAGAATCTGCTGCTTTCTGGTTTGCAGCTTGGAGTAGCTTCGTAGGATGCTTTTCCGGGCGTTTTCCCAGTCCCCATTCTCCCGTTTCGGATGGGCAGTGCAGTTCTGCAGCAGCGTACAATCCCCGGCATCCGGCTCCTCCCGGTAATAAAACTGGCAGAAAAGTTGCCGGACAGTATTCTTATCTGCGAATTCAAAGCTCCCGGAGAAGGAGATATCCTCTATTTCAGCAGCAAGCGGGCCGGCACCGGACACCCGGAGCAGACCGGTAATGGACTGGCCGGCTGTCCAGATGAATCCCTCTGCAGCGCAGCTGTGATTCCTTAACGTGACTTCGTCTGTCCCCTTGGCGTCTGTAATCTGAAAGAAGCAGTAGCGTTCCTTCAGCTGATGCACAGTATCACAAGCAGCGGCGTCATTGTCGCCCTCTGCGGGAGAAGCACCGCCGATAACCGACAGCAGAAAGCCCAGAGCGTCAAATTCCGCCTGCACCGGCAGCTGTTTCCGCTGCTGCTCGTCAATATTCTTAAGCACCTGCTGCATGGCTTTTTCCATATCCTCTTTATCTACAGGCTTAAGCAGATAATCCAGGGCGCCCAGCCGGATCGCCTTTTGCGCATAATCAAACTGTGAATAGCCGGAGAGGAAGACCACCTTGGTCTTCAGCAGCTGCCCGCTAATGTGCTCCAGCAGATCAAGACCGGATACCTCAGGCATGCGGATATCGGTAATCAGAATATCAACGTCATTTTGGCTAAGCAAATGTCTGGCTTCCAGCGAATTGGTTGAGGTTACAACCTGCTGTACGCCGAATTTTTTCCAGTCCAGAAGATGCTTCAGATATTCAACGATATAATGCCCGTCATCCACAATCAGTAATTTCATATTCTCCTCCTTCATCCAGTGAGAAATCGATGTAAGCCATAACGGACAGTCCGCCCCAGTCATTGATGAAGAACCGCAGGCCGCTTAATTCGCCATAGGCATTTTTGAGCCGCTGATGAATATTCCACAGGCCGATGCCCCGGGCGCCCTGCGGAGGAGTCTCGCTGCCCACACGGGCTGCCAGCAGCTCGAGTTGATCCGGCGTAAGTCCTTTCCCGTCATCCGCAACAATGATCAGGGCCCCTTCATCGAGTGCTTTTACCAAGATGGAGACACGGTGGGCGCCCTGCAGCTCCTCAATGCCGTGCTGGATCGCATTTTCCACAATCGGCTGGATAATCAGCGGCATAATGCGGTGCTCCCCGAGCTCCGGCGGCAGGCTGATCTCATAATGCAGCTCTTTACAAAGAGACATAATCGATAAGAAATGGCCGGCAAGCTGCAGCTCGGAGGCCAGCGTGGCATCATGGCGGTCGAGCTTGGTCAGGTAGCGGTAATATTCCGCCAGGTGCTTGCTCATCTGCATGACGGCTTCCGGTGAGGACTTGGCCATCGACATGATAAAGAACAGGCTGTTATACAGAAAATGCGGATTGATCTGGGCCTGCAGCTGCTTTACCTCGGCATCCCTGCGCAGCTCGGTTTCGATTTTGAGTGAGGCGAACAGGTTCTGGGTTCTGAGTACCATATGGTTGAAGCTTTTGAACAAGGTATAAAATTCGTTGACCGGGTTCTCGCTGATCCGCGTGCTGTAGTTACCCTGCTCCACCTGGTGAAATTTTTTACCGAGCAGATGCACATTACGATAGAAATTACGGTAGAACATCAGAATGACGGTCAGGCCGATGATCAGGATAACGATAATACTGGCTGCGAACACCTGCTGGTTGCGGTCCAGCGGAGTCAGGAAATCGCTCATCCGTGTATACGTCACCAGATACGTATCAATAGGCTCTATGTATTTGGACAGCACATAATAGTCGTCCTCGCCGGTATGATAATCGAATTTCAGAATCCGCTGCGGATCGGGGGTAACCGTCGCCCGCGCTTTTTCCTCGATCCGGCTGTCCACCGGCTTGCTGCTAATCACAAGGCTGTCATTCACGAGGAAAAAAGCGTTGGAGCTGTCGCCGTTAACCGCTTTTCCCAGCAGTCCGGTCAGATACTCCTTCTTAAGCTTTACGCCGACGATATACTTTATATTTGCCGGATTTTTGGGCTGGTGGATATAAGGGTAGACCGAAAAGTAGTATAGGCTATTATTATAAGTCTGCCAGCCGCGCTCCGTTACCTGTTCAAAAGGGAGCTTCGCCTGCGAATCATGTCCGGTCTGGATGAAGGTGCCGTCCTGCTTCCAGTAAATCCCGATCGACTCGACCGCAAGGCTTGAGAAAAGCTGATCCGCTAACCGGCCGGAAATTTCATTTTTGTTCATCTGTGCGTCATAGTTGCTTAATTCCAGCTTGCGGTTCTGATAGAAACGCACATCGTTGTCGGCGGTATACTGGATTCCGTACATACTTGCCTCGGAGATCGCCCCGTCTATGATTTCCTCCGCATAAGCGAGCTGATTCTTGGAGGCGTTGACCAGACTCTCCTGAAGCGTTCGTGAGCTAAGGGTATTCATGATGTAGAACAGCCCCAGTGTAAGCAGCAGGAAAAAAATGAAGAAGTAGATGAACCGTTTCATATTCACCTTTTTAATCATATCGTCGTCCTCATTCCCTGTAACACGTATTTGTCTAATTGCTGTGCATCCGCCAGAATCTATCATAATTCATTAAATTCAAAAGAAAAAGACAATCAGCCCATAAAATGAAAACGCTTATCAAAAAGGTTGAGGGATTGGTTATGATCTTCAGATCGGGACATTTTAGATTGAAAGCGCTTTTGCTAACATTAAATCTGCAACTACTACTCGGCATTCCTAAAGGGGGTAACACCAATAGCTCACGTTATAAAAAACCAGGTGCAGCCGCTAAAGACTGACATCCGGAAAAAAGGAAAAGCTCCCTGGAGCAAGGAAGTGAAAAAAAGCTGGCCGCTGTATGTACTCTGTATCCCGGCACTAGTGTGTGTCCTCATTTTCGCCTACGGGCCGATGGTCGGACTGGTGATGGCTTTTCAGGATTATAAGCCCTGGCTGGGCATTACCGGCTCCGCCTGGATCGGCTGGGACAACTTCGCGAGAATCTTTCAGTACAAGGAAGCCACCCAGGCTATTACGAACACGCTGATTATTGCGGTAATCAAAATCGTTGTTGGTATTGTCGTGCCGATCATTATGGCTATCCTGTTAAGTGAAATCCGCAATATGGGTGTCAAAAAAAGCATTCAGACGCTCGTGTATCTGCCGCATTTCTTGTCATGGGTAACGGTGGCCGGCATTATGATTGACCTTCTGGGACTCGACGGCGGCATCAACCATGTGCTGACCCAGGTGTTCGGAATTCAGCCGGTCTATTTTCTGGGCGACCCGGTCCTGTTCAGACCAACGGTCATTATCAGTGATCTGTGGAAAAACTTCGGCTTTGGCATGATTGTCTACCTGGCCGTCATTACCGGAATTGATCCGTCTTATTATGAGGCTGCCGAGATAGACGGCGCTTCCCGCTGGCAGCAGATCAGACATGTTACGCTGCCGAGCATGCTGCCGATGATTATTGTTATTGCCACACTGAGTCTGGGGAATATTCTCGATGCAGGCTTTGACCAGATCTTTAACCTCTACAATCCACTGGTGTACAGTACTGGGGATATTATTGATACCTATGTGTACCGGTCATCCCTGTTAAACGGCCAATACGGGTTCGGTACAGCGGTCGGGCTGTTCAAATCAGGCATCAGCTTTGTTCTGATCGTTATTTCCTACCGTATTGCCTACAAGGTGGCTAACTACAAGATATTCTAGAAGGGAGCATGGAGAGTGTATCATAAGTCCAAGGGATATAAGATCTTTTCGTTCTTCAACTATATATTTCTGATTCTGATTGCGTTATCATGCTTCCTGCCGATGCTCCATCTGCTTGCCCAGTCGCTTAGCAGCAAATCTGCGATCAACGGCAATCTGGTGTCCTTCTGGCCGGTGGACTTCAATCTAGATGCCTACGCCAAAACGTTCAGGAATACCAACTTTACCGGCTCGATGCAAATCTCTGTATTCCGGACGGTACTGGGAACCTTGATCAGTATGTTTGTCATTACGACGGCCGGTTATGCCTTATCCAAGGATTTCCGCGGGCGGAATGTGCTGATGTGGATTTTTATCTTCACCATGCTGTTCTCCGGAGGCTTGATTCCGTCCTATATCCTGGTTACGAAGCTGGGCTTTAAGGACACGATCTGGTCGCTGGTGCTGCCCGGCGCCTTTGGCGCTTACAATCTGATTCTGATTATGAATTTCTTCAAAACAATTCCGAAGGCGCTGGAGGAAGCGGCGTTTATCGACGGTGCCTCATTCTTTGTTATTTTCCGCAAAATCTATCTGCCGCTCTCCCTTCCCGGACTGGCAACGGTAGGCCTGTTCATTATGGTCGGCCACTGGAACGCCTGGTTTGACGGAATTCTGTATATGTCGAGTACCGAGAACTACCCGCTGGCTTCCTTTTTGCAGACGGTTGTGGTGCAGGGCTCAGCCCAGAGCATGGCGCTCAGCCAGTCAGAGGCGGCGGCTCTATCGGAGCAGAGCATCAAGGCTGCGCAGATCTTTATCAGCACCTTGCCGATTATCCTCGTCTATCCATTTTTGCAGAAGTATTTCGTAAAAGGCATTGTACTGGGTGCAGTCAAGGAGTAGCAGAAGCAGATACAACCTAAATTCAACCTAAATTCAACGATAAAGGAGTCTATACATGAAAAAAACAGGTGCATTACTCTCCGTTGCTGTATTGCTGACAGGAATGCTTGCCGGGTGCGGCCCGGTCAAAAAGGAAGGAGGCTCTACGGAGGAAGCGACGCTTAAGGACGGTAAATATGATCCGCCGATCACGCTTACGATTGCGAAGCAGCAGGATGAAAATGCCGGGAAATATATCAACGGTGAGAGCCTGAATGATAATGTGCTGACCCGCTGGGGCATGGAGAAGCTGGGTATACAGATTGAGACAACACTGCTGGGCGGCGATGCATCGCAGTATAACACGAAGCTGCGGCTTGCGCTGACCGGCTCGGAGAAGCTTCCGGATGTGCTGCCGGTCTATGATACTTCGCTGGAGAATGACCTGATCCAGTCCGGGCTGGTCAAGGATATTACAGAGGACATCAACAAATATATGCCAGAGCGGCTAAAGGAAATTTACAAGGAATATCCGACAGCCTTCAACCCGGTCATCCAGGACGGCAAGGTATACGGTATGCCGATTGCTCCCAATCTGACTGAAGGCGAAGTGATGCTGGTCCGGCAGGACTGGCTGGATAATCTGGGGCTGAAAGCGCCGACGACGATCGACGAATTCGAGCAGGTCATTGCCGCTTTTACAAATGATGATCCGGACGGGAACGGCAAGCAGGATACGTACGGATTCGATTTTAGCGGAAAGGATTCCTACAACACCGGCTGGGTCAGTGACTCCGTCATGATCTTCAGCGCCTACGCCGGCAAGCATCTCCCGGGTCAATGGTATAACGAGGGCGGCAAGCTTACTTACGGGTCTGTTGCTGGCGGCATGAAAGATGCGCTTGCCAAGCTGCGAGACTGGTATTCCAAGGGATATTTGAACAAGGAGCTGGCGACACAGGGAGCCTGGGATGCACTCGCTGATTTTACCGAAGGCAAAGCAGGCATTATTATCGGACGTCCTTGGCTGTACGGCAGCGTGAAGGATGTTGAAACCAATGTGCAGGGTGCCAAAATCAGTGCCTACCCGACAATCAGCGGGGTCAGCGGCGATAAGACGTACCAGTCCGGCCAGCAGAATGACGGTGTATTTATGTTCAATAAAGATTTTAACAATATGGAAGCGTTCTTCCTCTACTACGACAAGCTGTATGATGCAGCCTTCGGCACGGGAGATTTCAAATACGGATATGCACAGGGCTATGATTATGACATCGTGAACGGGGAGGTTGTTTTTGATCCCAAGGAATTCAACACACCGCTGGACGCCGTTCAGGGAGTGGGGAAGATGGCTTTTACCAAAAATACGCCAAGCGTAGACGGACCGGGCAAGTCTTTCTATGATCTGGCACAAGGCGCCAAAGCCGATACCGGGGTTCTGATGCGGTCAGCGGCTAATGATCCTACCACCATTGCAGGGTATGTCATTTCATACGAGAACCGGGATGTGCTGCTCCCCAACGCTTTCAACGGCCCGCCGACCAAAACAATGCAGACTTCATGGGAGCAGCTGAACACGATGGAGAAGGAAACCTTTACAAAGATCATCTACAGTAAGGAACCGCTCGAAAGCTACGACACTTTTGTTAAGCAATGGTACGAGAAGGGTGGAACGCAGATCACGGAAGAAGTGAATGAATGGTATACGAACGCGGGTAAAGTGGATGTCATGACCAATATGGGTCTTAAATGATGGCATCATCCTTCCAGCTGTCCGGGGAATGGTTCGGCACCGGCCCTCATGCACAGCTTACGCTTAGCCCCTCCGGGGGCTTTCGGCTGTGGACGTCGCCTGAGGGCGGCGGTGCAGAGCTGCAGCCGGGCAAAGTAGACGCTGCTGAATGGCAGGCCTGCCGGTATGTGAATGCTGAGGTGTACCATGAGTGCCATGATATCCTGGTCCTGCTGTTCTCCTTCCGTGACAGGTATGACCGTGAAATTACTTATCATCTGGGCATCCTGCCGGGCGTAAGAACCGTAATCTGCCTGCCGCTGGAGCATTTGAGCGGTGAAAAGCTGTTCCTGCCCCGTTATCCCGGTGTAATGCAGACGGTGCTGCGTGGTGATGCCAGGGTCGACCGGGATCAGATAACCGGCTTTTCGATTGCCACTATTCCATCGGCTGCGGAGAGAAGTGCCGATATACTGGGCTTATGCCTAAGCAGGGAGGAACCGGCCTTCGATTATATCTATCAGCCTTATGTGGATGAGCTGGGACAGCTGAAGGGAAAAGAGTGGCCGGGCAAAACGGCCGATGCTGCAGAGTTAGTCAGCCGGCTCCGGGCTGAGCGGCAGCGTGCAGCGGAATGGGCAGAGACGGCAGGAGCAGATTACAGCGCCGGTTCCCTCAGCCGCTACGGAGGCTGGAAAGAGCTGAGGTTCACGGCGGCCGGTTATTTCCGCACAGCGTTCGACGGCCGGAGCTGGTGGTTTGTTGATCCGGACGGCTATGCACTGTTCAGTACCGGAATGGATTGTGTAGGCCCTTCCTCGCCTATGCGTGTAACCGGTATGGAGCATCTCCTCCCGCAACTGCCCGGGCAGGAGGGGGCTTATCAAGATGCCTGGTCGCAGGAGGGCCATGAATTCAGCTTCGGGATAGCGAATCTGATCACAGCATTCGGCCCGCAGTGGAGGGACGCCTGGGCCGAGCTGACCGAATACCGGCTGCGGCAGAGCGGGTTCAATACCATCGGCAACTGGTCGGACAGCCGCTTCATCACGGCCTCGGACCTGCCGTATGTGTATCCGCTGAGCGGGTTCCCGGAGACGGAGCAGCGGATCTTCCGCGATTTTCCGGATGTGTTCAGTCTGGAATACGGGCGGAATGCGCAGCAGTTTGCAGAGCAGCTGCTCCCGCTGCGGGAAGAGCGGCGGATGGTCGGGTATTTCATGCGCAACGAGCCGCATTGGGCGTTCGTGGACAGCCTGAACCTGACGCAGCTGATGCTGTCTTCAGCGACCCGCTTGGCCAGCAAAGAGCGGTTCATCCAGTGGCTGCTTGAGAAGTATGGTACAGTGGATGAATTAAACGCAGCCTGGAACAGCCGTTATACCGGATACGATGAGCTGTACAATCCGGATGATACGGAGCCCCTGGCTGATTCGGTAAGAGCAGCTGATTATGGACAGTTTAACCGGCTGCTGATCCGGCGTTATGTGGAGCTGCCAGCCCGAGCCTGCCGGGAGGCAGCTCCCAATCATCTGAATCTCGGTATGCGTTATGCATGGGTAAGCAGCGATGAAGTGCTGGAAGGCTGCGAGTGGTTTGATGTGTTCTCGCTGAACTGCTACCAGTTTGCTCCGGACCGGGAGCAGATTGAACAGATCAGCCGCCGCCTCGGCAAGTCTGTTATGATCGGTGAGTACCACTTCGGCGGCGCGGACAGCGGAATGCTGGCTTACGGTATCCGTGCGGTGGCTACCCAGGAGGAGCGCGGCGGGGCATACCGTTATTTTGTGGAGCAGTCTGCTGCTATTCCGCAGCTGATCGGCGTTCATTATTTCCAGTGGAATGACCAGCCGGTGCTGGGACGTTTTGACGGGGAGAATTATCAGATCGGAGCAGCTGATGTCTGCAACAGTCTGTATGGGCCTTTTATGCAGGGGGCTGAGCAGGCGCACAAGCAGATGTATAAGGTAAGAACAGGCACAGCTGAACCCTATCGTGAGCTTCCGGCAGAGATTCCGCGAACCGGATTTTAAGGTTTATACTGCAAAAGGGCAATCCGTGGCCGGTGACCACGGATTGCCCTTTTATTGTTGTAAGCCGGGATTTATCTAAAAAAGCTGAGAATACTCCACCCTCGATAGGGTGGGGATGAATCTGC
>RCUO01000548.1_pt1 | contig 18483 bp, 16 predicted proteins | sample 2166161 | NCBI WGS metagenome assembly RCUO01 (sample SAMN09932617, study PRJNA488358) | compost metagenome | feature: garden; material: soil; isolation source: compost soil in cyclohexanecarbonitrile-enriched culture | place: Germany: Experimental Botanical Garden Goettingen | collected 2016-01-27 | reverse complement strand
CTCGCAGGAACGGTTACCGCCTTCTCTGAAGGACGGCATAGCCGTTTCTACTTGTATTCAGGAATGTATGATGGCTAATCTGCAGTTCCGATCGCGATAGCAGGCGACAAGGAAGCGTCAAGCAGCTTCATCAGCTTCAGCAGATTGCTCTCCGACATGGCGATGCAGCCGGCAGTCGGCTGGCCTGCGCCCTTCCACACATGCAGAAATATGGCACTGCCTTTGCCGGGAATGATGGGATCTTCGTTATATTTAAGGACAATTGCATACTTATACAGCGGATGAAGGAGACGTTCATAAGAGCTCCAGCGCTTGTTGGGGTCACGTGTATAGGTTACCCGCTGGTTATATTCGGCTGAGGCGGAATCATCAATCCAATAGTCACTGCTGCCGGTTGTGGTATAAGGAATATTCAGGCCGTCCGGGCTTGCCGCAGAACCGAATGCTTCGCCAAGCGGATATACGCCCGAGGGGGTTCGCTTGTCGCCTTCTTTGGTTTTGCCGATGCCGCCTGAACCGAGGGTTACCGGGATGCCGGACAGGATGGTAATCCATTTCCCGTCACGCTTCTCCCTCAGGGACAATACGCCTTTCTGTGAACGGGCGGAGACTGTCGTTACAACAACCATCTGACTGGACTCCAGGCGGTCAGCTTTGTAGGGCCATGAAGCCATGAACCCGGCAGCCGATGCCCGTGGGGGATTATGGGAGAACACGGCAACCGGAAGCAGCATAAGGATCAGGAAAGCGTGCAGCATGTGTTTACGGGTACACAGAGATAGGTGCATATGTATAACCTCCCTTAGCACTTATTACCTCAGGGAGGGCGGAAGGAATCCGCAAAATCTGTGCTAAAGGCAGAAAAAAAGAGTCCTTGCGTTATGAACGCAGGACCCCCTTTATTTTATAGGCCGAGAGAAGAGCCTTTTTCCAGCTTCTTGATCTGCTGCTCACCCTGATCGGCAAGCTCACGGAACTGGGTGATGGTGTCGCGCATTTTGGGCAGGGCTTCCTGCTTGTAGCTGCTGATCGAGTCCAGCGCCGATAACACATCGGAGAATGCCTGCTTCAGCGTATCAGCAGAAATACTGGTTTCCAGCGACTGCTTGTGTATGGCAGCGCCCTGCTCCTTAAGCATTCTTGATGTACCGCTGATCAGGTTATCGGTCGTCTGGTTCAGCAGCTCAATTTTTTTCAGGACAATCTTCTGGTTGTATAGAGCACTCGCGACCGTGACTGAGATTTTAAGCGCGGAGACAGTCACGTTTCTGGCTCTGTCCACGCCCCGGATCAGCTCTTTGTTATTGCGGATAACAACCTCAATCGCCATGATACCCTGCTGGTTCACGACCAGCATCTGCTGCAGATCCATTACCCGCTGACGGAGCGGGAAGAGCACCTCCTCGGTAATAAACCGGACCTTGTCTTCATCTTCCCCCCGCACCTTGGCTGCTTCAATCTGTGTCTCGATCTCCTGGTCCATGAGCAGCCCGAGCTGGATTTCCTTTTGCAGCCGTTTCGTCAGCTCACGCAGGGTCTGCTGCTCAATTTCAAGTGTTGTATTATCGTTCCGAAGAACCGTCTTGCCTTTGTCCAATGATACGATGATATCGGAGATAACGGCATCAGCCTTCTGGTATTTGGCGAAATACTGGCGCAGCGGATTAAAGAATTTGCCGAGAAGCCCGCTTTTGGCAAAATCAACGGCACTGGGGTCAAGGTCCTTCAGCTGCATATGCAGCTCCGTCAAGCCCTTGGCGACCTGGCCGCCTTCATCCCCGGTTTTGGATAGATTGCCCACAGAGACCTGCAGCAGGGCGTTTTTGTCTGAAGAGGAGCGCATCGTGCCCATACCGAAGCTGTCAATGGATTGCAGAACTGCCTTGCGTTTCTCAAGTGATTCCAGGTCAAGCTCCAGAATACTGGAGACATTGCTCCTGGCCAGCTCCTTTAGCTTAGTAACCTCTTCAGGCTCCGGCTTTACCTCCTCGGCAATGACAGATCGCAGCTTCTCGGTACTCGGGATTTCCATTGTAAATGACATGACAGACCTCCTTATTTAAGTTGAGTTCCTTACATCTGTACGTTCAGCAGATTGCTGATTTTGTAGACCACATCGTCTGTATCTGCATTAATGCTCGCTGCCTCGTTGATGCCGGAAATACTCTCCAGCGCTTTGATGTTGGCGTTGTAGCCGATAGTATAGACCGGAATTTTATAAGTTTCGATCAAGCTGCGGATATCATCAAGAGAATGGCCCTCATTGGTCTCCCCGTCGCTGAGCAGGAAAATTACAGGCTTCGCTCCGGGATTGGCAGCCAGCTCATCCTGCAGCATTTTCATCGCAACCACCATCCCGTCAAACGTAGCCGTCCCTCCGGCAGCCTGCAGGCTGTTAACCGCCCCGACAAACATAGACTGCTGATTCGTATCGTATTTGCCGATCGGCAGGTTGATCGTAACGTCACTGGAGTAGGAGACAAAGCCGATGCTGTTGTCCTTTCCGAGATTCTTCTGGCCCTTCAAAAGCGACTCCTTAAGCCGGTTAAGCGGCTCTCCGGCCATACTGCCCGAGACGTCGGCCACAAATACCGCTGCAAGCGGTGTGCTGCCGTTTTTCTTTTCCTTCCATAGCTTCTGGGCAGAGGTGAGCAGGGGGCCGTCAACCGGAGCCAGCTCGGAAATATATTCATTCAAGCCGTTAAAGCCCTTATCGGATGCCAGCTTCTGATAGCTGTCCTGTTCAGCGAATGCTGCGAACTTCTCAAGAATCTCCCGCTTCTGCTCCGGCAGCTCCCCGAGTGCATAAAGCGGACTGTCATGCCTTACGCCGAACGGTGTGAACACATAGCCGCTTTTGAGGTCGGCAGCATTAACAAAGGTCTGATATTCCAGCACAAAGGCATCCAGCATGCCGGTCTTGGCCGCATCCCGCATTTGCAGGGTAGTTGAAGCGGTGAACGGCACGTTGGCCTGAAATTTCTCAAAACCCTGTACAGCCTGATCGCCCAGCAGATCCGAGCTGTCGAACGTCCCGAGTGCAGTAATCAGAAAGTTAAGGCCGGTCGAGCTGGCAAAAGGGTCTGTATAGCCCATCGCCAGTTCATTTGCAGAGATAGCGTCCGTAATGGTTTTGATATTCAAGGAACCGTACTTTTCTATAAGCTCATCATATTTCTTCCGGGCTGTCACCACGCCTGCAACATTCCCGGTAATCCGGTCCGAGATAAGCTCAGTCTGGACTCCGCCTGCTTTTACCATTTCGCCCCACAGTTCATTGGACGGGGTGTAGGCATCCGGGATGTACTTGCCGGATCTTATGTAGTCGGCAGCGGTACCGGAGGCGATATTGCGGATTTTTACCGATGCAGGGGTTCCTTCCACCAGAATATTAGCTTCATTAAAAGCAGATGCTACTTCATTAAGCCAGCCGTCATTGCCTGTGCCGGATTTTTCAGTGGAGGAGAAGATTTCAACATAATTGCTGGTTGTATTCTCAACAGAAACCGCGAATTTGGAGATATCCGGCAACGCCTCTCCGACATCTGCAGGGTCAAGATCAATCTGTCCCTTTAAAGGCTCGGCCTGGTTGACACTAATATCCTTGTAAAGCTTGCCCAGTTTCTTATCTGCGTCCTCCGCCGTAATTTCTCCGGTGGATTTACCCAGATTAGTGGTCAGGGTAATGCCAAAATACACTAAAGCAAACACAGCAGCGGCAATAACCGCCAGTATCATAAACGTTCTGCCTTTCCTGGCCATATGCATCTTCCTCCTTTATTGATAGAGCTTGGTCTGCGCGATCAGAGCATTCAGCTCCTGCATGCAGGGGATATCTTCAATGCTCTGGACGTTAGTGCTGTCGAGCTCAGCGATTTCGAGCAGCAGCTGATCAAGCTTCAGCAGAATCTCTTCATTAGCGCCAAGGTAGCCCTTTACCGAAGCAAAAAAGTCATTGTAGTGCGCAGTTTTCTTTTGAATAAGCTTCTCGGAGAACTGGGATGGCTTGCGGGAGCCGGTGAAAAGGGAAAATTCCTCCGAATCGAATAAACTCAGCTTATTAAGAAGTCCCCTGATATTAAGGAACAGAAGCTTCTCCACTTCGGTAATGACATTGCTAAATTTCCTGTAGCTTAGCTCTTCCGGATCGAATCTTTGGCCAAGCACACGGGACAGGACGGCTTTCTTCTTCTCCATCCGCTCCAGCTGGTCAAGGGCAAGGGCAGAGTCGCTTTTTAGTAATTTCACCTTTTGGTATTGCTCCAGCCGGGCTGCATAATCGTCAGGAGTAGCTAAGGGACGGGCAGTCCGGGCGGAAGGAGGCTTAAGCAGTAAAGTATAACTGGCATAAAGGACAATAAGCAGACTGATGAACAGCAGAGTGACGCCTGCGGCTGTTTGCAAAGCGCTATCCCCGCCGATTTCAACTGCGAGCAGTCCCGGGGACAGGACAGCAATGTTAAGAATGACAACGCCTGCTATAACGCCGAGGAGCTTCAAAGGCCTATTTGGATTCAGTAGTTACACCTCCCTCGTATGAGTATATTTAGCTATCGCACCTTTTGATTCATTTTATCAAAGAACAATCCGGAAGGCTCCATAATATTACCAAAACCGCCAAATACGTACGGTAAAACATAGAAACTTTAGTTTTCATTACGTTAGCAGAGGAGCAGATGTTTCGTAATATTTACTTCTAATCAGGCAAGCATATAAAAAAAGGAGCTTAACAGGCTGCGTTCTGCAACCGGAAATGCTCCTGAAGCGGTCATGTCAAAAACGGGTCGAAGCAGGCATAGAACTCCGCGGGATTTGACAGATGAACATTATGGTTAGGGTGAGACATCTCAAAGTCAGAGCATTTGGCCAGGAGCTTCTTCATTTTGAAGAGAGCTTTATCAGGGACTGCTTCGCTATTCTTTGCCCTAATTATCAGGGTTCTGCACTTAATATCCGGCAGCAGATGGTACCAATCCATGTTATATGCAATATTAGCGCCCATTGCCTGCGGAGAGAATAACATTTGATAGCCCTCCGCCGTTTCAGTCAGACTGTTCATAAAATACTGGTAGCTCAAGTCCGAATCTGTTGCCTGCCTGATGCAGAACATAGCCTCCTTAAGGCTGGAAAAGGGCAGGGGCCAGTCTCTGGTTACCGGATCTGACAGGTCCATCTGTTCGAGCGGCAGATTGCTGCGCTGTTCAGGTCCTGCAGGAGACTTATCGAGGATGGCTAATGCCTGTATGTATGAAGGATATTTTGCTGCTGTATATCCTGCCACTTGTCCGCCCATGGAGTGACCTACCAGGATGACCTTTGTGATATTTAAATAATCAAGCAGTGCCGCAACATCGGCTGCCATTTCTTCCGCGGTATATTTGGACACCGGTTTGCCGCTCAGCCCGTGTCCCCGCTGATCCGGTGCAATAATCCGGAACTGGTTCCCATAGTGCTCCATAAAGTCAATCCAGGTCTCTGCCCGCCCCCATCTGCCGTGCAGACATACAATAACAGGTCCAGGTGTCTGCGTATCAAGATAAAACATATCGAGCTCCGGGAGCCGTGCAATATTTCTGTGAATCCTTGGAACGGGATTGTCTTGAATATCTTGAAATTTCATTTTTGTGTATGACCTCCAATTTTTAAAAAGTGATCCTGTAGAATAATATACCACCAAACAACTGCCGGGAACATATGTTTCCTTTGTGCGAATATGAACAAAACGGCTCATTTTATCGTGCGAATAGTTTGGTAGGTGTTTATTAAAAAAAATGTTTACATTTCATGTTATGTATATATACTTGTAATTTAAGACATCACAAATTCACCGGAAGCTTCCGGCAGGGGAGGAACAACATGAACAGACGTATTAGAGTAGGAATTGCAGGCTACGGGAACTTGGGTAAGGGTGTAGTGCAGGCAATCAAACAGAATCCGGATATGGAGCTGGCTGCTGTGTTTACACGCAGAGATCCGGAGGGTCTTGCCAAGGAGACAGGCCTTAAGGTGGAGCGCCTTGCAGACGCAAAGGAGTACATAGATAAAATCGATGTAATGATTCTGTGCGGCGGCTCAGCGACAGATCTGCCGGAGCAGACTCCGCAGCTGGTCAAGCTGTTCAATACTGTAGACAGCTTTGATACCCATGCCAAGATTCCAGAGTTTTATGAAAAAGTAAATGCAGCCGCTCTGGAGGGGGGAAAGGTCGGCGTTATCTCAACCGGCTGGGACCCTGGCTTGTTCTCCATGAACCGTCTACTGATGCAGTCCGTACTGGCGGAAGGACATGACTACACCTTCTGGGGTAAAGGCGTCAGCCAGGGCCACTCCGATGCAATCCGCCGGGTACCGGGAGTCAAAGCAGGCGTCCAGTATACGGTTCCGGTTGAGGAAGTCATTGAGCGTATCCGTTCGGGAGAAACGCCTGAGCTGGCAACCCGGGACAAGCACAACCGTAATTGCTATGTTGTAGCAGAAGCCGGAGCTGATCAGGCTGCCATCCGCGAGACCATTGTTAATATGCCGGATTATTTTGCTGATTATAATACTACGGTGACATTTATTACCGAAGAAGAGCTTGCCAGTGAGCATTCCGGAATGCCGCATGGCGGCTTCGTGATCCGCAGCGGAGTAACCGGTAACGGTAACAGACAGATCGCTGAGTTCGGGCTGAAGCTGGACAGCAATCCTGAATTCACCGCCAGCGTGCTGATCGCCTATACGAGAGCGGCTGCCCGTCTGAGTGCGGAAGGGGCTTCCGGAGCCAAAACGGTATTCGATATTCCACTCGGCTACCTCTCGCCGAAATCGCCGGAAGAGCTGCGCCGTGAGCTGCTGTAGACGCTGCTGAGTTAAACGGATATACAATATAAAAAAAACGCGCCGCTGATTTCTAAACGGCGCGTTTTTTTATATTGGGGCTCAGCTGGATGGGGCAGAGGCGTGGCCAGGGCATGTAGCTGGATTTTGTCCATCTAGATCCGGGAAAATCCATATAATCAGATGATTAGTTGGATAATCGCCACCTGTTTTGGACGATTGGCCCCTTATGTGCGGAAACAGCGGAATTAGGTTGCTTTTTTCCAACTGATTGCTTTACCGGGTATTTAACATTAACAATAGCTGGAGAATTTCCACATCATTTATCCTGCGGTGACAGTGCAGCTAACAAACCAGTGACTGCACTGGTTAGAGAAGCCAGTTCCCCTAGACCACACCCTGAGCCAGCATGGAATCCGCAACCTTCAGGAAGCCGGCGATATTCGCGCCTGCCACCAGGTTGCCCGGCAGGGCATATTCTTCGGCAGCCCGCACGCTGCTGCGGTAGATGTTCTTCATAATCTGCCGCAGCCGTTCATCCACTTCTTCAAAGGACCAGGAGAGCCGCATGCCGTTCTGGCTCATCTCAAGACCGGAGACAGCGACGCCGCCCGCATTAGCAGCTTTAGCCGGTGCGAAGAGGGTTCCCTGCTGCAGGAAGTAATTGATCGCCGGCAGAGTAGAAGGCATATTGGCGCCTTCGCCGACAGCCATTACGCCATTGGCTACAAGCTTGCGAGCCGCATCCTCATCGAGCTCATTTTGCGTAGCACACGGAAGGGCAATCTGGCAGGGAATTGTCCAGATACCCGTGCTGCCTTCCGAATACTGAGCATGCGGATGCTCGTTAACATATTCGCTGATCCGGGCGCGCTCCTGCTCCTTGAGCCGCTTGACCGTATCCAGATTGATGCCCTGCGGATCATAGATGTATCCGCCGGAGTCGCTGCAGGCTACGACAATTGCTCCAAGCTGCTGAAGCTTCTCAATGGCGTAGATGGAAACATTGCCTGAGCCGGAGACGACCACTGTCTGCCCCTCGAAATCATGCCCCTCAGCCGCCAGCATCTCCTGAACGAAATAGACAAGGCCGTAGCCGGTGGCTTCCTTACGGGCCAGGCTTCCGCCGTAGAGCAGGCCTTTTCCGGTCAGCACGCCGCCCTCATGGCCGCCGCGGATACGCTTGTATTGACCGAACATATAGCCGATCTCGCGAGCACCTACGCCGATATCGCCGGCAGGGATGTCCGTGTCGGGGCCGATGTGCCGGTACAGCTCGGTCATGAAGCTCTGGGTGAATGCCATCACCTCACGGTCCGTTTTTCCCTTGGGATCAAAATCTGAGCCGCCCTTGCCGCCGCCGATCGGCAGGCCGGTCAGGGAGTTTTTGAATATCTGTTCAAAGCCCAGAAATTTAATAATGCCCGAGTATACGGAAGGGTGGAAGCGTATGCCGCCTTTATATGGGCCGATTGCGCTGTTGAACTGTACCCGGTACCCGCGGTTAACCTGTACCTTGCCGGATTCATCTATCCAAGGGACCCGGAAGGAGATGGTGCGTTCCGGTTCAACAAGCCGCTCCAGAACAGCATTCGCCTCATATTGCGGATGGCGTGACAGCACAGGGACCAGACATTCCAGAATTTCTTTTACGGCCTGATGGAATTCCTGCTCCAGCGGATCACGGCGGACAACCTCACTGTAAACTCTCTGTACATATTCCTCGGCTGAAGCCGACGCTGTTGTTGATATAGTGGACACTTGAACGAACACTCCCTGTCTATGTATGTTGTAAAGCTAGGTTGCTGCGGGTGAACCGATATTATTAAGAATTTAAAAGAATTTTACTAAAACCTAACATGGAATTACCAATCAATTCTTTTTTGATGGGCAATCAATAAATTCTATAAAACTTACAATCAGTGTTATATTTATGCATGATTTTTAGCATGAGTCACACTGATTATGCCGAAATAAATACATAATTACGCTTGTTAGAAGAATAAAAAGCATAATCCGTAGAGCTAGGTCTGCATATCGAATCCCATGGCCTGATATAAAAAAATATCCCATGACGCCCGCTCAGGCACATGGGATATTGTCTTGAATCCGGCTGCAGCTTATCACTTTTCAGCGCTGATGACTGTACCGCCGGCCGCCTTGCGCAGCCGGTTCATGATTGCTGAGCCCAGGCCGGATTCCGGACAGGCTTCGGCGATAATGTAGCCGGCTTCGACCTCATCGAAGTAGCGCAGCGCACTGTAAAGTGCACGTGCAGCTTCTTCCAGCGCGTGCAGCGAGCCAAGTGAAACCATGTGGTCAGCTGCATCTTCCGGATAGAAGGCGCGGTGCTCCTCGAACAGCAGCAGGCCGGTCTGTTCGCTGCGCCCGCGCGCTTCCAGCAGCAGCGCGGAAGCCTTGTCCGCCACGCACTGAGGCGACATGCCGCTCACGATCGAGAGCGAGCCCTGCGGCGCATAGTGCGTGTACTTCATGCCCGGCGAGCGCGGCGCCGGGTTGCCGCCGCCGGCGGCATGACCGGCTCCGCCAGCCTCCGGCGGCGGCGGAGCCACGGCAGTGCCGGTTACTGCCGACAGCTGCTCGGCAGTAATCCCGCCCGGACGGAGCACGGCGACCGTCCCGTCCGGCAGTACCTGGACAACCGTCGACTCTACGCCGACTCCGGTTGGCCCGTCATCGAGGACCCCGCCGATGTATCCGGCGAGGTCCTCGATCACATGGGCGGCCGTCGTCGGACTCGGCCGCCCGGAGCGGTTCGCGCTCGGTGCTGCCACCGGGCAGCCGGAGCGCTCCAGCAGAGCCAGCGCCGCCGGATGATCCGGCATGCGCACAGCAACGGTGTCCAGTCCCGCGGTTACACGCGGAGACAGTACACCGGGGCGCACCGGCAGCACGATGGACAGCGGGCCGGGCCAAAAGGCCTTCATCAGCAGGCCGGCGGTTTCACTTACGCCGGCGGCAAATTCCTCAAGCTGTCCCGGTGCGGCAATATGCACGATCAGCGGGTTGTCGGAAGGCCGTCCCTTGGCGGCGAACACAGCCTCTACAGCGGCTGTGTTCCGTGCATCCGCGCCGAGGCCGTAGACCGTCTCGGTTGGAAAGGCGACTGTACCGCCGCCCGCCAGAATAGCGGCAGCTTCGTCAATCGAGCGCTGGTCTTCAGGGGAGTAACGCTGCCCCGGGAAGCTTCCGGCGGCTGAATTCAGCTGCCAGCAGCGGGTCTCGCTGTATGGTTGTGTCCTTTTCTGGACAGCAAAAGAGTGGGGATCGGGCTTCATTGGTGACATCACGAACTTTCTGTTGGGTTTTATCCTGTAAATAGTAACATATCTGATTTTGATATTACAGGGATATTCGGATCAGAGCCGCAGGGGAGGTCTGGAGCTGGAACAAGGCTTCAGCCGAAGCCGGACTAATTAATTAAAAATTTGAACAAAAAAGGGTTGACACCACCTGACTTGCCGTGTAACATATGAAAGGTCGTCATGCTAATAACACTAATATTTTCTCGTATAACCCCGCAGCCGTTAAGGCATGGATAGGGCGGGGGTTTCTACAGGAAGCCTATTCTTCCTAACTACGATGATAAAGACCCGCCTAAGCGGTCCTTATCCCGGAGTTAGGATTTTTTGCGTGTTCCGGCGTTTTATCAGACATAAAGCATTCAGGAGGCATATACAACATGAAAGACATGAAATACTTATTATCTGTTCTTATCGGAGCGATGAGCTACGGCATTTTATCAACGATAGTGGTGCTGGCTTACGGCCAGGGCTACAAGCTGGGGGAGGTTGTGGGCACTCAGCTGCTGACCGGCTGTATTCTTGCCTGGCTGCTGGCTGCGTTCACAAAGGCTAGAGCCGGCCGTAAGCTGCGCAGCGGCAGCACACCTGCTGACGGCGGCAAACCTGCCTTCCAGGCCTTAACCTGGAAGCACCGGGGCCTGCTGATGATGGCCGGAGCGCCGACTGTAGTTACAGGGCTGCTGTATTATCAGTCTCTGCGTTACATTCCGGCATCACTGGCTATTATTCTGCTGTTCCAGTTTACCTGGATCAGTGTCCTGATTCAGGCTGTCAGCAAGCGGCAGCGTCCGGATAAAATCACTGTACTGACCCTGCTGATGCTGTTCGGCGGCACACTGCTGGCTGCAGGTGTCCTGGGCCAGAGCAGCCCGCAATTTAACCTGCTGGGCATTGCACTGGGGCTGCTGTCAGCTGTCAGCTACTCCATGTTCATTATTTTCAGCGGCAAAGCTGTTCCGGCAGCGCACCCGGCCTACCGCAGCGCATGGATGGTAACCGGCGGTATGGTGCTGCTGTTCATCCTGTTCCCGCCGCATTTCCTCTTTAACGGTCTGCTGTGGGGACCGCTGCTGCTGTTCGGATTTCTGCTTGGACTGTTCGGCGCGTTCATCCCGCCGGTTATGTTCGCAATCGGTGTACCGCATATCGGCGGAGGCATGGCCGGTATTCTTGGGGCTGCAGAGCTTCCGGTAGCTGTCCTGATGTCCTCGTTTGTACTGAATGAGCATGTGAGCGGCCTGCAGTGGATCGGGGTTGTGCTTGTCCTGCTCGGCGTAGTGCTGCCTGAGCTGTATAAGCTGCGCTGGAGAAGCGCGGAGGCTGTAGCTTAATATAACCAACTCAAAAAAGGTGTTTCAGCGGCCGTGGAAACGGCAGCTGAAGACACCCTTTTTTTGTATCCGGACCCCGCCCGGAAATAGCGATTATTGCTTGCTGCTGCACACAGCGATATAGTTCAGATCTTTACCTGTAGTATTAAAGAAGCTGTACATCTTCTTGAACTGTTCACGGTTTTCCTTTTTCATGGCATTCCTGAAGATACGCAGGGTACCCGCCAGGCCTTCATCGCGGAGCATGCCTTTTATGCTCATCAGAGACATCCGGCCGCTTGAATGATCAACCTTATGAAAGCCGGCAGCATTGAACAGGCCTTCCCAGCTGGAGACGGGCAGCGGCTCTACGTTGACATTAATCGTTTTGCGCAGCTCAGCGAGCTCATCCGCCATATTGTCTTTGGCAAATGTGATATCATGTGTCAGCAGTACACCGCCGGGCTTAAGCACGCGGAAGTACTCGGCAACCGCCTTTTCCTTCGCGTTCTGGTTAAGCATGGTCAGCATTGCTTCATTAATGACGACGTCAAAGCTGTTGTCTGCAAAAGGCAGCTTCATCGCGTTTCCCTGCTTCACCTGAATGTAACCCTCAAGCCCGGCTGCCTGGATATTGCTTCTGGCTTTGTCCAGAGCCCGGTTATCCATATCGATTCCTGTGATCTGGCAATGATACTGCTGCGCCAGCTGAATGGAGGTTGTGCACATATTGCAGGCAACCTCAAGCACCTTGCTGTTACTGCTCAGCCCGGAATGTCCGATCAGCCAGTTGGTTGCAGCCACGCCGCCGGGGCGCAGCCTTTTTTTGCCCAGCTTGGCCAGAAAATTATGCCCGACTTCCTTTTTCACTGAGACGGACCTCCTTCTTCTCCGGCTTTACAACTGTGAGCAGCATCTGGAAGGCTTCCTCTGCATACAGGGCATGCGGAATATTGGCCGGAAGAATAATAGTCTCCCCGGCTTTTACGTTATACTCTTTGTCAGCTATAGTGATGCGGGCCAGCCCTGAGAGGATATTGACCATGGCATCGCCCGGAGAGGAATGTCCCCCGATAGAAGAGCCTTTGTCCAGTGACAGGAGCGTCATAGCCAGGCTGGGGCGCTGCACCAGTGTCAGGCTGGATACCTGCTGCTCTTCAACAGTGATGATTTCGCGCAGATCAATAACCTCTGCCTGCGGCAGTTTTTTGATATAGAATTCTTGTTCCATGTATGATAAGCCCCCTGTTTAAAGTCTGATTTGCAGAAATTTGGCGCCTGCCGGAGCGGCGAACTCATGCCAGGTATCTGCCTGCACCCATAAAGAGCTTCCTTCTGTCAGGCAGCAGGCACTGCCGTCCACCAGCATGTGAAGCTCACCTTCAAGCACATAAATGAGCTTTGGGAAGGGCGAGGTCTCAGAGCTGATGGTCTCATCCTGAGCCATGGCATAGAGAACCCACCCTGGAGCTGCTGCATCACCGCCGGGCAAGCCCTCAAAACTGAGCGGCCTGCTGGCAATCCGGTATGGCCTGATGTCGATCATATCTTTTAGCGAGATTACGGTACCCGCACTGATTCCGCTCATGTCGGCCTCCTGTATTGGTTGATAGTTTTGCTGCTTTTGATATAATGGAGCTTAATATGAGAATCGTTCTCATTTATTGAATTGTAGCAGAGTTTTCTCTTTAACTCTGTTGCCATGGCAACAGGAGGAAGATAAATATGCAGGAATATATGGATAAAATCCGCAGTACCGTATTGTTCAAAGGATTTCTGGAGCATGAGGTGCTGGCAGCGCTGCATTGTCTGCAGGGTACGGTTAAGGATTACGCCAGGAAGGATGTTATATTTGAGCAGGAAGCACTCCTGGATTCTGCCGGAATCATCCTGTACGGCAATGTACTGCTGTGCAAGGAGAATATATCAGGCACCCGGCTTATTTTTTCGGAGCTGGAGAGCGGGGACATATTGGGAGAGACGGCGCTGCGGCTTGCGCAGGAGCCCAGCGGCTATGAAGCTGTAGCAGGCTCGGACTGCAGAATCCTGTTCATCCAGATCAGCAAAATCATCCGGCCGGGACGCCAGACCTGCCAGCTCCGGGCGCGGATTATTGAGAACATGATGGCGCTGCTGCTGGAGAACAACCGTGCGGTCTACCAGAAGCTGGATCTGGTCTCCCACAAATCCCTGCGGGAAAGAGTGCTGCATTATTTAAGCCTGCAGGCACAGAAGAACAATTCACTCAGCTTCGAGATCCCGTTCAGCCGCAGCGACCTGGCCGACTATCTGACGGTTGACCGCAGCGCTTTATCCAGAGAGCTTCAGCGGATGGCCCAGGACGGGCTGATTACGATCTCGCGCAACCGGTTTGAGCTGCTGGCTGAAGATGTGCTTATGCGTACGAACTAGATAAGCCCTTCCCCGGCGCATGACCGGGGGAGGGCTTGTCTGTAAACCGTTATTGCAGCCTGGTCTGTCCGCTGGCCAGGCGCTCCGCAATATCCTCTGCCTGCAGAATCGAGGTGTACGGATCTGAGCTGAGGTACTGGTGAATATCCAGCTCATACAGCCGGCCGTTCTTCACCGCGTCAAGCCCGTTCCATACTTCAGGAATGGTTTCGTTAGCAGCTCCTTCCGTCTTCATAATCAGCAGATAATCACCGGCGTACTGGTCAAATACCTCTGAGCTGACATCGGCACTTTCTTCGCCTCTGGCTATGAGAGCTTCCTGAACCTTGGGTGCAGGAGTCAGGCCAAGCAGCTCGTAGACGGCTTTGCCGCCGCGGTTTGAGCTGTTACCGACAATACCTGCATTTGTTAACCAGTTGAAGTCCGCTATAGTAAAGGTTGCGCCTGGGGGAACGGCGGCAAGCGCCTTACTGCTTGCTGCGGCGGCCCGCTGGCCAAAGGATTCATTCCACTGCTCCGCTTCTTTTTCACGGTTCAGGATAGTGCCCATTGCACTTACTTCCTCCTGCATGCTTTCGTAGTCTGCGGTATTGAAGACAACCGTTGGAGCGATTTTGGCATAAGCCTCATAAGCATCCTGATTCCAGGTGATGATCAGATCCGGATTCAATCCGATGATTTTTTCAAGTGAAACTTCATTGTGATTGCCGATATCCTCCACACCCTGCAGCGGCTCACGCAGAAATTCACCGTACTCCAGCAGACTTCCCGGAACGCCGACCGGTGTAACACCGACCGCCAGCACATGGCCGATGTTCCAGTCCACGATCACCCGCTCAGGAGTCAGAGGGACATCAATTTCACCTTTAACTGTAGAAATCATCCGGGTTTGCGGTGTTGCTTCAGCTGCTGCAGCCTGTTCGTTGCCTGTATTCTGCTTCGTGCAGCCTGCTAATAATACAGCTGTGATCATCATGATCATGACAGCCAATTGAACCGTTCTATTCCTGGTAAACATATTCGACCTTCTTTCTTATTGAGAACTATTATCACTATAGTATCCGGGAGCGGGTTGTGCCATATCCATTCAGGAACCGGCAGCATATCCGTTTCGGAACTGTCAGCCTCATCAGCATAATCAAAATGAATAAGCAAACGGAGAACCGTCATGAACATTGAGCGTTATATTGAACTTTGGGATAACCGCCCTGCGCGGCTGCTGGACATCAGATGTTGCCGACTGGCAGAGGGCTCGGAATACAAGGAACAACCGGTTCCTTCAAATACATTCCTGCTGGTGCGGGGCTGCGGCCGGCTCTGGCTGAACGAAAAGCTCCATACAGCCGAAGGCTGGTACGTGCTGCATTCAAGTAAAGGGGCATTTTTGCGTGCAGAAGCCGATTCAGCAATGGAGCTGTACCGGATCGCTTACCTGCTGCCAGAGCCTTTGATGGAGAAGGGGCCAGACCGGAAGACGGCTACAGAGTGGTCTGAGCTGCATTGCGAATATGGACTGAAGCCGGCTTACCCGCTTGCGCTGCTGGGAATGATGGAGGAGCTGATTGAAATATGGCAGGAGACAGCAAGGCTTGAGCGGCTGCGTGTCACCTCTGTCTTTTATCAATGGCTATATGAGCTGTTCAAACAGATGCTGCATCAGCAGGCAGATTTCTCCGGTGGGGACCGGGTAAATAAAGCACTTCGTTATATGCTGGAGAATTGCAATGAGCCTCTTACTATAGAACATGTAGCTGCTGTTGCGGACTGCAGCACACGGTTTCTGAATACATTGTTCAAAAAGCGGTTTTCAGCAAGTCCGGGACAGGTCCTTGCCCGGCTGCGGCTGGAACGTGCCGGCGGGCTGCTTCTCCAGACAGAGGCCACACTGCAGGAGATCGGCGAGCAGGTAGGCTATGCCAATGCTTTTACGTTCAGCCGTTTTTTTAAGAAGCACAGCGGGATAGCACCGGAGCTGTACAGAAAAGAGGCGCAGGCCGGCAGGCATGCTCCGGATAACCGCTTAAGAAGCCTGCTTGAGGAAACGGCTGCTGAGACAGCAGCTCATAAAGTAAGGGTGCAGGAGCGTGGCCGGAATGGACAAGAACCATTGGGCAGCAGAAAAATAAATACCCCGCTGGGCGAAATAATCGTTCCATTCAAGCCGCAGCGGGTTGTAGTAGACTGGAGTATCGGTGAAGTTCTGGCGCTGGGACTGACTCCGCTGGGGGCGCCTCATACCCTGCTCGACAGTAACCGGCTGCTCGGGCAGTATATTAGCACAGGTATAGAGGATATAGGTAACCACAACCTTATCTCTCACGAAAAAGTTCTTGAACTTGAGCCTGACCTGATTATTACTTGGAATAGAGCGGCGTATGCTTCTTATTCACGGATTGCTCCTACTATTGTATATGAGGCTGATGAGTTCCGGAATATAAGGGACGGCATAGCGGAGATGGGACGAATTCTTAACCGGAGTGAGCAGGCTGAGCGGTGGATTGCAGAGTACAGGCGGCGGGTCAGCCGTCTGCGTGGTGATATGCTCCGTCAGCGCAGAGACCGGCACACCTTCACAGTAATGGACCCGAACTGGAGCGAGGACATACAGGTAGTAGGCAATACTGCCACACGCGGCGGAAGGGCGGCTTACGGGCTGCTGGGCCTGCAGCCGGCCCGGAGGGTATGGAACGAGCTGTTCGTACAGCGGCGGGACTCTATCTGGATCAGCCGGGAGGACGTTAACAAGTATGCAGGGGATTATACGCTGGTTCTGAAGAGTGAACAGGATATGCTGGACAGCAGAAAGCTGAATCCGTCAACAATTGATCATACAGGCCGGCGTAAGTGGATTGAATTGCCGTGGGAGCATTATTTTTTATCCGATCCGGTGTCAGCGCTCTTGCAGGCAGAAGAAATGATTCGGCTGATTGCTGAAGCAGATTTATAGGGGGTTATAGTGTTGTAAAGGCGGGCAGTAACTGCTGAGAAGTTTCATTTATTCCAGATGTGTCCAATAGGCAGAATAGGCCAAACATTACATAACAGGAGGCTATGACATGACACGATTCCAGAAATCTATGGCGAAAACAGGCAGAGCAATACTGCTGGGCACTGCGCTGACTATCGCGGGCGGTACAGCTGCAGTTGCAGTTGGTGTACAGCCGGCCTCTGCGGCTTCAGCATCTGAAGCCCAGACCGTCTATAACCAGTTCAGTAAATATGTAAGCAATCCGTCAAGCCTTGCCCAGGCTCGCAAATATCTGATCAATCATATTGGCAAAGCCGGATCCTGGTACGCAACCTTGATGACGCTGCAGCTGGAGAATGCCCAGAAGGCGGAGCTGGACCGCTTCTCGGAGAAAATCTACCCGGAGCATGTGCAGAAGGTGCTGATGGAAGCTGAGGTTACCAATGAGCTCACCTATACAGAACTTTTGAAGCGGGTTAAGGACTCGGGTGTACGCAAGCTTATAGAAGAGACCTGGGATAAGGGCTACAAGCTGGAAACCAGCGAGGGAATGTATTATCCGGTAATGCATTATGAGGGCTACAAGGTGTTTAAGCCGCATATCGGCAAGGACATTGCCGCCTACATTGATATTATGGCTACCGAGACCAACAAACCTTCTGATTTCGACGCTGCTATTATCATTACATGGGATGAGCTAATCGGCAGAGCGGCCATCATGAGTGATTTTGTTGACCAATATCCGAAATCGAACCGTGCAGCTGCTGTGCGTGAGGAGCTTTCCTATATTGTTCCTAAACTCCTGATCGGGGCAGACAATACACCTGCTTACGATTATGATACTAACGTGCTCGACCCTGAGCTCCGCAGAGCCTATGATGATGTTCTGCTGGAGGGGCCGGGAGACAATATGGTGCTGAATATCATTACCAGGCTGATCCCGCTGCTGGATGCCTCCGGAAATAAGCATACAGAAGAAGTATCAGCTTACCTGGAACAGGTGATAGACGGCTACACTGAACGCTGATGCTTTAAAACGGCTAGAAAAGGGCAGCCTGTTAACGGGCTGCCCTTTTGAATGGAGCATGCGGAAGCAGGGTTCCGCTTCTTGCCTACTTGTGTACGGAATTGTTTCAGCCAGCCGTGACGAGGGTATAAAATTACTTATTGTCTTCAGAAGATTTAGAATAACAGCAATAGGAGGTATTGGTCTGTGTCAGTACATACTTCTTTACGGAGAGCAGCACAACCGCTTCTCGCCGGAGTTCTGATTTTAACACTTACTGCCTGCGGTTCCGCCGCTAATGAACAGGGGCAGTCCAGTTTAGACAGCCTGCAGAAACGCACGGCTGTCCTGGAACAGGAGCTTGCCATGCAAAAGCAGCAGATAACGGAGCTGGAGCAGCGGATTGCTGCGCTGCAGGCAGAGGGCAGTGCAGCCCCGCAGCCTTCTCCTGCAAACAGTCCATCCGCCGGAAATGGGCCGGCAGGTCAAGGGGATGGCGTAATTATTACTTTTGCGCAATATCAGCAGCTCAACATAGGCATGACCTATGATGAGGTGAAGGCAATTATCGGCGGAGACGGCCAGGCGCTGAGTGAATCAGAAGGAATGATTGTATACACTTACACGGGTGCAGCGGATACG
>RCUO01000547.1_pt1 | contig 18510 bp, 11 predicted proteins | sample 2166161 | NCBI WGS metagenome assembly RCUO01 (sample SAMN09932617, study PRJNA488358) | compost metagenome | feature: garden; material: soil; isolation source: compost soil in cyclohexanecarbonitrile-enriched culture | place: Germany: Experimental Botanical Garden Goettingen | collected 2016-01-27 | reverse complement strand
TGAAATCATCCCGATCCTTATTCCGGATGTATCCCTTGATGTATTTGTAGAATACAACCAGAATGAAACCCATAAATACGATGAAACCCAAAATTCCGACTTCAATTAAATATTGAAGGAAAAAGTTATGTGCCTGACGGCTCGTATAAGGGTTGTTCTGATACTTTTCATACAGGGCAGCCCAGCCGCCGCCGCCCGCACCCAGTATTGGGTAATCTTTTGCTACTTTAACCGCATCCTTATAGAAGGTGAAGCGTTCCAGTACGCTATGCTGTTGGAAGTTGATATTTTCCAGACGAGTCTCGATATTGGCAGGCAAAATGCTGCGTACGCTGGTGCCGATCAGCAGAAATGCAACAATAGCTACCAGCACGGTTGCCCCGATCGGAAGCCACAGATTGGACAGTTTGCGTGTACCCCAGCCTTCCAGCCGCTTGTCCAGCCAAGGAGCCGCGAAGCGCTGCACAGTCCAGCATATAGCCGCTGTTATAGCAGAGGCAATCAGCAGCCAAGCCCAGCCTTCAACCGCCGCAGCTGCATCGGGAACTGCCGCGAGGCGCTCGCCTATAGACGTAACTTTGTTTATAACAGCCAGCGACACTACAGCAGCTACAATAAGATGAATAATCCACAGAATTTGCCGAGACGGCTTTTGGAAAAGCAGCAGTAGAACAAATACCACTGGCAGCATAACCAAACCGCCACGGGACAACGTCAGGAGCAGCGATACAATAATCGGAACTAGCATAAAGCCGTGAGTCACTGTGCCGTACCATTTTTTTGCCCGGATCAAGGCGAAGACGGCCACGAACAGGAAAGCCATCAGGAATGCGGCGTATGTATTGGCGTACTGAAATATCGAAGTCAGGCGCAGACCGTTCGAGTCCGTCATCACCGCGTCTAGATATTTGCCTGCTTTGACCGTATTGGAGAACCAGCCAACCACTCCGCCGGCCACGTTCCAGGCGCCTAGCCAGTTCAACAGACCGAACCATACTATCAGGTAAGCCACTGTCAATATGGCGGTTTGTATGATACCATTAACTTGTTTTTGTCGAAGGAGGTAGAGGCTTACAATAAATAGTGCAGCGTACATACACTGGATTAGGAGCATATTGACCGCCATATAGTGAGAAGCGGCGACAAAGAGCGACAGGAAGTACGTCAGTGGAAGTAGGAGCACAGCAAGCGCGAGAAGGTCCCGCTGATCCTCCAGCTTGAATCTTTTGTAGTAGATAGCGGCCCACACAATGACCATAAGACTGCCAATAATGGCCGAGATATAGAGAGGTTTCTCGAAATCGACCTGCTGTCCGTTAAATAATCCCACTTGAAATGGGGCCCATACCAAAAATAGAATAAAACCAATAATCAACACCCATAGCGAGTCAGGTATCTTTTCGGCGTTTCTCGACTGAGCCGCTTTTTTACCGTATACTGGATTCGACACTTTGCAATCTCCTTTTCCTGTAAGTTACGAGATTATTTTAGCATACAAAAGATTGCTATTCTATATCGCTAAATTTCAATAAAGATAAGAGGGGTAAAATGCTAACTCGATTTAAGAAAACGTGCGCTTTGCTTGTCAATTTAACGGTAAGTGACTTTAAGAAGCGGTATTGGGGTTCAATACTGGGTATTATTTGGGCTTTTATTCAGCCTCTCATAACCATCCTCCTGTTTTGGTTTGTATTTCAAGTTGGGTTTCGAAGTACGCCTGTAGATGACGCACCCTTTATACTCTGGCTTTCCTGCGCTTTTATTCCTTGGAACTTTTTTGCTGAATCTGTTCAAACGGCTACCAACTCCGTAATGGAGAATAATTTTCTAGTGAAAAAGGTAGTATTTAAACTCGAGATTTTACCACTAATTAAAGTATGTTCATCTATGTTTGTTCATTTATTCTTTATTGTTTTTTTAATTGTAATGTTTAGCGTTTATCGATATGAATTTACTTGGTACTATCTTCAAATCCCCTATTACTTATTAGCAAGCACATTGTTAATAATCGGGATTTCATGGATAACAAGTTCTCTTGTGCTGTTTTTCAAAGATATTTCGCAGATCGTTGCTTTGCTGATCCAATTCGGCTTTTGGCTGACTCCTATTTTTTACTCATTAGACACCATCCCTGACAAATACCAGGCATTAATTAAAATTAATCCCATGTATTATATAACGGATGGGTATAGAAGAATATTTATTTTTCGACAATGGTTTTGGCAGGATATGAAATTAACCATCTATTTTTGGGTAGTTACATTAGTTCTTTTTTTCCTAGGTTTTTTCATGTTCAGAAAGTTGAAATCTCATTTTGCAGATGTTATTTAAGGAGTTATATCGATGACTAATAATGAAGATGTAGTTATAAAAGCTGAGAATTTATCCAAAGCTTATAAGTTGTACAACAAGCCGGCAGACAGGGTGAAAGAGGTTGTATCCTTCTCGCTGAAGTCATACCATACGGAGTTCAAAGCACTAAAAGGCGTGAGTTTTCAAGTTGGAAAGGGTGAATGTTTAGGAATTATCGGCAAAAATGGCTCCGGTAAATCGACATTGTTAAAAATGATTACTGGAGTATTGACCCCTTCCAGCGGTACATTGAGCATCAATGGTAAGATCTCAGCTTTATTAGAGTTGGGAGCGGGATTCAATCCGGACTTCACAGGTTTGGAGAATGTGTATTTAAATGGAACCATTATGGGGTTGACCAAGGAACAAGTGAATGATCGTCTTCAGGATATTCTGGATTTTGCAGACATTGGAGAGTTTATCAATCAACCTGTAAAATCGTATTCAAGCGGTATGTTTGTTCGATTGGCTTTTTCAGTGGCTATAAACACTGATCCGGAAATATTGATTATTGATGAGGCATTAAGTGTCGGCGATCTGAGATTTCAGCAAAAATGTTATCGTAAAATTGATGAGATGAAAAAGACGAAGACAGTATTATTTGTAACCCATGATCTTTCTGTTATCAACAAATATTGTGACAGAGTTCTATGGATTAATGAGGGAGAACTCATTGATGAAGGCGATCCGAAAACTATTTCGAAAAAATATCAAGCATTTATGCTCGGAGCAGAATTAAAAACAGTTAATTTTGAAAGCTTGTCTGAAGCAGATAATGTTGGTTCTAGTTCATCAATTAGTCGCTCTGTGGATGCGCTGAGTTCCGAACTAGAGGTTATGGGAGATGAAAAGGCATTAATAACAGGCATCTCTTTAATTGACATTAAAACTGACCAAAAATTAATGATAGTTGAATCTGATGAAGAGTTAAGGCTCTTAATAAGAGTTAATGTGAACCAAGTTATTTATAATCCTATAGTAGGATTCTCTATTAAAGACAGGCTAGGTAACATAATAACGCAAACCAACAGTTATGTACTGGGGATTCGTCCTGAGAAAATTCAACCAGGCAATGATTATGTATTCAGTTTTGATTTTAATTTCCCTAGCCTAAACAAAGGTCAATACACCGTTTCACCTGCTTTTGCTTCTGGTACACAGGAAGATCATAAGCAGCATAGTTGGGTTCACGACGCTTTGATTATTCAGGTACTCCCAATAGGTTACGAGGAACTAAATGGGGTTATTTATCTGCAAGATGTTACATTTTCTGCATTAGCATAGAAAGCAGGGGTTAGAATGGATTTTACTGGGGAACGTTTTGTTCCTGGAGAAACGGGACAAGAACTTGAAATAGAGCATATTCAACGTTATCGGATGCTAAAAGAATTGGTTTCAGGAAAAAAAGTACTTGATGCGGCTTGCGGGGAGGGCTATGGATCCTATATTTTATCGTTATCTGCATCACAGGTGATGGGGATCGATATAGATGAAGAAGCCATACGATGTGCGTCTGATAAATACCAAAGAACCAATGTCAGTTTTATAACGTCGGGGATTAATAAACTGCCCTTTAATGATTCTTCATTTGATGTGGTGGTTTCTTTTGAGACACTTGAGCATGTGAGTTATGAAGTACAAATCCATTTTATGAATGAAATAAAAAGGGTCTTGACTCCAGATGGAGTCCTTATAATTTCTACACCGAATAAACTTGTATATTCGGATATACCTGGATACCGGAATCCTTTTCATGTGAAGGAGTTATATAGAGAAGAATTTAACGCAATGCTGACTGATTATTATAAAAATGTTTCCATTATGTCTCAAAGATTTGAGGTTTCTTCAATAATAGGTGGAAACCAAATTGACACCTATAGAGCCACTAATGTAAGCAGTAGTATCGAAGACAAATACATGATTGCTTTTTGTTCAGATATACTCTATGAAACCATACCTGTATCATCAGTTCATATTTTCTCTGGAAAATACAATCAACTTATTTCACGAATCTTACATTTACAAAAAGAGGTTGAAGAACGTAATAGACATATTGTAAATCTAGATGTAGAAATAAGTTCCTTAAGAGAGATTTTTAATGAATATCAATCACTTCGCCGAGACATTCGGCAGTTAATAAAAAATAGCCAATCCGAATCGAAAGAAGTAGAAATCGAAGCGGAGACTGCATTATTAGGACGAATTATCGAAGATTTGAACAAAAAGATTGAAGAGATGCGCGAAGTTAATAAGGAATTGCTAAGTCAGTTGCAGCAAGCTGAAACAGGATTAATTAAAGAAATGCAAAACCATTCATTTGAGTTAGCTCAATTGAATACTCAACTTCTTAAGCTAGACAAAGATAACGCGCATCAGAAAGAAACTATTGCAGAACAAAAGAAACATATCGAACAACAGAAGAATCATAACGAACAACAGAAAAATTATGTTGAAGAACGGAATAGTTATATTGAAGAGCTGAAAAAAAATATTGAACAGTTAACAGAAAAAGTGGGAACTGTGGAAAAAGATTATGAGGATTTGTTTGTTCAATTATCTAATAAAAATGGACATATTGAGGAGCTATTACAACAAGAAAGAGAGCTGAATAACATCTATGCTTCTGGTGGATGGAAGCTCCTTCTAAAATACTATCGTTTGAGAGACAAGCTGGCCCCGTTAAATAGTAAAAGAAGATTAATTAGCAAATTGCTCTTGCTTACTTTAAAACATCCCGGTTTGATGCTTTCGAAGCTAAAAAAGGAAAATATAAAAAAACTAAACTATTATTTGCAGACAGAAGAAGCTAAACGTATAGAAGGCCGAATTGAAACCTTTGTAGATCGGCATCATGAGGTCAATGATGAAAGGCGATTTACTGCACAAATCGTTGAAGAGGGAGAGGAATTAGAGAGGATAAAATTCGAAACGTACGAAAACCCTTTGGTCTCTATAATTATACCGGTATACAACCAGTGGATGTACACATATTCTTGTCTTGCCTCAATTTATAAAAATACTGAAGGCATTCCTTATGAGATTATCTTGGCAGATGATATGTCTACCGATGAAACGATAAATATCAATAATTACATTGAAAACATAGTTGTTGTAAGGGACGGAGAAAACCGTGGATTCTTGTTAAACTGCAATAATGCCTCCTCTTATTGTAAGGGAAAGTATATTTTCTTCCTAAATAATGACACCAATGTAACCCCGGGTTGGCTTTCTGCTCTAATAGAAGTAGCCGAGAACGACAAAAATATTGGAATTGTAGGGTCAAAGTTGGTTTATCCTGATGGAAGATTGCAAGAAGCCGGAGGTATTATCTGGAATGATGCGAGTGGATGGAACTACGGGAGATTGGATGACCCCGAAAAACCCGAATATAACTATCTAAAGGAAGCAGATTATATTTCAGGGGCAGCCATTTTGGTCAGAAAAGAGGATTGGGACACTCTTGGAGGATTTGATACACGCTATGTGCCTGCTTACTTCGAGGATAGTGACTTGGCGTTCGGTATTCGATCTTTGGGCCATAAGGTGGTGCTTCAGCCCAAATCTGTTATTATTCACTTTGAAGGTATATCCCATGGAACCGATACAAACTCTGGGATAAAAAGCTATCAGATCCAAAATAAAGAGAAATTTATGGAGAAATGGAGTAAGGTTCTTAAAGAGGATCACTTTCTGAATTCGGAGCATGTCTTCTGGGCTCGTGATAGGAGTAAGAACAAAAAAACAATTGTGGTGGTTGATCATTACGTTCCCCATTATGATAAAGATGCGGGAAGTCGGTGCACATATTTATATTTGAATTTGTTTGTGTCCATGGGGTTCCATGTTGTTTTTATTGGTGATAATTTTTACAAACACGAACCTTATACTACCCAGCTTCAACAACTGGGCATCGAAGTACTTTACGGAAATCATTATGCAAAGAATATTATGAAATGGATCAAAACAAACGGGAAGTATATTGATTATGTATATCTGAATCGCCCGCATATTTCGATCAAGTATATACATGAGTTTAGAAAGAACACCGAGGCTAAAATTATATATTTTGGTCATGATCTTCATTTTGTGAGAGAGCTGAGGAATTACGAGCTGACTCAGAACCCCAGTCTTTTGAAATCAGCTGATGAATGGAAAAGAATTGAGTATGAGTTATTCAATGCATCTGACGTTGTTCATGTTGTAGGAACCTATGAACAAGGGGTGTTAAAAAAAGACTTTCCAAACAAGCCGATTAGAAATATTCCACTTTATCCCTATCAACAATTATATAAAGAAAAGAAGCTGATTCCTTCATTCGCAGAAAGACAAGGGCTACTATTTGTTGGTGGATTTAATCACGCTCCAAATTACGATGGGGTTGTTTGGTTCATTGATGAAATATTTGGAGGAATTCAGGCGGAAATTTCTGATATCAAACTTTATATTGTTGGTTCTAATCCACCTGCTGACCTTATTGAGAGACAAAACTCTTCCATAATCGTTACTGGCTTTGTAACGGATGAAGAATTGGAACGTTACTATGATTCTTCAAGGTTGGTAGTAATACCTTTGCGATATGGCGCGGGTGTAAAAGGAAAAGTTGTCGAGGCAGCCTATCATCAAGTGCCAATGGTGACTACTTCCATTGGAGCGGAAGGGCTACCAGATGCTCAAAGTGTAATGATAATTCATGATGAAAGTACAAAGTTCTCCAAAGCGGTAGTGGAACTTTACCAAGACGAACAAAAGTGGCGGGCTATTTCCGATTCTTCTGAGAAATACATCGAAGATCACTTTACTACAAGAGCGGCGAAGCGAATTATTGAGCTGGATTTTAATAATTAGGAGAACAATAACGATGATAAACGTAGTGTTATGCGGGGGGAACGGGAGTAGATTATGGCCGTTATCTAGAACATTATACCCGAAGCAATTCAATCAAATAATAGGGGATCAATCGCTCTTTCAGTTGACCATTCAACGAAATGCTTCTATATGTGATAAAAAGTATATTGTTTCGAGTGATGAACAGTATTTTTTGGCTTTGAACCAGTTGGACGAAATTGGAGAAACAGCCAACTCGTTTATTTTAGAACCATTGGGAAGAAATACAGCTCCTGCTATAGCATTAGCCTGTTTTGAGGCGGACCCGGAAGAAATCGTTTTGGTTACTCCATCGGATCATATCATTAAAGATACAGAATCCTACTATGATTGCGTAAAGGCTGCGGAAAGAATCGCTGAAGAGGGGAATATAGCCACATTTGGAATAAAACCTCTTTACCCCGAAACAGGATATGGCTATATGGAAACGGACGGAGCGAAAGTAATCTCATTTAAAGAAAAGCCGGACTTCGATACGGCACGCAGATATTTACAATCAGGTACGTTCTTCTGGAATAGTGGTATGTTCATGTTTAAAGCAAGCGTATTTCTTCAAGAGCTTCAATTATATGCCACAGAGATCTACGAGACTACACTGAATGCGTTTAGACAAGTAATTAGATATCGTGAAACTATGAAGGTTCAATTTGCAGATATGCTTGCTATCCCATCTAATAGTATAGATTATGCAGTCATGGAGAAGAGCCAGAAAGTCAATGTTGTTATTTCTGACTTCGGGTGGTCAGATTTAGGGGGCTTTGACGCCCTGTACGAGGAACTTCCGAAAGATGAGTACGATACGACTATCAATGAACAATTGATATCTATAAATTCTCATCGTAATTTGGTCTTATCCCATACTAGAACAGTCGCAACGATTGATATTGATGATCTTATTATAGTGGATACTTCTGACGCCTTACTGATATCCAGAAGAGGCTCATCACAGAAAGTTAAATTAGTTGTGGAGCAGCTAAAACAAATAGGCTCTGCCCTTTGCGATTATCATGAAACTGTATTTCGCCCATGGGGGCATTATACAGTTATGGGTACTTTTTTAAATTATAAGATTAAAAAGGTGGTTATACACCCAGGGAAACAAATCAATGCTCAGCGACATTATCATAGGAATGAACATTGGATAGTTGTTAGCGGCACTGCTTTGATCAATATTGCGGGTGAAAGTAAACTGCTATGCCCTAATGAATCAACTTTTATTAAAATTGGTCAAGAACATGTGATTCATAATATGGGAAAGATCGATCTTCATCTAATTGAGGTGCAGACGGGGGAATATATTGGCGAAGATGATACCATTTCCTCTGGAGGTCAATAAGCAAAATGAAAAAACTATTATTCTCCAGTTTGTTGGCAATACTTTTGTTCGGGCTGTTGTTTTCATCCAGATACTTGGTCGATGATACTGCGAAAACGCCTAAATCTTCAAATGATTTTATTATTGGAGCCCACTATTTTGGTGACGAATGGCCAGTGAATTTTTGGAGCTCAGAGATATATAATGTACAGAAAGATTTGCAGAATATAAAAAATGATGGCTTTAATAGCATTGTTCTTGTGATTCCTTGGGGAGAATTCCAACCTAGCATCTCGCCTATTCGTTATAATGAGCAGTTATTTGATCGTTTAAAATATATTATTGAAGAAGCCAGTAAGACTAATTTAAAAGTTATTCTTAGGTTAGGGTATGTATGGGATTTCGATCCTACTGTTCAATACCCTTCCTCAGAGAGATTTAAAAAACTGCCCTATGATCAGGAGTTCTACAATGCATGGCTTGAGTATATTGGAGAAATCCAGCATCAAGTTGCATCATACAATAATGTTTCTTTTGCCTTTTTAACCTGGGAAGATTTGTGGGGAATGGTTGATGAGGCTCGTACATTAAAGACCGTCAGTGAACGTATACATTATGCCGACGTAACAGGATATCAACGATTCCTGAAAGAGAATTACAAATTAAGTGAGGTTTCGCAATTGTATGGCCAATCCTTCGCCTCATACGAAGATATCCCAACACCAACCTCGGATAATCCTGGAATTAAGTGGCTATATGAGTATTGCGACGATTTATTGATTAACAGGTATTTTGTACCTGCTAAAGAAAAATTCCCAAATTTGAGTTTGGAAGTACGAGTGGATTCGGATTTAGTACATACAAATAATGGGAATGAGTGGTTCTCCCATCAGAGTACTTATGATCTTCCGAATAGCGAATATACGACAATGTACTACTCACCAGCTATGGGAGCTGAAAATCGTGGGAATTTTGATTCAGCGACCAAGGTTATCGCTCGTTTCGAGAATATCGTTGGCAATGTTAGAAATAACTCCAATAATAAAATATTCATAGATCAATTTTTGTATTACGATAACACTCCTGCGTTTGGGCATAATACTTTGATAGAGCCATCCCAAGAGAAAGAATTTCTGAAAAAGTCTTATGATGTTTTGTCAAATTACACCAATGGTTATGCCCTATGGAACTATAGAGACTATGCAGCTAATATGTTGTATAATCCAGCTTTTGAATTTGATTTCAAAGGATGGGAAACCTTTGGAAATCTTTCCATAGTGAAAAATAACGGTGATAAAAGTGCTGAGATACAACAGGGTGGAATTCTAAAAAATATTATTCCAAAATCAAAAGACTCTTACCAAGCTTTTTTTGAGAATGTCAGATTATCATTTAACTCAAGGTCTTTAATTGATGGAACAGTTGTAAAGATCAGGTTGGGAAATTGGCAAGAGACGAAGGTAATTGATCAAAAATGGAGAAGTTATACATTTGATATTCCTTTGAAAAATCTTGAAAGTTATAATTTAAGCTTCCAAGTACAGAAAGGAAGCTTAATCGTTGATGATGTTAAGATTTACAGCTTTGTACAGCGAGGAAAAGTATATGATGAATACGGAAATGGAGAGGAGTTATTATCAAGCATTCGTGAATTAAACTCAAGATTAAATGCACGCATATCCACTTCACCATAATCAAGCGTTGTGAGTATATTAAATTTGACGAATAATCTTATTCGTAGCCAATATAATAATTGTCTATTCCCAAACTAAAGGTGGTTACCCATGAAACTTCTCATCACTGGCGGAGCCGGTTTTATTGGCAGTAATTTTGTTATGTATATGCTTCAGCAACATCCGGATTATCAGATCGTTAATGTAGATGCCCTGACCTATGCAGGGAACCTCGAAAATTTAAAGTCGGTGGAGAATGATCCGAGATACACATTCGTTAAGGCGGATATTACAGACACACAAGCGATGGATGCTTTGATCAGCCAAGGTGTGGATGTAGTCGTGAATTTTGCGGCGGAATCTCATGTGGACCGGAGTATCCTGGAACCGGACGTATTTGTGAAAACCAATGTGCTTGGGACTCAGGTTCTGCTCGATGCAGCTAAAAAACACAAGGTTGCGAAGTATGTACAGGTGTCAACGGATGAGGTTTATGGAACACTAGGAGCAACCGGCCTCTTCACGGAGGAAACGCCGCTAACTCCAAATAGCCCATACTCAGCGAGTAAAGCTGGTGGGGATTTGCTGGTTCGTGCCTATCATGAGACTTTTGGCCTCCCGGTAAATATTACTCGTTGCTCAAATAACTATGGACCTTATCAGTTTCCGGAAAAGCTTATTCCGCTTATGATTTCGCGTGCACTTGCTGATGAGGCGCTTCCTGTTTATGGAGACGGGCTTAATATTCGCGATTGGCTGTATGTAGAAGACCACTGCAGCGCCATCGACCTGGTCATTCACAAAGGTGTGTTGGGTGAAGTATACAACATTGGCGGTAACAACGAACGGACTAATGTGCATATCGTCAAGACGATTTTGCAGGAGTTGGAGAAGCCTGAGGCGCTGATTACGTATGTTCAGGATCGTCCGGGCCATGATCGCCGATATGGAATTGACCCGACCAAAATTAAGATTGAACTGGGATGGGAACCGAAACATACGTTTGAGACAGGAATTAAAGAAACGATCCATTGGTATCTAAATAATAAAGATTGGTGGACCCGTATACAGTCTGGCGAGTACCAAAAATACACCAAAAAACAATATGGCAGCCGTTTGGGGGATGCTCTGTAATGGTGATGAAGGTTCTAGTGACGGGAGCTGCGGGACAACTCGGGCAAGATGTAGTAAGGCTGCTTGAAAAACAAGGTCATGAGGTTTTAGCCTGTGACCGGCAGGAGATGGATATTACCGACATTGATCAATGTGCCAAAGTGATTGGTGAGTTCGAACCAGAAACTGTGATTCACTGTGCTGCGCATACAGCGGTTGATGCTGCTGAGTCTGATGTGGATGCCGCTTACCTCCTTAATGCAGTAGGAACGCGTAATGTGGTTCTGGCTGCGGAAAAAGCGGGAGCAAAGATCGTCTATATCAGTACAGACTATGTTTTCTCCGGAGAAAGCAGCATGCCATATTTTGAGTACGACAATACCGATCCGAAAAGCATCTATGGCAAGTCCAAAAGAGCGGGTGAAGTTCTCGTTCAGACGCTATCCTCCAAGTATTTTATCGTACGCACGTCATGGGTGTACGGAAAATACGGCAATAATTTTGTTAAAACCATGCTGAAGCTGGGGCTGGAGAAACCTATGCTACAAGTGGTGAATGATCAAAATGGCTCGCCAACGTACACGGTGGATTTGGCGAACTTTTTGCTGGAGCTGATTCAGACTGCGAAATACGGTATTTACCATGCGTCGAATACGGAAACTTGTACGTGGTATGAGTTTGCTAAAGAAATTTTTGCGGAGGCGGAGGCTATTCTGGGTTTGAAGTTCACCGCTAGGCTGGAGCCTTGCACAACAGAGGAATTTCCACGTCCTGCGCCTCGTCCCCGAAACTCGACGTTGGAGCATTTATCAATCCGGACGAACGGATTACAGGATTTGCGTTCATGGCGCGAAGGATTAAAGGCATATTTAGAAGAAATTAAAATATATGGTTGATAAATCGAGGGATGATTAATATCATCCCTTTTTAATAATCAAAAAAAATTTTATAAAAGGATATGAATCGGATGAGAATTGTGAAAAACAAATCAATTTACAATTACTTGGTAGTTTTTGTGTTATTGTATTTGTACCATCTTAAAATGTCATTAACTGATGGCGATGATATGTACTTTTCAACAGTAAGCATTCCTTATTTTGAGTGGATTAAGTTAAGATATACTACCTGGTCAGGGCGTTTATTTTCAGAAACTTTAGCATTTACCATTTTGGGGAATATTCAATTATGGAAAATTTTAAATCCTCTTTTTATAATGGTTGCTGCCTATGGATTAGTAAGACTATTAAGCCGTAAGGTAGAATTCAAGCCATTTCTAGTCTCACTTTTAATATTGGGCTATTTCAGTAAGAATGTAATAAGCTCTGCCTTCTTTTGGAGTACTGGATCAATATTCTATCTGTGGCCGATAGCTTTAAGTTTGGTAGCAATGATTCCGTATAGTGATTACATTAAAGAACAGTGTATTTTTAAATGGTGGCAATTTTCAATGATTGCTCTACTTGCCTTTTTAACCAGTATGTCCAACGAACAAATAGCTCTATGTATGTCAGCTTTTGCAGTCTTAACTCATATTTCTTTGCTTATTAAACACAAGAAACAAGATGTTAAACTATTGTTCCTTACTTGTTTAATTTTAGTTGGTACAATTATTTTATTGAAGGCACCAGGAAATCACTCAAGATGGGTAGCTGAAGTAAAAACCTGGTATCCAGGATTTGACAAACTATCACTAAAAGAACACTTATACATAGGAATAATATGGGTATTTGAAAAAATCTTTATTGATATGAAGTATCTACTTACACTGTTCTCTGTGCTTATTTGTCTTATTTATCATAAAAACGCCAAAGAAAATCACTGGTATAAAGCCTTTTTAATTTTATTATTGATATCTTTTTCAAATATAATTCTCGGTTTTCATACGGACAGCTTTTACGATTTTACCTTGATTCAGCGATATCCGATTTCCTCAACTTTACTCCAACTATCATTCAGCTTAGGTTTCATCAAGGCTTTATTTCCTTATGTTTTTTGGCTAGTGTATGCGGCTATCCTTTTTTATCTAATAATGAAGCAAAGTACAAACAAATGGTTTGTATTTTTGTGCCTGGCTGCCTCCATTTCTACGTTAATAATTATGTTTTTCTCACCCACAATATATGCCTCAGGGAATAGGGTGGTAGCAGTTTGCTCAGTTTTATGGGCTCTTGTCTGCCTTAAGTTAATAAAAGATTTTGGATTATTCCGAGAAAACCTTCATATTGGAGTGTTAAGTGTATTTCCTATACTTAGTTTCTTGCAATTGATTATTTGGTGGTTCCAAAATGGATATAGTATTATGTACTAACTTTTCACTTTGGTATTTGTCGTGCTTATAGCTAGAAATAGAACTCCCATCTCAAAGATGGGAGTTCTATTATTGTCATAAAGTCCTTATTAGTTCACGGATGGTAACCTCTTTATGATTATTTACTTCAATGGTGCTCTTCTCAATAATATATTTAGGCCGAGCTTTTACTTCCTTATAAATTTTTCCGATATATTCACCGATTAGTCCTAGCGCAACCAATTGAATTCCGCCGATAAACCAAATAGAGATCATAAGGGAGGACCAGCCGGAAGTAGTATTACCCATAAATTTGTTAATAACAATATAAACAGCAATCAACAAGCTGAAGGCAAACATTAAAAACCCAACTGCTGATATTAAGCGGATTGGTGTAACACTAAAAGAGGTTATTCCGTCAAAAGCAAAAGCCAGCATTTTCTTCAAAGGATATTTTGATTCCCCGGCAAATCGTTCGTTTCGGTCATAATAAACTTCAGTTGATTTGTAGCCGATTAACGGGACAAGACCACGAAGGAACAAATTAACCTCTTTAAACTCGCTTAAATGATCAAGCACACGTTTGCTCATCAGACGATAATCCGCATGATTGTAGATCACTTTAACACCCATTGCATTCATAAGCCGATAAAAACCCTGTGCCGTTGAGCGCTTGAAGAAGGTATCTGTTGCCCTGCTTTTTCTAACACCGTAAACGACATCGTAGCCCTCATTAAATTTGGATATAAATTCCTCGAGAACGTTTAGATCATCCTGGAGGTCTGCATCCACTGAAATTACACAATCCGAGTATTCTCTTGCATGATTTAACCCGGCCAAGAGAGCATTTTGATGTCCAGCATTTTTAGCCAATTTCAGGCCATGCACATACTTGTTTGTTTCATTGTGGCTTTCAATAATATCCCAAGTACGGTCGCGGCTTCCATCATCAACAAAAAGCATCTTGCTGTGAGAGGATATCTTATGTCTATCAATTAAATCATTAATAATAATAGTAAGTCGCTTGATTGTTTCTGGTAAAACTGCTTCTTCATTATAGCAAGGTATTACAAGTGATAAGACAGGTTTGTTTACTATATTGCTGGTCAAAACTAAATCGACTCCCTCTAACTTAACATAATGCTTATATCTTAACATTGATTTGTTTATAGTAAAACAATGGATAATACTTAGGAGCTTTCAGGAGAGGACAAATATAATAACTCAACAATTAAATATATATTCTAACCCACACAGCATAACAGGTACTTGGGACTGGCGGTGAGCTTTTGCGCATGTGAGAAGACTGCAACATTAAGGTAATTCTAAGTTTACCTCTATTAGCTATTGATGTAATATTGTCGATAGATGTCTTTATTTGCCCAAGTCAGCATTACTAATTTTCTAGAAATCTCGACATATATTCCTATCAAATGTGGATAATGGTAAAAAAGTAATGTTATTATTGCAAATAATCATGTGAAAAATGGTTCAAATGTAAATATACTGCAAAGAGAAAGAGAGCGCTTTTCATGTTTATGCGTATTTATAAGATATCATTTGTTTTTTTTATATTTTTATTTATTTTCTCGACTTTTGGGAGCAGAATCACCTATGCAAACCCAGAATACGGATCAAATATTGAAGTAAGCTCTGGGGATACGATTATGTATGATATATCTCTGGGTCAAACTCAAGAAGAAATAATAACTTTGAACATTACTAATACTGGGAGCAAAGAATGGGATCGAGAACACTTTAGACTCTCTTATCATATCCTTGATGAAAAAGGAAATATGCTATTGAACGATGGAATTAGAACAGAGTTACCTAAAAGTGTTTTACCTGGAGAGTCTGTTAAAATAGTACCACAAATTGGCCTTCCTGAAGATAATAATGAATGGTTAAACAAGGAGTTATTTATACAATTTGATATAGTTGAAGAGGGAGTTACTTGGTTAACCGCGATCAACAAGAATAATGGCAAGCTTGTTCCGATAGTTTTTACGCAGAGTATTTCTTATCAAATAATTGAGACTGCTGACAAGATATCCTGGTTTACAGGAAAAAATAAAAAAGTTGAAATAAAAATTGAGAATACAGGAAGTGTAAACTGGGATTCACAAAATTCATATTACCTTTCTTATCATTTATTAGATAAGAACTATAATGTTGTGCTTTATGATGGTATTAGAAGCTCTTTTTCAGAAAAAATTCCTCCTGGTGACACTGCTACACTACTGGCAAATGTAAAATTACCTAGTAAACCTGGTGTTTATTACATACAATGGAGTATTGTTAAAGAGGGCGTTTCATGGTTTGATTCCAAAATAGACAATAACACGAGTTTACCTAGATTAAATGTATATAGTGTTTTTCTACTGTACTTTATTTGTTTATTTTTAGTTATTTTTCTTTCCGTATTTACTTTTTTTATATTTTATTATATTAAATTTGAAAAAAAAGATATTATCGGAAGTGTGAGGGGGACTATTCTATTCTATATTGAAAGAGCTGATATCTTGTGGCTTGCAATAAGTTTATATTTAAAAATACACTGGAGTACTATACATGTTACTAATTATGTATCATCAAATTATTATGTTTTTGTTAATGGAGGATTAATTCTTAGTTTGGTCATATTAAATCAAATAGGTTGGAGTAGAAGACGTATATTTGTAGGGCTCTCTATAAATCTGGTATCTAGTTTCATTCTTTTAAGTGATTTGGTTTATTTCTCATACTTTAATGATGTTATCACAACAGGATCAATTATTAATGCTACTCAGTTGTCCTCCATGTCAGACAGTGTTGCTAGTCTTATAAAAAAAGAGCAAATTTTTACACTTTTTGGAGATCTGCCTCTTGTTCTTCCTATCTATTTTATTGTACCTCGATTTATACCCTTTAAACGAAAAAGCGAGAGTAAAAGCAGCAGAATAAAGTTACTGTTCTCGTTAGGGTGTGCTATACTCATTTCTACTTATTTAGGAATAAATTTTTACAAGGTTAACCAAAGTGATCCATTTGCTAAAGGGTATCAAAATCTATTAAGAGTCGAAGACTTGGGTTTGGTGAATTTTCATCTTTACGATACTACCAACTTTATTGTTCATAAATTAGCGAGACTTTCTACTGAGGATTTGAATGAAATTCAAGAATGGAAAGAACACAAAGAAGCTCAAATTAGCGATCCCTATACCGGAGTCGCTAAACAAAATAGTTTATTGATGATTCAGTCAGAAGCGCTACAGGCTTTTGTTGTGAATTTGAAAATTTTGGATCAAGAGGTTACTCCCAATATAAATAAATTTATTAAAGACAGTTTGTATTTCGATAATTTCTATGATCAAACATATTCTGGAAGAACTTCTGATGCTGAATTTATGGCTTTAAATTCACTCTATCCTTTGCCAAGCGGTTCAGTCTATACAATATACGGTGATAATACTTTCGATGCACTGCCTCAGATTTTGAATAATTATGGCTATAGCACTTTATCTGCCCATGGCTATAGAGCTTCTTTCTGGAATAGAAAAAAGGTTCATAGCAATATGGGCTTCCAAAATTCTTATTTTGAAGAGGATTTGAAATTAGATGAGCAAATTGGAATGGGTCTGTCTGATAAAACATTTTTTATACAGAGTGTAGATAAAATAAAACAATTAAGACAACCTTACTTTGCTTTCCTAATCTCGCTATCAAACCATTATCCCTTTAATGCTGTAATACCTTCACAATTCAAAATGAACTTAGGTGACCTTGAAGGAACAATGCTGGGGGATTATCTCAACAGTGTGCATTACGCAGATTATGCCTTTGGGCAGTTGATAGAAAAGTTAAAAGAAGAAAATATGTTGGACAATACGGTTATTGCATTATATGGTGACCATGATTCAGGAATTGACTTCTCAGAGATTAAGAAAGTGCTCAGTGATCAGGAGGTATCCCAAACAGAGATTTTATATGACAAGGTACCATTTGTTATTCATGCTGATAACATAGCCGGATCGGTAATCCACACCAACACGGGTCATTTAGATATTACACCGACTTTGCTGGATTTATTAGGAATCGTTCATAGTAATAATGTTTTTATGGGGGGGAGTGTTTTTTCCAAGAATTCGCCGGTTATATTTAGAAATGGCAATTATATAGGCACAAATTATTACAGTGAGAACGGTGTGTGCTATAGTCAAGGCTCTGCCCAAGAATGTGGGGAGTTCTCAAGTCAGGTAGATGAGCAACTTTCTATTTCTGACCGTATCTTAAAATACAATTTAATTCCCAGGTTACTTGGGAATTAATCATGGAGTTAATGTACGGTGGTATTCGATACAGAGTAGGCTTGTTTCCGCTTGATCTAAGCTAAATATTGTTGATAGACTACTAATTTCGTATGGAGCGTAACAACCATGAACATGATTTCAGTATTCTGCCTCACTTATAATACTTGGCGTTTGACTCTGGACAAGCATGATGTTTTTCAATATCGAGAACTGGCTACCGGACTGCCTATAGACGATTCGTAACGTTTTGTTAACAAAAATCCCTATTAATCTCATGAATTTGATCTTTCCCGTTTCGCCGGGTTAACGGTGGGACGGTTTTTTTCGCTTCAGATCGGATTCTGAGCATCGGGTTGCAGATAAATTGTTTGGTGAACGAAAATTTGTGCTGGATGCTTGGTGCTTTTTACTAAACTCTTTATTATTTAGATTATAATAAGATATAATAAGATATATTTAGTTTGGGATAAAGAATGAAGCAGGGGGACAAAAATTGCAGCATCATTCTATGGGTCATGGTTATGCGGAGGGCGGGGGGATTAGCGGAAGAACCGTTATTCGCGGCAGGACGATGGCCGTTGTTCTGATTCTCTGCGC
>RCUO01000546.1_pt1 | contig 18516 bp, 17 predicted proteins | sample 2166161 | NCBI WGS metagenome assembly RCUO01 (sample SAMN09932617, study PRJNA488358) | compost metagenome | feature: garden; material: soil; isolation source: compost soil in cyclohexanecarbonitrile-enriched culture | place: Germany: Experimental Botanical Garden Goettingen | collected 2016-01-27 | reverse complement strand
GCTGATCTGGCTGCAGCCTTCCGCGTAACGCCAAAAGCCGGCGTGCTGAATCTGTAGAATAGAATTTATTAAAATATCAAAATCGGACATCAGCAGCTCATTTGCGGGTGTCCGGTTTTTTTGACCGATTGTCTGGTCGGCTAAAGGGCAAAAATGCCCTTGATTTCAGCCCAGGCGGCTGAATCGGCTAATCTGGCCCGGTGCTCAGCTCCGGGCGTTCTATTATAAAGTACTTCGGCCCCGGCTCAGGCTGTACTATTTGCTTTTGATCCCGTCAGCCATCATAATATACTTACTTTAAGTAATTATATTATGCATTGGAGGCCCGATATGAACTCAGAATTATTGTTTACTCCTTTTCAGGCTGGACCGCTGTCGCTTGCTAACCGAATTGTTATGGCTCCGATGACCCGTGCTCATTCGCCGGAGGGAGTGGCCGGCCCTGATGTGGCTGCATATTACCGCAGACGTGCGGAGGGCGGAGTCGGGCTGATTGTAACCGAGGGCACTGCAATCAACCACCCGTCAGCCGTCAGCCATCCGAGCATCCCCAATATTCATGGGGAGGCCGCGCTGGAAGGCTGGGCAAATGTTGTTCAGGAGGTGCATGCTGCAGGCGGTAAGATTATCCCGCAGCTGTGGCATGTCGGAATGGCCCGCTCCATTGGTGATCTGCCGAATGCGGATGCACTGCCAATCGGGCCGTCCGGGCTTAGCCTCGCCGGAGAACCGGTGACGGAGCCGATGACGAAGCAGCAAATCGACGGGATTGTTGCGGCCTTCGCCCGGGCTGCAGCAGATGCCAAGAAAATCGGCTTTGACGGAATTGAGCTGCACGGTGCCCATGGCTATCTGATTGACCAGTTCTTCTGGGAGAAGACCAACCAGCGTACAGATGAGTACGGCGGCGATCTGGAAGCACGTACGACCTTTGCCGTAGAGATCATTGATGCCTGCCGCCGTGCGGTCGGTCCGGACTTCCCGATTATCCTGCGCTTCTCGCAGTGGAAGAGCGGGGATTATTCGGCCAAGCTGGCCCGGACACCGGATGAGCTGACCCGTTTCCTGACGCCGCTGAGCAATGCCGGTGTAGACATCTTCCACTGCTCCACCCGCCGCTTCTGGCTGCCTGAATTCGAAGGCTCCGAGCTTAACCTTGCCGGCTGGACCAAGCGCATTACCGGCAAGCCGGTAATTACGGTAGGCTCAGTTGGCTTGAACAGCGAGTTCACCGGAGGGGCTGCTGAGCATCATGATGAGGACAACCTGGAACGTCTGCTGCAAAGATTGGAGAAGTCTGAATTCGATCTGGTGGCTGTAGGCAGAGCGCTGATCAGTGATCCTGCATGGCCGGCCAAGGTGCAGAGCGGACACAAAGAAGAGATTATCCCCTTTACTCCGGCTGCGCTCCAGACATTGAGTTAATCTTTTCCGGTTCATAACTGTCATACCAAAGAGAGCTTCTACCGTTTGATTGGGAATCTGGCATGCAGATCCGAAATAGACAAGGGTGGAAGCTCTTTTTTTTGTCTATAAAGTTGCTCTTTTTAATTTGCATAAGAGGGTGGATGAGGGTGAAGGAACGGATAGCGGTTACCGGGTATGGAATAAAGGTTCCTAACGGCGGGAATTGCAGTGAACTGCTGCAGAATTTGCTCAGCGGCGAGTACAGATTTACTGTAAATGATGATCTTGCGCCAAACAAAGAGACACTGGTGATCGGTGAGGTCACAGGCGGACTCGGTAATCTGGACGATAAGCAGCACAGGGTGCTGCCGCGGATTGCGAAGCTGGCTATTTGTACTGTTTCTGAAGCACTGGAAATGTCCGGACTGGACCTGAATGATAAGGAAGCGGCAATAGGTACAGGGGTTTTTATGGGAACAACCATGGGCGGGACCACACCGCTTGAGGAGATGGTCACGTTATCAGCAGCTGGCCGGTTTAAAGACATGCCGGTATATTGCTGCGGGCTGGTTCATTATCACAGTCTGGCATCGGCGGTCTCAGGCTACTATCGGCTGAATGGAATCACCAAGACAGTAACCACCGGCTGTACTGCTGGTATTGAGGCTATCGAGGATGCAATGATGTACCTGCAGAACGGCAGAATCCATACGGCGATAATCGGCGCAGCAGACAGCAGTAATAATAAAGCGACGGTCTATGGTTTTGGTAAAATGAGAGCGTTACCTTTTGGACAGCAGACAGATGCGGCAGGCTCTCCATTCAGCAAAAACAGCAAAGGATTCGTTCTTTCAGAAGGGGCAGCATGCCTCATTCTGGAAACTGAAGAGCGTGCAAAAGCGCGGCATGCAATGATCTACGGGTATATTGATGCTATAGCAACTAATAATGACGGTGAATCAGTCAACGGTCATGATCCGTCGGGCAGGATGATGAAGCAGGCGGCCAGCCGTGTGGCAGGAGGACGATATCCGGATTATTATAACAGCCAGGCGATGGGCTATGCCGCTAATGACCGGATTGAAGAGATCGTATCAAGGGAGCTGTTTGATCACAGTGTTCCTCTCACTTCCATCAAAGGACTGACCGGACATCCGTTCAGCGTCAGCGGTCCGGCACAGATTATTGCCTCACTGCTCGGCTTTCAGCATCAGTTCATCCCGGGAACGATCCGGACGGACAGGTCAGGATATGAGCATCTCCCGCTGATTACAGAGACATTGCTGCAGCCGTCTGCCGAGGTGCTGATAACCAGCCATGGATATGGCGGCAACAATGCCTGTGTATACTTAACGAGACAGTAGCAACGGGGGAAGTACTGCTATGCATACTAACCCTGATGAGCCGAATATCAGCCGTGCCTTCATCGCAATAACTCTAAGCGGGATCATTTGACAGGCTGCAGCTTGACAAGCTTGTTGCGCCATGCTTTGGCTTCACGCTTCTGATTGTTCAGTTCATAGAGGGAGGCAATCCGCTCATAGGCATCATACTCTTCCGGATTAAACAGGATTACATATTTCAGGCAGGCAATAGCGCTTGTATACTTACCGAGCTTCACCAGTACATCAGCTTGATTGTGGGCCAGAGTAACCAGCTGTATTTCCAGACGCATCCGCAGATTTAAATTCCAGTCCTGGTCAATATGCCGGAACAGATCGTCACGGATATGCGAGACAATCTCCTGAATCAGGATTTCCTGTTGTACAGGGTCCGTTTCATTGAGCGCCAGTCTGGTATTCTCCTGCAAAGTAAGCAGATCACACTCCACTGCGGCCTGGAGCGAGATTTGCCGGTTATCGCTGCTGATCAGCTTCGTCTCTTCATTATTCAGCAGCTGTTTAAGATGATTGAGGCAGACACGCAGCTGATTGCGGGCTTTGGTCTTACCCATATCCTTCCACAGGTCCTCGCACAGCTGGTCTCTTGTAGCTAGCGGATTGAGCAGCAGGTAGATCAGCAGATCTTTGGCGCTTCTTCTTCCCCAGCCGCTTACAACCGGTTTACCATCAATGAAGACCTGAAATGAGCTGAGCAGCGTTACCGTTAGCCGGACAGCTGAAGGCTCAGGCTGTACAGCCTGATTGACCAGTCCAATAAAGTCGGCATGCAGATCCAGCAGATAAGGATCAAGAGGCGTGCGGTAACCGGCTGTCTCAGCATCAAAAAACACCTTGATCTGCTTATACGTATCTTCAGGCTGGTCATAGAACAGCATATTTGATGCATTATAGATGGTTGTGTACCGGCAATCCGGATTTGCGGAAGCAATCAGTCCGGACAGGTACGGTGGATACATCGGGTCACGTTCACCTGTCAGCAGCAGCAGCGGTCCAGTAGTTTTCCTGAATATCTCCATTATTTCCGCATGCGCACCGGCAAAGAAATCAAGCAGCTCGATATAACGGTCGATGGTTACCATGCTGAACGCATCATACAGTCTGGCGAATTCCGGAGATCCCGGCTGAAACAGGGTGGCATTGGGGATAACATGATCCGCCAAAGCGCGCATGGACTGATGGTTCATCAGATTTTTACGGTAATCCGCATACTTGTTTGCCGTGCTGTTAGAATTAAACAGCGGCAGGGACAGCAGTACATTGCTACGGACTTTAGACGGATACGCTTTAGTGTAGTACAGGCCGATGATGCAGCCGGCGCCATGGGAGACGATATGAAAATCCTCAATGCCGAGCTGAGACACCAGACTGTTCAAATGCCCGACGTAGCTGATGGCCAGCCTAGCCGGATCAATGCTGTCTGTCCCGCTAAGCCCGTGTCCGCGAAAATCATATCTGAGCAGATGAAACTCATCTTCCATATAAGGGATGATCCGGTCCCAGCAGGTGTGATCGAAGCCCATACCATGAATCAGTACAAGCGTCCGGGTATTTTCATGTGCCTGTCTGGCCTTTTGATATTCATAATGCAGGTGTAAACCGTTCTCGAGCATGTGCTTCATTTCGGTACCCCTTTGTCTGACCATATAATCTATGTATTTTCATAATCGCTCTAGCAATAAAGTCTGTTATTTTATCATAATATGCGGTTTTATGTAGAAAAGTGTAACGTTACTGTAACGGTACAATGGTAGACTGTAGTAAAGCTATATTCATGGGGAGATGATTTGCGGAAATGAAGATGTTTTTTATCTGTGTCAAAAAGTCTAAGCTTGAAATGGTTTACTTACGAATGTACATCCGCCGCCCGAAATGATGTTCCACATACTATATATAACTCAGAGCCTTTCTGCTGACTCCGGCAGGAGGCTTATTTGTATTACGGGTTTAGCTTTGGAGCAGGCAGAGTGAGCCTGCCGCCCGCAGATGGATTAGCCTCCATTATTTATGCTATAATTTTTTATTGGCGATAATAAAATTAACCGATTTGACTACTGAAGCTTTCATTCATAAAGGACGTGAAAACATGACAATGGGGAATAACTCACCGGACTTAAAATCCGGCCAGGGCGGTTCGAAGGATTACTCTAAGTATTTTGATTTTTCTGATGCCAAAGTCATCAGTGAAGAAGAGGGCAAAACCACTTACAGAATCAAAGGCCGTACCGTACAGATCAACTCCAACCCGGATTACAAGGAAGGCAAGCGCCGGGGCAAGCAGGAGATCGAGGTCATTAACTTTGAGGATGCTGAAACGATCCGTATTATGGAGCAATTCCGTGAAATGAACAGCCTTAAGCAGCAGTACTATTTTATAGCCACCTACGGCTGCCAGATGAATGAGCATGACACCGAGACGATGAAGGGCATGCTGGAGGAAATGGGCTATCAGCCGGTGGAAGACCGGAATGAGGCAGATATTATTCTGCTTAACACCTGCGCAATCCGTGAAAATGCCGAAGATAAAGTATTCGGTGAGCTGGGCCACCTCAAAACGCTGAAGCTGGAGAAGCCGGGCCTGCTGCTGGGCGTCTGCGGCTGTATGTCCCAGGAGGAAGGCGTCGTGAACCGGATCATGGCCAAGCACGGCTTCGTGGATATGATTTTTGGTACACATAATATTCACCGCCTGCCGCAGATCATCAAGGAATCGCTGTTCAGCAAGGAGCTAGTTGTCGAGGTATGGTCCAAGGAAGGCGACATCATTGAGAATCTTCCCAAGAAGCGGGAAGGCATGCGCGCCTGGGTTAACATTATGTACGGCTGCGACAAGTTCTGTACTTACTGTATCGTCCCGTTCACCCGCGGCAAGGAGCGCAGCCGCCGTCCGGAGGACGTTATCACGGAAGTGCGCGAGCTGGCCCGTCTGGGCTTCAAGGAAGTGACGCTACTCGGGCAGAATGTGAACGCATACGGCAAGGATTTTACAGATATGGACTATACATTCGGGGATCTGATGGACGATATGCGTAAGATCGATATTCCGCGCATCCGTTTTATGACATCGCATCCGCGCGATTTTGACGATAGATTAATAGAAGTACTGGGCAAGGGCGGCAATCTGACCGAGCATATCCATCTGCCGGTGCAGTCGGGAAGCTCAGCTGTGCTTAAGAAAATGAGCCGTAAATATACGCGCGAAGCTTATCTTGAGCTGGTCTATAAGCTGAAGGCCAGTGTGCCGGATGCGGTGCTGACCACGGATATTATTGTCGGCTTCCCCGGCGAAACCGAGGAGCAGTTTGAAGAGACGCTGTCCCTGGTCCGTGAAGTAGGTTATGATATGGCATATACCTTCATTTACTCGCCGCGTGAGGGTACGCCGGCTGCAGCAATGGAGGATAATGTTCCGACCCCGGTCAAGAACGGGCGGCTGAAGCGCCTGAATGACCTTATCAAGGAGCAGAGCCGGGTCAGCAACGACCGGATGCTCGGTGAGCTGGTGGAGGTGCTGGTCGAAGGGGAGAGCAAGAATAATGCAAGTGTACTCTCCGGTCGTTCCCGGGCCAATAAGCTGGTTCATTTTGAAGGTCCGAAGGAGCTGATCGGCAGCTTTGTGCAGGTCAGAATTACAGATACCAAAACCTGGTATATTAAAGGGGATTATGTGGCGGAAGCTGCAGCAGTCCTCTAACTATAGTGAAATGGGGCGATGAGTGTGAGCCAGGACAGTCCGAATGTGAATAAATACGGCATGCAGAGCTTCGACACCCGTGATCTGATTGTGCGAGAAGATATTATGGGCAAAGCAAAGGAGCTTGCAGCACTGATCTCGACCAGTGAGGAAGTGCGGCATTTTCAGCAGGCCGAGCTCAAAATCCAGAATCATGACCGGGTACAGGGGCTGATTGCCACTATTAAGAAGAAACAGAAGGAGATCGTCGCCTTTGAAAGCTTCGGCAATAAAGCAATGATAACAAAGATTGAACAGGAGATCGAAGACCTCCAGGATGAGATTGACGGTATTCCGGTTGTGAACGAATTCCAGCAGAGCCAGAGTGACATCAATTACCTGCTGCAGATGGTGATTTCGGTCATCCGGGATACTGTTTCCGATAAAATCAGTGTGGAGGCCGGCACGGATGCGCCGCCGTCCACCTGCGGAGATTAAATCCTGTTATTAGAGGGGCGGATGCAGATCCGTCCCTTTATTATCATCAAAATGTGGCAGATTTGTTGCTTTTGGAAGAGCAGGTTTGGTACATTAAAAGATACGAACGGTTAACAAAGCCAGCGGCAAAGGATGATCTAAAGTGAGCGAGAACGTGGAACAAACCTATAACGCCAAAAAATACCGCACTCCGGACGGCGTTCCGGCTGACATTGTGATGTTCACCTTAACGAAGCGGGAACGGAAGACGGTCACCAAGACGCTCCCCCTGCGTGAGCTGAAGGTGATGCTGATCCGGCGCAAGAAATGGCCGTGTGCCGGCATGTGGGCCCTGCCGGGCGGGTTCTGCCAGGAGGATGAGTCCATCTATGATGCGGCAACCCGTGAATTAAAGGAAGAGACCGGTGTTGACGGCGGTCATCTGGAATACCTCGGCGTATACAGCACCCCTGGACGGGATCCGCGCGGCTGGATTATCAGCCATGCTTTTTTTGCGCTGGTGGAGGAATGGATGCTTGAGCAGAGACAAGCCTCGGATGACGCCGGTGAGGTCGGGCTGTTCACACTGCAGGAGGCGCTTGAGGAGCTGGAGCTGGCCTTTGACCACCATGATATTATTACGGATGCTTATCTGCGGATTCAGCAGCAGATGCTGCAGACGACGATCGCCCGGCAGTTTTTGCCCCGGCATTTTACGCTGAGTGAGCTGTATCAGGTTATCCAGACAGTAGTTCCGGAATTCAAAGAGCCAAATTTTATCCGCAAAATTACGTCAACCCGCAGCCGGCAGGGTATATTAAAAGAAGTACGTGACGAAGCCGGCAACCCTGTCAGCTCGAATCAGTACTCCCAGCGGCCTGCGCAGCTCTATATGTTCACTGACCATGAGCCGTTATTATCTATTTATACTTAGGGCGCACACTGAATCTGCATCATGCACCACCTACCCATTTACCAGGAGGTATGTACAATGAAGGCATTGATCGTGATAGATTTCACCAATGATTTTATTGACGGCAGTCTGCCGGTCGGGCAGCCGGGAATTGATATTGCAGTCAGGGTGAGCGAATTGACTGAGCAGTTTGTGAAGAGCGGGGATTATGTGGTTATGGCAGTGGACCTGCATGAGGCGGCCGATCCGTATCATCCAGAGACCAGACTGTTTCCGCCCCACAACCTGCGGGATACACCGGGACGGGAACTGTACGGCGGTCTGAAGGCTGTCTATGAAGAGAACCGTGAGTCTATCTACTGGATGGACAAAACGCGTTACAGCGCCTTCTGCGGCACGGATCTGGAGCTGAAGCTGCGTGAGCGGGGCATCAGGGAGCTGCATCTGATCGGTGTCTGCACCGATATCTGTGTGCTGCATACGGCGGTGGATGCTTATAACAAAAACTTTGAAATCATCGTGCATGAGGATGCGGTGGCCAGCTTTAATCCGGACGGCCACACGTGGGCGCTGGGGCATTTCCGGGGAAGCCTGGGTGCACAAGTGGTACGTGCCGATGCAGAATAAGACAGGTCTAGGAGATGAGGATTTGAGGAGAGAGCTTGCTCTACATACAGACAAGTATCAGATTAATATGATGTACGCCCATTGGGTCAACGGCACCCATAAGCGTAAAGCGGTATTCGAAGCGTACTTCCGTAAGCTGCCCTTTGGCAACGGCTTTGCCGTATTCGCCGGACTGGAGCGGATTACCCAATATATCAGTGACCTCCGTTTCACGGAGGAAGATGTCCGCTACCTGTCGGAACAGGAAGAGAACTATGCGCCGGCGTTCCTAGAGGAGCTGCTGCAGTTCCATTTCAAAGGGAATATTCATGCGATGAAGGAAGGCGCGATTGTCTTTCCGGATGAGCCGCTGGTTCGGGTTGAAGGCACCATTATGGAGGCTCAGCTCGTCGAAACGGCGATCCTGAACTTCATGAACTATCAGACGCTGATCGCCACCAAGGCTTCACGGATTAAGCAGGTAGCTCCTAACGATATTCTGCTTGAGTTCGGCACCCGCAGGGCGCAGGAAGCGGATGCGGCGGTGTGGGGCGCACGCGCAGCTTACATCGGCGGATTCCATGCCACCTCAAACATGCTGGCCGGGCGGATGTTCGGCATCCCGACCAAGGGAACGCATGCCCATTCCTGGGTCCAGAGCTTCAGCAGCGAGCAAGAGGCATTCGACGCTTATGCCAAGGTAATGCCGGACGGCGTTACACTGCTGGTGGATACTTTTGATACACTGCGCAGCGGGGTGCCGCATGCGATCAATACGGCCAAGAAGCTGGAGGCCCAGGGCAAGAGAATGAACGGTATCCGGCTTGACAGCGGCGATTTGGCCTATCTGTCGCAGCAGGCCCGCAAGATGCTGGACGAAGCGGGACTGGACTACGTGAAGATTGTAGCCTCTAACGATCTGGATGAGAATACGATTATGGACCTGAAGCTGCAGGGTGCGGCAATCGATACCTGGGGTGTCGGCACACAGCTGATTACAGCTGCTGACCAGCCTTCCCTGGGCGGGGTGTATAAGCTGGTAGAGATTGAGTCTGCTTCCGGCGAGATGATCCCGACCATCAAGATCTCCTCCAATCCAGAGAAGGTCTCTACTCCGGGCAAAAAGGAAGTCTTCCGCATTGTCGGCACGAACGGTAAAGCGATGGCCGACTATATTAACTTCCCTGATGAGGCTGCCCCGCGCAACGGCGCCCGGATTAAGCTGTTTAACCCCCTGCATCCTTATCTGCGCAAAAACGTCGACAAGTATGAGGCGCTGCCGATGCTGGAGCCGATTTTCGTGAACGGCTTCCAGGTCTATTCCTTACCCCCGCTTGAAGAGATCCGCCGCTATCATGAGCAGCAGCTCGATCTGTTCTGGCCGGAATACCTGCGTAAGCTGAATCCTGAGGTGTACCGGGTTAACCTCAGCGAGCAGGTCTGGAACCGCAAGCAGCAGCTGATCGCCGAGCATATGCAGCTGGATCAGCTGGATAACGAGTAGCAGATGTACCCTTTTTAATGCGAATAAATCAGGCTGTCCTTCCGCAATCAGGCTATGCGGGCAGGGCAGCTTTTTTCATATTGACAGTGATAAAATGGAATATTATAGTAAATATACTGATTCAGCATAGCTGTTAGCTTCGCCAGTCCGCTATGAGGGCGGTGCATGTATGCATTGGCCGCAGGACTGATCCCATTTTAAGGAGTGAAGCGTTATTAATAAGACAACCAAGCATACACTGGGGTGGAAAAGCTGTCTAATCCTCTGTCTGGCGCTGTTTATGCTGCCGGCTGGCTCCGCACTGGCTGCGGTCAATAAACCGTTCCCGCAGCATACCGTCTATACAAGCGGCACGATCAAGCCGAACCATGTCACGCAGGCAAGTATGGACAATGCTGTTAAGACAAAGTGGAATGAGTGGAAGGCTGCTTATCTGAAGCCGGCCGGCACAGGTAAATATTATGTGAAATATAATTCGGACGGGGAGACCGTATCCGAGGCACATGGCTACGGGATGCTCTTCACTGTGCTGATGGCGGGATATGATGCCAACGCCCAGACTTATTTCAATGGACTCTATCAATATTACACCGCTCATCCCAGCTCCATTAACCCGTATTTGATGTCCTGGAAGCAGAACAGCAGCTTTCAGAATATTGAGGGGGAGGACTCCGCTACGGATGGCGATATGGATATTGCCTTTGCCCTTCTTCTTGCCGACCGGCAGTGGGGCAGCACTGGCACTGTAAACTATCTGGCGGCTGCCGGCAATATCATTGGAGCCATCATGGACAATGAGATTAATCAGACGCAGTGGACGATCCGTTTGGGCGACTGGGCCAATAGCGGCTCTTATAATACAGCGACTAGACCTTCTGACTTTATGCTGGGTCATCTGAAGGCCTTCAAGACGGCTTCCGGGGACGCACGCTGGGGAAATGTGACCGACAAGACCTATTCCATTATTAATAGCCTGTATACTGGCTACAGTGCTTCTACGGGCCTGCTGCCGGATTTCGTTATTTATTCGGGAGGTGCCTATAAACCGGCTGCAGCCGGGTTCCTGGAGGATACCAATGACGGGAATTACAATTATAATTCCTGCCGGACACCTTGGAGAATTGCGACGGACTATCTGATCACCGGCGATAACCGTGCAATCAGCCAGCTTACCCAGCTTAACAGCTGGATCAAGACAAAGGTAAGCAGCTCGCCTGGAAGCATCAAGGACGGCTATAAGCTGAACGGTACAACATTCGGAAGCTATAACAGCGGAGCTTTTTACGCTCCCTTCGGCGTCAGTGCGATGATTTCTTCTTCTAATCAGAGCTGGCTGAACTCGCTATGGAGCCATACAGCCGGCAGCGCGGCTGAGGATTATTATGAGGACAGCATCAAGCTGTTTTCGATGATCGTAATGTCGGGCAACTGGTGGACGTACTAGAAACGGATAATACTGCAGGCCAGCCCATCTCCGGATGGGCTTTTTGCCTTGTTTTTTACTGCGCGGACATCACTTCAGGCACCTGCGGATTGTAAAAAATTCCTCTGTCAAAAGCTATAAAAATCATTGACGCCCATGTCATTGATATGCATTCTCAATTGAAAAATGTGATGAATTTAACATCTTAATTTTTAATTTTATTGCTAAATTAAGAAGACCCTTGTATCCACGGAGCTTTGAAAAACAGCGGATTACACACAATTCTCACATTCTGCAATTTCTATGGCAGGTTATCTTCTTTCGAGGTAACGCAGTGCTGTCGCATATAAAGAAATCGCTAGAAATCTATAAATTAATGTGATTCCCGAAGCCGTGTAAATGCAAGATTTGTCACATTCGTTACCATCATTATCACGTTACAATTATTGAAAAAGTCAAAAGGAATGTTTTATTTGACACTCGAAAGGGGTTATGTCGGTGGTACAACTACCAAAAGTCAACAGCCTGGGATTCTTTGAAATCCGGCTGGAATCCATCGGAGGGCTAGGGGCGAACCTGGCCGGTAAGATGCTAGCAGAAGCAGGTGTAGTCGGCGCGGGACTGAACGGCGTGAGCTTCTCATCCTACGGCTCAGAGAAAAAAGGTTCAGCTGTAAAAGCCCATATCCGGTTCTGCGATCTGAACACGCACATCCGTGATACTTCGCCGGTAGAGCGCCCGCATGTGGTTGGCGTATTCCATGAAGCACTTGCCAAGACCGTCAACGTTACGAGCGGAATCAGTGAGGACAGCACCGTTCTTGTGAACTCGGCCAGGACGCCGGAAGAACTCAGAGAATTGCTGAAGCTGAAGGGCGGAACGATTGCAGTCATCGATGCGACCAGCATTGCGCTGAAAGAGAAGAACCGCGTGAATATGGCGATGCTCGGCGCGCTGTTCCGGCTCTGCCCGTTCCTTGACACCGAAACGATGAAGGGCGTTATTGAGAAATCCCTCGGCAAGAAATATCCGCAGGCTGTACAGTCTGCCATTACAACCTTTGAGCGCGGCTACAACGAAGTGAAGTTTATGCACTTTGAGCTGCCTGAGGGAGAGAGCATGCCTGAATATGTTCGTTCTGACATCTCTCCGCTTGGTTATGAAACCCAGCCGATGGGCGGATCGATTGTCAATCCAGGCAACAGCTTCCTGAAGAATCTCAGTATTTCCCGTTCCGGCATGATTCCGGCTTATGAGAACGAGTCCTGCATCAACTGTGCACAGTGCGATACCGTCTGTCCGGACCAGTGCTTTGTCTGGGAAGAACGGCTTGACCGCAAGGGGCGTTCGCAGATGTTCCTGCTGGGTATCGATTACCAGTACTGCAAAGGCTGCCTGAAATGCGTCGGCGCCTGCCCGACCTCGGCCCTGTCCATCATCCGTGAGCAGGAAGGCTATGCGGACAGCCATACGGTGCATCATACGTTTGATTTGGTCTCGCAATTATAAATTCGGTAAGAAGGGCGGAATGAACAATGGCTATTGATTATGAGAAAGAAATAGGCTCTGCCAAGGTAGAGCAGAAGTTCCTCTATGAATCAGGCAATGAAATGGCAGCTTATGCTGCGCACCAGATCAATTATCATGTTATGGGATACTTCCCGATCTCGCCGTCGACCGAGGTAGCCCAGTTCCTCGATACAATGAAGGCGAGCGGACAGCACGATATTATGCTCGTGCCATCAGACGGTGAACACAGCTCGGCAGGGATCTGTTACGGTGCCTCGACTGCGGGCGGACGCGTATTCAACGCAACTAGCGCACAGGGCTACATGTTCATGCTGGAGCAGCTGCCCGTACAAGCAGGTACGCGTATGCCTATGGTTATGAACCTGGTCTGCCGTTCGATCTCAGGCCCGCTGAATATTCACGGTGATCACTCCGATTTGTATTTTGCACTCAATACCGGCTGGCCGATTCTGATGTGCCGTGACCCGCAATCGGTCTACGACATGAATCTGATGGCACTTAAGCTGGCAGAACATGCGAAGGTCCGTCTTCCGGTAATGGTTGCTTCTGACGGATATTTCACCTCACACCAGAAGCGCCGTGTGCAGGCTTTTGCACACCGTGAGGATGTACACAAATTCGTAGGCGAACAGCCGCCGGCAGGCTTTACAGATACGCTTGACCGCAACAACCCGGTTACCGTCGGTCCTTACATGAATGAGCCGGATTATATTAACAACCGTTACCAGCAGTCTGTAGCGATGTATAATGCCGGTGAGGTGTTTGAAGAGATCGCCCAGGAATTTGCTGAGCTGACCGGCCGCCGTTATGAGATGATCGAGCAGTACCGGATGGATGATGCCGATGTTGCCGTCTTCCTGATGAACTCGGCGTCCGAGATCATCAAGGATGTCGTTGACCAGCTGCGTCTGCAGGGCATTAAGGCCGGAGCGATTTCACCGAATATGATCCGCCCGTTCCCGCAGAAGCAGATTGCCGAAGCATTGAAGAATGTCAAAGCTATTACTGTCGGCGACCGTGCAGACTCCGTCGGCGGACACGGCGGTAACATGGTCAATGAGATCAAGGCAGCCCTGTTCACTCACGGCAATACAACAACTAAGGTTATCAGCCGGATTTACGGCCTGGGCGGTAAAGATTTCTACGCTGAGGACGGCCATCACTTCTTCCAGCTGGCTATGGATGCAGTTGTTGCCGACCGTGTGGAAGTGCCGTTCGATTACTACGGCCACAATCCGGGCGAGCCGGACAAAGCGCCTAAGCGCCTGCTGAAGCCGATGGATTTCGATGCATTGAAATCCGGCCTGATTACGGTTACCAAGAATGAAGAAACCGGCAAGCTGGCCGTTAAGGTTCCGCCAGTACGCAGTCTGATGAAGAAGCCGAGACGTCTGTCACCGGGTCACGGCGCGTGTCCGGGCTGCGGTATTTTCTCCGGTCTTGAACTGTTCTTCAGAGGCATTGAAGGGGATATTGTTGCGCTGTACCATACAGGCTGCGCCATGGTTACAACGACAGGTTATCCGTATTCCTCCCATAAATCGACGTTCATTCACAACCTGTTCCAGAACGGTGCGGCTACACTGTCCGGTGTAGTAGAGATGTTCTGGGAACGCAAACGCCGCGGCGAGCTAGACGGACTGGGTCTGAAAGAGGACTTTACCTTCGTAATGGTTACCGGCGACGGCGGTATGGATATCGGTATGGGGCCTGCAATCGGTGCCGCCCTGCGCGGACACAAAATGATTATCGTCGAGTACGATAACGAAGGCTATATGAACACCGGAGCCCAGCAGTCCTATTCGACTCCGCTAGGTCACCGTACTTCGACTTCGAGCATCGGCAAAACCCAGCAGGGTAAGGTTACACAGCACAAGGATACTGCCCAGATTATGGCGGCTACCAACATTCCTTATGTGTTCACCGGCTGCGAAGCCTATCCGCAGGATCTGCTCAAGAAAGCAGCGAAGGCACAGTGGTATGCACAGAATGAAGGTCTGGTCTACGGCAAGATTCTGATCGCCTGCCCGCTGAACTGGATGAGCGATGACAAGGAAGGGACTAACATTGTATCCCTGGCTGTCGAATCCTGTTTCTTCCCTCTGTATGAGGTGGAGCAGGGTGTTACCAATATCACCTACAATCCTGAAGACAAGAACAAGCGTGTAGAAGTATCCGCATGGCTGAAAACGATGGGCAAAACCCGCCATCTGCTCAAGCCGGAGAACGAGCCTGCGCTGCGCAGCTTCGAGAGCGAGGTTCAGCGCCGCTGGAGCAAGCTCATCGCGAAGCATGAGCATCCGGATCTGTAAGCAGCTGTAATCCTATCACTTTATATTTCACAGCCTGACAGAGCTCTGTCAGGCTGTGTTTTTGCCTGCAGAGAAGTTTTCACTTGTGCAGATGAAGGAAAGCTGCGTTTTCAGCCGAATTTGATAGAGTAGCATTAATAATGGGTACAGTTAAGCTTCAGCATTCATTCAATTAAATCCGGTAAAGGAGCGTGCAGGTAATGAAAAAGGTGGACTGGCAGGCTGGCATCTGGAGTAATGAACCACATTCTGTAGCGGACCAGAACGGTAAGCTGATTGTTCAGGCAGTGGAGGGCAGTGATTACTGGCAGAAAACAATGTACGGATTCCAGCATGATAACGGTCATGCGCTGCTCTCGGCATGGGAAGAAGGGACCGCAGTGGAAGTCAGCTTCGCGGCGGGAAGCCTTACCGAGCTGTACGATCAGGCAGGTATAATGCTGTGGCACAGCCCGCTGCAGTGGATTAAGGCCGGGATCGAAATCAATGACGGCGTGCCGCATATCGGCGCTGTGGTGACAGATCAATATTCAGACTGGTCCCTGTCACCGGTACCGGAATGGGCTGGCCGTACAATCACGATCCGCGCCTCACGCCTGAAGGATGCAGTCATTATCAGAGCCAGAACCGATGAACAGCCCTGGCGGACGATCCGGGTCGCCCGATTCCCTTACACGTCAGGGGTACAAGCCGGACCGATGCTGTGTGCCCCGACCAGACCCGGACTCAGAGTCGAGTTTACAGGCTGGGTAATCACGGCTCCGGATACGGACGTCCACGATGAGCCGCCAGGGGAATAAAGCTGCTGCAGGCAGATAACGGTTACTGAAGCAATTGGTTTACGAAGCTGTGCATACTTTTCTAATCTCTCAGCCATCCTTAGAATAACAGGATTTAGGATCAGGTTATTTTAGAGGAGGGAGCTTATGAAAAGCCCTATGGTATTCCTGCTCGCAAGTGCATTAACGGCGGGGATTCTATTTAACATTCATTCCGGGACAGCTAATATAATGCTGAAACCGTCCATCTCAAGCAGCCGCGTTCTTCTGTATACCTCGATGAACAAAGAGAAGGGGAAGTATACCGAAAAGGTTAAAGCACTGCTCAATCAAGTGCTGGACGGTCTGCACGCTTCACATTAGCCATAACAAACAGGCCGGGTACATGCATCGTCAGATGCATGTATCCGGCCTGTTTGGGCTTCATGCTATTCCTTCTTGTAAATCTCCCGCATCACATGGCGCAGCTCCGGGATAATCAGGCGGTTCATAGCCAGCTTGATTGCTCCGGTGGAGCCGGGCATCGAGAAGACCGCTGTACTGCCGATTGTGCCGGCGATGGCCCGGCTTAGAATGGCGGCAGAGCCGATATCCTCCGTGAAGCTGAGCAGCCGGAAAATCTCGCCGAAGCCCGGCAGCGACTTATCGAGCAGCGATGCCACCGCCTCATAGGTGGTATCCCGGGGCGAAATTCCCGTACCGCCGGTCAGCAGCACCGCTTCAATCCCGGAATGGACAGAGCTTTTATAGACCAGCTCGCGGATCTCCTCGTAGTCATCTTTAACAATAGTGCGCCCTATAACCTGATAACCGGCTTCTTCCAGCATAGATGCCAGAAGCTGTCCTCCGGTGTCCGTGTCCATTGTCCGGGTATCGGAGACCGTAATGACATAACAGGCTACAGTCTGCGGGGCTTGCTTGCGGTGTTCATCGACAGATGACATATTATCCACTCCTAAAGTCCAAGGTCAGTTCCTTATTATCTTATTTACCCATAATCTCCAAATTTATATGGGGTGTTTCATTGCATCTTTGTCTAGGGCCTTCTGCACAACCGGCATGAAAAAATTAAGGATAAAGCCGCCCAGGCAAACCGTCAGCAGTGTTCCGATCCCGATAGGCCCGTTAAATATAAAAGCTGCCATCAGAAACACGAAATAAATAAGTGTCCGGGAAAAAAGGATACTGCGCCCCGTCAGCTTTTGTAACAATAACGTTAACCTGTCTAAAGGGGAGGGTGCAAATTTGGCGTGCAGATATACGGCAGTCCCTAACCCTGTAACGATTAAGCCTAACACAAAACAAACCACTCTGCCGCCAAGCGGCTCAGGCTCAATCCGGCCATTCAGCAAATACAGCCACATATCGATCCCCAGGCCGGTTACAAAAGCAGTAGCCAGGCCCAAAACCTCCGGTTTCGTTCTGGACAGGAAGGTGTTGCATATCAGCAGCAGTACGGCAATCAGGATCTCCCAGCTTCCGACGGTCAGCCCTACATTGCCGGAAAGCCCGACCAGGGTTGCATCAAACGGAGATGCGCCAAGGCCGGATTGTATGGTCAGGGAGATTCCCAGCGTTAATATGAACAGTCCGCCGACGAACAAAGAGCCTGCCATTAATCGTAATCTATTCATATCCGTGAAGCAATCAGCTCTTTAGTCATTAAAAAATGCGGAATCCCGTCTTCCATAAATTCGGCCGATGAAGCCTGATAGCCAAGCTTTTCATAGAATCCTTTTGCCTGTGTCTGACCGTGTAATTTTACTTGCAAAAGACCTTTCATGGCAGCGAGTTCCTCCAGGCCGGCGATAATTTGCTTTCCGATCCCGAATGCCCGGTACGGAGGCAGAATACATATACGCTCCAGCTTTCCTTTTCCGTCAGCAGCCCGGATTCTGCCTGTGCCCACCCGCTGCCCCTCAAAGACGGCCAAGATATGCACGCACCCGCTGTCCAGCGAATCGAATTCATCAAATTCATCAGCCAGTGGGACTCCCTGCTCCTCAACAAATACCTGCTTTCTTATGGAAAATGCAGCTTCTAGATCTTCTAGCGATGTAATGGCTTGAATATTCATTTCAGTCTCAATCCTTTCTGGGCGTATGAATCATTTACAAAGTATAATCAAAAACAATATTGTTGTAAATGCAATAATATTAATGCTTGATAGAGAGGCGGCGTTATGTGCCTTGCTTGTGCAGTCAGACTGTAGTACACTCGCTACCATACGGAATTTTTGGGGGAGCGATGAAGCATGGAACAACAGACCTTACCGGTTTATATATTGTCAGGATTTCTCGGAAGCGGCAAAACAACGCTGCTGCAGCGGCTGCTGGATCACTGGAAGGGACAGGGGCTGCGGCCGGCGGTTATTATGAACGAGCTGGGCGAGGTTAATCTGGACGGTCTGCTGGTGGAGCAGGAGGTGCCGATGGCGGAGCTGCTGGGCGGATGCATCTGCTGCACAAGCCGCGGTGATCTCAGCACAGAGC
>RCUO01000545.1_pt1 | contig 18569 bp, 17 predicted proteins | sample 2166161 | NCBI WGS metagenome assembly RCUO01 (sample SAMN09932617, study PRJNA488358) | compost metagenome | feature: garden; material: soil; isolation source: compost soil in cyclohexanecarbonitrile-enriched culture | place: Germany: Experimental Botanical Garden Goettingen | collected 2016-01-27 | reverse complement strand
AAAGACTTTGAGGCTTACCGGAGCGTCAATTCACAGCTGAACTATATTGCCTCCATGACGGCGGAAGGTACGGAATATTCGCTGATCAGCCTGGAGCAGAACTGGCAGATTATGAATGAGCGGCTGACGAGCCTGAGTGAAGACGATGTGGAGCAGCTGCGTGACCAGTATATTGTTAATCAGAATCAGAGCTTATTCTGGGTCAAGACGGATAAGGGCATAAGGTTCGTGAATACACTGCCTGTCTTCTCCAGCAAAAAGCAGGCTATCGCCTTATCTGATATCTCACAGCACACACTGGATTCGATCATCAGGACAGATGAGAATGCGCATGTGTATATTCTCAATAAATCGGGTGAGCTGCTGTACGATTCCGGGCAGAAAGAGACGAGCCTGACTCAGGGGCAGCTTGCGGAGCTCAGCAGCTTCATTACCGCGGGCGGGGAGAATGGCAAGGCTGAACTGGAGACAGGCGGACACCAGCCGCTCCAGCTGCTGTATTCCAAGTCCTCCTATAATAATTGGGTATACCTCACCGAGCTGGACCAGGAAGAGATCGCCGGTACGCTCAAAATGACCAAATTCGGCTTGTTCGCTTTGGGGCTGCTGAGTATTCTGCTGATTCTGGTTGTCGCCTATGTTGTTTCAACTTATTTTACAAAACCGATACAGCGGATCAAGCGCAGTCTGTCTGCGGTTCCTGCGGTGAATACCAAAAACGAGTTCGAATATATCATCCAGTCCATTGATACGATTCTGCTGGAGAAGGAATCACTCACCAGCCTGATTGAAGCAGAGATGCCGCAGCTCGAGACCCAGCTGATTCTCAACCTGTTCCGCAGCCGTGTTACGGCTGAGGAGCTGGAGAAGAATCTGCAGCGGTTCGGCTATGCGCCTAACGGGAGCCGGAAATACGTCACCATGCTGGTACAGCTGGACAGCCTTGGAGACCAGGGAGCCTCGAATAAGGATGTGCTGCTGCTGGCCATCAACAAGATGGTAGAAGAGATTATTCCCAAGAGTCAGCGGATGCTGCCGATTATCCTGAATGATGACACCCAGGCGACTATCCTGGCTATGCCGGAGCAAACGGAGCAGGAGCTGAATAAAGAGCTGCTGGAATATGCAACCGCGCTGCTGAAGACGGTGCGGAATTATCTGAAGGTTCCAATCAGCATCGGGTTCAGCATGTCCTACAGTGATCTGCTGGAGAGCAAGGAGGCCGGGGAGATGGGGAAGCAGGCGCTGCATCAGCGGCTGAATCTCGGCAAGGAATCCATTATCTTTTATGAGGATATCTCCAGGGTTGTCTCAGGTCCGGTGCTGCTTCATTACCCGGCCGAGCTGGAATCACAGCTGTTCAACGGTATCCGCCTTGGGGATAAGGAGCAGGTAGCAGAAGCACTCTATCCGTTCCTCGCCCAGCTGATCGGCAAGAACAAAAGCACGCTTAATTTTGAAGTCATGCTGGTGAGGCTGGTGAACAATCTGATTCAGCTGGAGCAGCATCTCGGCATTCAGGTTCTGCTGACCCAGGATAACAACAAGCTGTATCACCGGGTGCTGGATATCCGCAATCCCGAGGAGATTGAACACCTGCTGGTACAGGAGGTCATCTACCCGATGACCACGGCCATGAAGGAGAAGACTAGCAAGCAGTTCCGCTGCCTGTCCGACAAGATTACCGCTATTGTCCATTCCGAGTTTGATCAGGAGCTGACGCTGGAAGGCATTGGCGAGCGCCTGCACTATAATCCGAATTATCTCAGCAGTATCTTTAAGAAGGAATACGGCACCTCATTCAGTGAGTATCTGATGAATTACCGGCTGGAGATGGCCAAAAAATGGCTGTCGGAGACGGATATGACCATCCGCGAGATTGCTGAGCGGCTGCAGTACCATAATCCGCAGAACTTTATCCGCTCCTTCCGCAAGAAGGAGCAGGTTACACCGGGTACGTACCGCAAGCTGCAGCAAGAGGCCTAGCACCGGGATATAATCCTCAGGCTACTGCAATAATCATCACAACCTGTATAGCAGGCATAAGGTGCACAAAAAACGGTACCGCCCTTTGTTAAAGGCGGTACCGTTTTTGTAATAGACAATTAACCCTTCACAGCGCCCATCAGTGCACCCTTGGTAAAGTGCTTCTGCACAAACGGATAAGCGATCAGCATCGGAACTGTTGCGACAACGATAACAGCCATTTTGATCGTCTGGGCCGGCGGGATGACATCGACCGAGGTGCCCTCGGCCTGCATACCGCTGGAGACGATAACGATCTGGCGCAGCAGGACCTGGATCGGCCATTTTACCGAATCATTAATATAAAGGATAGCGTTCATGTACGTATTCCAGTAAGCAACGGCATAGAACAGGGAGATTGTAGCGATAGAAGGAAGGGCCAGCGGCAGCATGATTTTCAGGAAAATCCCGAAGTCATTGCTTCCGTCAATCTTGGCGGATTCCTCAAGGCTGTCAGGCAGCGCCTGGAAGAAGTTACGCATGATAATCATATTGAAAGCGTTGATCGCCACCGGGAATACCAGCGACCAGTAGGAGTTGATCAGGCCGACCGATTTTACAACCAGAAACGTAGGGATCATGCCCCCGCTGAACAGCATGGAGAACACTACAATGAAGTTAATGGTGTTTCTAAGCGGCAGGTATCTTCTGGACAGCCCATAGGCCATCAGCGCAGTCAGAATCATACTTACAATTGTACCTGCAATAGTGACGCCAACGGATACGCCCAGACCCTTGAAGATTGTCGGTGTGGACAGGATATAGCGGTATGCGTCCAGTGAAAAGGTGGTCGGGAACAGAATGAATTTTTTCGCAATCACTTCCTGGGTGGTCGCGAAGGAGCTGGCGATAATGTTTACAAAAGGCAACAGACAGGCAAGGGCGAGCAGAATCAGGACACCGGCGTTTACGATCGTAAAGATCTGTCCGCTGAGTGATTCTTTTCTTCGTGAGCTGTGGTTCATTTCATATCCTCCTCGTATTCGGTTACCTTTCAACTGTAACAAGAGGGACAAATTACGTATATAATCCGGGCATGAGGTATTGGGTTAAAGGCCGTGATATGCCATACAAGCATGACATAATCATTATCTTATTCTGTAATCATCACAGGAGGTCAGGAAAGCGTAAACGCCGCAGCCGCAAGGGTCCGGGCCACGCAATCACATAATGATTATATACGTAACGCCGGAAATTCTTTAGTCTAGGGAGCGTAATCCCCGAATGACCAAAGGAGGCTGACAAGTGAAAGTTCCAAGTATCACCGCACCATCAAATCTGAATCTGGACAAGAAAAAAGGAAGCGCATTCCTGACCGCAGCAAAGAAATACAAGCTCTTATATCTGATGATATTCCCCGGCCTGGTGTACTTCATCATATTTAAGTACCTGCCGATGGGCGGACTTGTAATAGCGTTTCAGGATTATCAGCCGTTCCTTGGAATCACGGGCAGCGAATGGGTAGGGTTCAAGCATTTCATCCGGCTGTTCACGGAGCCTACCTTTATGATGCTGCTGCGCAACACGCTCGTCCTGTTCGCGCTGAATATCGTGATTTTCTTCCCGTTGCCGATTATTGTCGCTTTAATGTTAAATGAGCTTAAGAACCGCCATCTCAAAAGCTGGATTCAAACCATTATGTACATCCCCCACTTCATGTCATGGGTTATTATTTTATCGATTACGTACGTATTCATGACTCTGGACGGCGGGTTAATTAACGAAGTGATTGCCAGCATGGGCTTCAAAAAAATCAGCTTCCTGACTTCCCCGGAATGGCTGCGCACGATTTACATCGGCCAGATCATCTGGAAAGAAATCGGCTGGTCAACTATTATCTATCTGGCTGCCATCACTGTGGTGGACCCTCAGCTGTATGAAGCTGCAGAAATGGACGGCGCTGCCCGTCTTCGCAAAACCTGGCATGTGACACTGCCGGCCATCCGTCCAGTCATCATCACCCTGCTGATCCTCAAAATCGGCAGCACGCTGGATCTTGGCTTTGAACATATGTATTTGCTGCTCAACTCGCTCAACCGCGAAGTGGCCGAAATTTTTGACACCTACATCTATACAGCGGGCTTGAAGAACGGTCAGCTCAGCTTCAGTACCACGGTAGGTATGTTCAAGGGTGTAGTCGGCTTAATCCTCGTAATGGCCTCCAACAAGCTGGCCAAAAAGATGGGCGAAGACGGCGTTTACTAAGGCAGTGTCAATTAATCTACTTTTAAAGGAGAAGAATTATGAAAAAAAGATGGGTCAGTATGCTTGCCTGTGTTACCGTGCTTTCCACCTTACTGTCAGCTTGCGGAGGAGATAAAGAAGCAGAGAAAAATGCCGCCGTAGCCGATGAAAGTAAACCGCTGGAGATTACCTGGCTGAATATCCTGCACACCGCTTCACCTCCCACAGAAACAATTAAAAAGCTGCTGGAGGAGTATACCAACACTAAGCTTACCTTCAACTGGGTACCGGATGCTTCCAAGGAAGAACGTATCACTACAGCGCTTGCTTCCGGCGAGCTGGCTGATATCGTGACCTTGACGATGATGACCAACTCTTCAGTGAGAAGCTCACTGAAATCCGGATTGTTCTGGGACGTAGGCCCGTATCTCGATGACTATGACAATCTGTCCAAGATTGCTCCGGAAATCCGTGAGGCTGCTTCCATTGAAGGCGTACTGTATGGTGTTCCGTTCCAGAAGAACCTGGCCCGCTCCGGCCTGATCATGCGTAAGGACTGGCTGGATAAGCTGGGCCTGCCGGTTCCGACTACCCTTGATGAAGTATATGAAGTGGCAAGAGCTTTTACAGAGGATGATCCGGACGGCAACGGTGTAAAAGATACTACCGGCTTCGGTGACCGTTCCGATCTGCGTTACAGCAGCTTTAAAACACTGAGCTCCTACTTCGGTACGCCGAACGGCTGGAAAGTGGATGAGAGCGGCAAATTCACACCGGAATTCGATACCCAGGAATACTTGGATACTTTGAATTTCTCCAAGAAGCTGTATGAAAACGGATACCTGGCCCAGGACTTCGCAGTTACAGCCAAAACAGACCAGCAGCAGCAGTTCGCCCAGGGTAAAACCGGTATTTACACAGGTATGGTTGATATCTCCAGCCTGAGAACACTGTCCCAGGATCTCCAGGAAGGCCTTGAGCTCGTGCCGATTAACAAAATCTCGAACGGTGACGGTAAGTACCACATCTGGTCCGAAGGCAGCGGCGTCGGCGGTCTGATGGCATTCCCGAAATCCGAGGTTAAAACCGAAGCACAGCTGAAAAGACTGCTGCAGTTCGTTAATGACCTGATCGACGAAGAAGCATTCATGCTCATGACAGGCGGTATCGAAGGTACACATTACGAGTACGACGAAAACGGCGCTTATAAAATTCTTGATAAAGAGCTTTGGCAGGCAGATGTACAGCCTTTCTCCTCCAGCAGACCAAGTGAAATTGCTTATACGCTGAAGGATGCCAATCCGGAGAAGCAGCTGGCTAATGAACTGATCCGTGAAAACGACCAGTATGCCGTGTTTGATCCGACTGTGCCGCTCGATTCCGCAACAAACAACGAGCAGGGTACAGAGCTGGCTAAGATCATTACTGACGCGACCTTCAAGTACATCATGGGACAATCGAATGAAGCTGACTTCAAAAAGGCGGTACAGACCTGGAAGGATTCCGGCGGTACCAAGATCACTGAAGAATATGAAGCAGCCTACAAGCTGACCCAGAAGTAAGATACAAAATCTGCGTTACAATCGGCGAGCCCACCCCCACCGGGTGGGTTCGTTGTGCAGGATTAGCAGGGGCTGAGGTGAGAGATGATGAAGTATATAGTGATCAGCAGGACAGGCGGGGGCGACTTCAGCTCTGTTCAGGCGGCGGTGGACAGCATACCCGAAGAGTGTGCGGATATTACAGTCTTGCACATAGAAGCAGGAATTTATTATGAAAAGCTGCGCATCAATAGACCTAATTTGCGGTTGATTGGTCAAGGTGAAGTCAGATTGTCTTATGACGATTATGCGCGTAAGCCGGGGAATGAAGGGACGCCAATCGGCACCTTTGGCTCATGCAGCACTTACATTACCGGTGATAACATTACGGCAGAAAATATCATTTTTGAGAATACGGCCGGCAGCAGCGATGAGGTGGGCCAGGCGGTTGCCCTGTATGTGGATGCGGACCGGGTTGTTTTCCGGAACTGCACCTTTCTGGCGGCGCAGGATACACTTTATCTGGCCAGGCCGAAGGAAGAGAAGCTGAACCGGAGCGGACGTAATTATTTTGAACATTGCCGGATAACCGGGGATATCGATTTTATTTTCGGCTCGGCGACGGCTTATTTTCATGAATGCGAAATTACCAGCCTGAATCTTGGCAAGGAGATTAACGGCTTCGTTACGGCTGCCGCTACCCCTGAGGATAAGCAGACAGGCTTTGTGTTTCATAAATGCCGGCTGGTCAGCGATGCAGCCGGGGGCAGTGTGTATTTGGGGAGACCCTGGCGTGACTATGCCCGTACGGCCTTTATAGATTGCTGGATGGGGGCGCATATCTGCCGTGAGGGCTGGAATGACTGGGACAAGGCTGCTGTCTGGCATACCGTGCATTACGTTGAAGCCGGTTCTGAGGGACCGGGGGCGCATGCGGACAAGCGGGTCGGCTGGTCCAAGCAGCTGAGTGAGAGTGAGCTGGAGCAGCTTACGCCTGAGGCCATTTTTGGCGGGGAAACGGACTGGATTCGCTGAGTTTAAAGGATAATGCTGAAGGCGCTATTTTAACTATAAGAGGAGGATGCAAAGTGGGAGAGAAGTGGGCTGTAAAGATGGCGGATACGCTGATGGAGCGTCTGCCAAGACTCTATGAGGATAAGGGTTACAACGGTAAATGGTCATACGATTACGGAGTGGTATTGAAAGGGTATGAACTGCTCTGGAAGCAGACCGGCGACCGTAAATATTTCAGCTATATCGCTGATAATATGGATTACTTCATTCAGGAGGACGGAAGCATCCGCGGATACCGCCAGGATGAGAATAATATTGATCATATCAACAACGGCAAGCTGCTGTTCACTCTTTACGAAGAGACAGGACTTGAGAAATACAAGCTGGCGGCGGGTCACCTGCGGGATCAGCTGCGGACCCATCCCCGGACTTCTGAGGGCGCCTTCTGGCACAAAAATATTTATCCGTATCAGATTTGGCTCGACGGCCTTTATATGGGTTCGCCGTTCTATCTGCAGTATCTGCTGGCTTTTGAAGAGGGGGCGGATCTGGGGGATGTAACAAAGCAGTTTATTCTGTGCGAAAAGCATACCAAGGACCCGGTAACCGGCCTGCTGTTCCATGCCTGGGATGAAAAAAAGGTTCAGCCGTGGTGCGATCCGCAGACCGGCCTGTCCGAGAATTTCTGGGGCCGTTCGATGGGCTGGTACCTGATGGCGCTGGTGGATGTGCTGGAGCTGCTGCCTGTGGATCACGCTGACTATAATGAGCTGGTGCGCATTCTGCGGGATACCCTCGGCGCGTTGAAGAACTATCAGGATGCTGAAACCGGCGTGTGGTACCAGGTGGTTAATCTGGCAGAGCGCAAAGGCAACTATCTGGAGGCATCGGCTTCGAGCATGATCGTCTATGCACTGGGCAAAGGCATCCGTCTCGGTGTGCTGGATGACAGCTGGACTGAGATGCTGGACCGCGGCTACGCCGGACTGATCACCGAATTTGTGCTTGTTACGAAGGAAGGCCTGGTTAATCTGAACAAAAACTGCCAGGTTGCCGGGCTCGGCGGCGCGGATAAACGTGACGGAACGTATGCCTACTATATCAGTGAGCCGATCATTACGAATGACCAGAAGGGCCTTGGGGCATTCCTGCAGGCCTGTGCGGAATATGAGCAGCTAAGAGCAGGCTCCGGGGCTTCCGGACAAGGAGGTTCCCATGCTGCAGTATAATATTGCCGATTACGGCGCACAGCGGGACAGCGGAATCCTCGCGACATCCGCGATTAATGAGGCGATTGCAGCAGCAAGTGAAGCCGGAGGCGGGACGGTATATGTTCCGGCCGGACGTTTTCTTAGCGGTGCCATTGTTCTGAAAAGCAATATCGAGCTTCATCTAAGCCCTGGGGCTGTTCTGTCCTTCAGTACGGATCAGGGAGATTATCCGGTGGTAGAATCCCGGTGGGAAGGCGTCCGGCAGCAGGTCTATGCCTCCTGTATCTACGGCAGCGACCTCGTTAATATCTCGATTACAGGCAGCGGGACGCTTGACGGCAACGGCGGACCGTGGTGGGATGTATTCCGTAACCGCCGCGGCGAGCTTGCCTATCCGCGTCCGAAGCTGATCAGCTTTGACCGCTGCAGCCGGGTAACGATCAAGGATGTAACGCTGCTCAACTCCCCAAGCTGGACGGTTAATCCGATCGAGTGCAGCAATGTCACTGTGGATAATGTGTCGATTATCAATCCGGCCGATTCCCCGAATACGGACGGCATTGATCCCGAGTCATGTAACGGTGTGCGAATCAGCAACTGCAGCATAGATGTCGGGGACGACTGTATCGCGATTAAGGCAGGTACCGAGGATACGGCAGAACGGATTCCATGTGAAAATATTACGATCACGAACTGCACGATGGCCCACGGCCACGGCGCTGTAGTGCTTGGCAGTGAGATGAGCGGAGACATCCGCAATGTCGTCATCAGTAACTGTATCTTTAAGGAGACAGACCGCGGTATCCGCATGAAGTCACGGCGCGGCCGGGGCGGAATCGTTGAGGATATCCGCATCTCCAACATTGTAATGGACCATGTGCTGTGTCCGTTCACAATGAATCTATATTACTTCTGCGGCCCGCGCGGCAAGGAAAAATATGTCTGGGACAAAAATCCTTATCCAATTACGGACGAGACGCCATGCTTCCGCCGCGTTCATTTTGCCAATATTACGGCGCGCAATGTGCATGCTGCTGCGGGATTCCTGTACGGCTTGGCCGAGCAGTATGTGTCTGAAGTAACGTTCAGCAATGTTGATATTTCGATGGCGGAGAATGCGGTGCCGGGCCATCCCGATATGATGACCGGCATGGAGGATATGAATAACCGCGGGTTCTACCTCGGCAATGTGCGGAATGTGCGGTTCCATCAGGTGACGGTCGAGAATCACGAAGGCCCGGCCTTCTACATCGAGAACGGTGACCGGGTTGAGCTTATCGGCTGCGAGTCGCGGAACACACGCAAGCCGGAGCAGCTGGAAGAGCGGGTAACGCTTGCCGGGGCTGATCTGAATATTAAGAGCTAGGACGGTGCTTCAGATGAGTGATCATAAGGTTCCTTTAGAGTCGCTGCTGGGTGATCTGCCGGAGCACGGTCCGGGACCGGTAGAAGCGGTGCTGCTGAAGCAGGAAATTCATGAACTCTTCCGGCTGGAATCTCTGCTGCTGGAGCTGAACGGGCTGGAAAAGGTGCCGGCCACGCTTGTGAAGCCGCTTGAAGGCGACGGGCCCTTCCCGTTGGTGCTGTTCAACCACTCACATGGCGGGAATTATACGAATGGCCGTAAGGAGCTGCTTAGCAGCAGCCCTTATCTGCAGTCGCCTTCCTTTGCCAGGACGCTGACAGATATGGGCTATGCCGTCTGCTGCATAGACATGTGGGGCTTCAATGAGCGCAGCGGCAAGGCTGAGAGTGAGCTGGTAAAAGAAATGCTCTGGACGGGTAAGGTACTGTGGGGCATGATGCTGTACGACAGCCGCCGCGCACTCGATTATCTGTGCTCGCGTGAAGACATTGACGCTAAGCGGATCGGCACCATCGGCATGTCTATGGGCGGACTGATGGCCTGGTGGCTGGCGGCGCTGGATGAGCGGGTCAAGGTAACCGTCGATATTTGCGGACAGGTGGATGCCCAGACCCTGATCGACAAAAGAGGCCTTGACTATCACGGCTTCTACTCCTACGTTCCAGGCCTGCTCAAGCACTACACGACGCTTGCGATTCAGCAGCGGATCGTGCCGCGGCCGCGGATGAGCCTGAACGGCCGCAGCGACCGGATGTGCCCGGCCGAAGGAATAAAGCTGCTGGACGAGGGCCTGTCTGCAGCCTATGAGGCCGCCGGCAAGCCGGAGCACTGGCAGAATGTCACGGCAACGGGCGGGCACATGGAGACGCTGGAAATGCGGGTGGCCTGGCAGGCCTTTTTGGCGGAGCATCTGTAGGGATGAGTAGTAGCTGAAGGTGACTGAAGGTGGCTGAAAGTTGCTGAGGTGAGAACTGATAACCGGCGCCCTAGCCTGCTGAGTGCGTGCCAATGGCTACCGTGTGACTGCTCCGGCAATTAGGTCGATTTTCGCCATCTAAATTGCCAATTTCGCCGAAACTAAAGCCATTAGTTGGAAATCTGCCACCTAATTCGGGCAAAATCTAGCCTTACGGGAGATTCGGCAGCATTAGGTGGCTTTTTTACCACTAACATTGTTTTGGCGTTGTTTGATGAAATATTAGGTGGCGAATTTCCACTTAAATAGGTTAGCGCACGAGTTAATTAGTGATAGAAGATACTTGAAAGGTGGTTTAACAGGCTTATGACTGCAATCATCCGTAATCCGATACTGCCCGGCTTCAATCCGGACCCGTGTATTCTGCGTGTCGGAGAGACTTATTATATCGCTGTTTCATCATTTGAATGGCTGCCGGGGGTGCGGATCTATTCATCTGCCAATCTGGCGGACTGGGCGCATTGCACCGACATTCTCACCTCGCAGGTGGAGCTGCGCGGGAATCCCAAGAACTGCAGCATCTGGGCACCGCAGCTGAGTTATCATGATAATCTGTTTTATCTGCTGTACACCGATGTTAAGAGCACCAAACGGCCGTTCAAGGACTGCCATAATTACCTGATGACGGCACCCTCCATCGAAGGCCCTTGGTCAGAGCCGGTCTATCTGAACAGCAGCGGCTTCGATCCGTCCCTGTTCCACGACAGTGACGGCCGGAAATGGCTGCTCAATGCGCTATGGGATTACCGCATACTGGAGGGCAATAAGTCCAGCGGCATTGTGATCCAGGAGTATGACGCTGCCGCACAGCGGCTGATCGGAGAGCCCGCCAAGCTGTTCGACTGTACGCCGCTCAAGAAGACGGAAGCGCCGCATATTTATAAGCAGAACGGCTACTATTACCTGATTACCGCCGAAGGCGGAACAGGCACAGGGCATGCCGTTACAGTAGCCCGCTCCCTGGAGCTTGCAGGTCCTTATGAGGTGGACCCGCTCAATCCGATGCTTACCTCGCGGAACAACCCGGACCTGCCGCTGCAGTGTGCCGGACACGGCAGCCTGGTGCAGACACCGGGCGGACAATGGTACATGGCTCATCTCTGCACCCGTCCGGTGGACGGCGAGTATGCCATTCTTGGGCGCGAGACAGCGCTGCAGCAGGTGTACTGGGACGAAGCTGGCTGGCTGCGCCTCAGCGCAGGCGGGAATGAACCGCAGCTTACACTTGCTGTACCTGAGGGTGTAACCGTGAACGGAACTCCCCGCAGCAGCGTGTTTGAAGACAGCTTCGAAGGTCCGCAGCTGAAGAAGACATGGAATACGCTGCGGATTCTGGCTGACGACAGCTGGTGTTCGCTGACAGCGCGTCCCGGTTATCTGCGGCTGACTGCCGGCGAATCGGTGCAGAGCCTGTTCAAGCACCATATCCTGGCGGTCCGGCAGAGTGATATAAGCTTCCGTGCAGAAACGAAGCTTGAATATCAGCCGCAGTGCTATCTGCAGATGGCTGGCCTGCTGCTCTATCTGAATGAGGATAACTACCTGTATGCTTACATCACGAAGGAGCAGGGTCAGGGCCGTGTGCTGCGGCTGATGAAATGCGAGGCGGACAGCTTCAGCTATGAGCCTGCGGCTGTTGTGTTAGACGATCAGTCGCCTGTACAGCTCGCGGTATCCGTCGATGGTGCAACGGGGCAATTCTTCTACCGCAGCGGTGATACGGAAGAATGGGCAGCCCTTTACGGGACCCAAGAGCTCGGATTTCTCTCCGGCGGCTTCACCGGTAATTTCGTCGGCATTGCTGCCCATGACATGAACCAGTTCGAAGGCAGCTACGCGGATTTTGCACATTTCCGCTATGAGGGCAAGGATCTGTAAAGCAGGGTTAAGAGAGAACGGCAAAAGGATGAACGGCCATTACAGCCGCGCATCCTTTTTTTGCTTTTTACTCCTGAGCGGAGTAATGTGATTATCTGAGAATCTGTTTGCACAAGCAATCCTTAGGAGAGGCGGAATACGTAATGAACACCAGAACACTGGGACGTGAAGGGCTGAACGTATCAGCGCTTGGACTCGGCTGCATGGGAATGTCTGATTTCTACAGCGGGAGGGATGATAAGGAGTCGATACGGACCCTTTACCGGGCGTTCGATCTGGGCATTAACTTTCTGGATACCGCTGATATGTATGGAGTCGGCCGGAATGAGGAGCTGGTAGGCCAGGCCGTCAAAGGCCGCCGCAACGAGGTCATTATCGCTACCAAGTTCGGCAATGTGCGCAGCAGCGACGGAAGGATGCTTGGCATCAACGGCCGGCCGGAATATGTAAAAGCGGCCTGTGACGCCAGCCTGCGCCGGCTGGGCGTCGATCATATCGACCTGTACTATCAGCACCGGGTAGATCCGGATACGCCGATAGAAGAGACCGTAGGCGCGATGGCGGACCTGGTTCAGGCTGGTAAAGTCCGTTTCCTCGGCCTGTCCGAGGCCGGAGCAGGCACAATCCGCCGGGCTCACCAGGTACATCCCATATCAGCGCTGCAGACAGAATATTCACTGTGGAGCCGGGATGTTGAGGATGAGATCCTGCCCGTCTGCCGTGAGCTTGGCATTGGCTTTGTACCGTACAGCCCGCTCGGCAGAGGCTTTCTGACCGGGCAGATCCGTGCCTTCGAGGATCTGGCTGAGGATGATTACCGCCGCAATTCCCCTCGTTTCCAGGGGGAGAACTTCAACAAGAACCTTGAGCTTGTGGAGCGTATTAAAGAAATTGCAGCTGCACATGAGGTTCAGCCGTCCCAGCTCGCCTTGGCCTGGCTGCTTGCCCAGGGCGAAGACATTGTGCCGATCCCCGGCACCAAACGGATCAAGTATCTGGAGGAGAATGCGGGCGCACTGGCGATCCGGCTGAGCGAAGGTGAGCTTGAGCGGATCAATGAGGCTGCACCTAAGGGAACCGCCGCCGGCACACGTTATCCGGAGCAGGGGATGAGAAGCGTAAGCCTGTAACGCATCTGGAGGAGCAGGAATGGCTCTAAAACGTATAGGAACAACGAAAAAAGATGATTCCGGTATTACGGAGTCATCTTTTTTTGCCGAGAAGTCATGTACATGTCTGGATAACGCGAACTATGGCCAAATGCTACGGCTATCCGAATAGAAGGCCACAATAAACTTATCTAAGTGGAAAAACGCCATCTAATTCCCCGCTAAACCCCGCTATCGAAAATCTAGTTGGAAAAAGGCCACTTAATTATGTCGAAATTACCTTCAAGCCGGAAAATAGCCCGAAATAGGTGGTGAATTTCCAACTAATCGTTGTGGAGGACGAGAAATACAGAAACTAAGTGGCGAAAATCCAACTAGATAGTTGGAACTTGAAGTCGGATAAGCCTATTCCATCATTCTGGTTATCGTTGCTGCTATTTCTTCGTGACGGCGCAGCAAATTTTCCAGCTCCCATTTCTGCCCATGTGTTTCATCACTATAATTGAGGAGATGATTCTTAATTTGTGTAATATCAGTGTCGAGAATATGCAGCCGTTCATTTTCCATTGTCTGATACAAGGCCTTCTGTTCAGCTGTAAAAGGGTTTATTAAGCCTTCCGTATCGCTCATCTTTGTCTCCAGCAGAATGCTGACAGCATGCTTTTCAATCAAACGATGCTTCCAAAGCAATTCAACGGCCAGCAAATCACTATCCGCATAAATATCCGATGCCTGTGCCAGGCTGTGAAGACCTGAAGATAAGGTCGAAATAATTCCGCTATCCCATTCATCCATTAAGTGATTCAAGATATTGGATATCCATTCCGTATCTTCACGCAGTAAAAACACTGCTTGCACATGTGGGGCAGTCTGCGCCTTATACGTTTGCAGCAGATCAGCAACAGCGGTTGCGATCGGCCAGTTCATATCCTGCAGCCACTCCAGAAGCTCCGGAATCAGAGGAATTACCTCAGATTCCTCCAGGCCGTACAGCCGTTCAATACTTGTGAAATCATGTTTGCCGGTTGGCAAATTAGCTATATTCAAGCAGGCTGCCCCGTTCCTGTACCCTATTATTTCTCTTTACGTCCATTATCCTTTGGAACCACCCGCGCCGGACGGCTGACCCAGTTGCTGCGGTTCATCGGCTTAACGGCGTCAATCCGCGGATTAACGGGTTCCTGGGTATTTTCATCAGGTGTCTGTGTCCTTGCCGCTATTGCTTCCGGGTGCTGCCGTTTAGGCAGACCTCCGCCGTTGTGCTTGCCCCGGTTCCATGCATTGTTCTTTCTCACTCGTTACACTCCTTCATTCTGCTTATTAATACACCATATCACATCAGGAAAAGGTTAGAAAGCACCGGAGCTATAGAAGCGCCTGTGTATTTTCATTTGCTTATGGGGTAATAAAAGGAATAATTCCATAATGCAAGCCCTAAGCATAAAAGTGTTGTTTTGACAAGTTACAAAATGTACTATTGATAATCTACACTCCTGTCTATAATGATATAGAATTTGAAAGGAGAGCACCCTGATGGCCATCAAGATAATTACGGACAGCGGTTCCGATCTGCCCCTTGAGTATGTTGAGAAGTATAATGTGACGATTGTTCATCTGCCGGTTCATTTCGGGCATGATCTGATGCCTGAGCACACAGAGACCAAAGTCTTTTATGAAATGATGCGTGAATCCAAGGAGCTGCCGACAACGGCCAGTCCAAGCCCGCAAAGTTTCCTCGAAGCATTCAAGGAGGTGGAACCTGGTACAGATATTATGGTCCTCTGCATGTCATCCAATATCAGCAGTACTTATCAGACAGCCACGATTGCCAAGGAGATGTATGAGGAAGAAGGACATCCGAACGCGATTGAAGTTATAGATACCAAAAGATTTTCCGGAGGCTTGTCGCTCATTGTGGCAACAGCTGCGAGATTATCACTCACTTGCAGCCTGGCCGAACTAAAGGAAAAGGTGCTTAAGCAAGTAGGGGAAACAACAGCCTATTTCACACTCGACACTTTAGAAAACGTTATAAAGGGCGGACGCTTAAACCGTCTGTCAGGCGCTGTAGCATCGGTTCTGAATATTAAGCTGCTGCTGAAGATCAGTGAGGACGAGGGCAAAGTTGAGGTAGTGGAGAAAACCCGCGGCCTGCCTAAAGCACTGAATCTGCTGCTGAGCAAGCTGGACGAGAAGCAGTATGATTATGAGAAAGCAGCGATTGCCATCGTTCACAGCAACTGTGAGAAGCTGGCACTTGAGATCAAATCGCGTATTCTCGAAAAGCATCCCTTCAAGGAAGTCGTATTCTCCAGTATGGGTCCGGTTATGGGGACATATGCCGGTGAAGGCGGAATTGGTGTAGCATTTTAAGCTGTGCCTGGTTTCATCCGTATAGTAATTAGAGCCCGTAGAACCGTACCTGGCTGTCAGCCGATGTACGGTTTTTTGGCGTGAATGACTCTAAAATACTCAGGCAGTATTGTATAGAGACCAACGGGCGGCCGCCTGAATGACACCATCGTATAGGCATCTGCATAGAATGGAGCAAATCCATTAACGGAGGTCATACGCTATGTCGACATATAATACCAGCCAGACGGCTGCGGTCATTTATCAGGCAGATCCGGCGGTTGTGCAGCATTTACACGGGGTCCGCGAGTCGCTGCATCAGTCCTGTAAGCCATACTTAAACCACAAGGTAAAGGTGCAGACGCTTGACGGAATGACACACGAAGGCATTATTGCCGGAATGGACAGCAAAAATATATATCTGATGATTACTGTCACCGTTGAGTCACCGCGCGGATTCTATAACCCCTACTACAAGCCGTATCCGGGACCGGGCTATCCTTATCCGGGACCTGTGAACAACAATGTCATTCTGCCGCTGGTGCTGTTCGAGCTGCTTGCCATCTCTTTGATCTAACCGCAGAATTGGTATTAAAAAAGGCATGGTCCGTTTTGGCTGCAGCGGTGCAGCTTAATCGGTCATGTCTTTTTTTGACGATTGGGTGATAAAATGGAAAGGAGGTTCGTAGAACCTGCTAAAGCTGCATTGTCTGAGCTATGCTGCGGGCACGTGCTGCCTGCCAAGGGAGGAAATATTATGATTACATACCCCATTTTAAAACCAGGGGCGGTACTGGGTGTGACTGCTTCGTCACTTGGTGCGGATGAAGCGCACCGGGATGTTTTTGACGAGGCTGTCGAGCGTATGAGGCAAAGAGGCTACCGGGTAACCCTCGGTGAGACCGTCTACAAATATGACAAAGCAAGGTCTGCTCCGGGCAGAGAACGTGGAACTGAATGTAATCAGATGATGCAGGATGAGGATATAGACCTGATCATTCCGCCATGGGGCGGAGAGCTGCTGATTGAAATGCTGGAGTTTATCGATTTTGACCGGATCCGGCCCAAATGGGTGATGGGATTCTCCGACATCAGCCTGCTGCTGCTTGCTATCACCTTGCGGACCGGGATTGCCACAGCACACGGGCCAAGTCTCGGGGATTTGCGCGGGCTGAAGACTGATGAGACAACGGCCATGTGGCAAAAGGTGCTCTCAACGCCGCCCGGAGGCATTATTGTCCAGCAATCCTCACTAATGCATGAAGGGACTGGGGAACCATCAGCTGAAGTGTCATCATACCTGTTCGGCCAGAATACGCTGACGCTGTGGAAGACAGTATCCGGTCAGGATGTCTCGCTAAAAGGCCGCCTGCTCGGCGGCTGCATTGATGTCATCCGGCATATCATTGGAACGCCGTACGGCGATGTGCAGCACTTCAACAGCCAGTTTGCAGGCGGAGAGCCCATTATCTGGTATCTGGAAAATTGTGAGCTGAATACGGCAGATCTTCGCCGCTCGCTTGTTCACATGAAATATGCCGGCTGGTTTGACAATTGCTCGGGAATTCTGTTCGGACGGAGCGGGGGGAACCAGCCGGTGCTCGGCTATACTGCAGAAGACGTATACCGTGATTTGGCGGAAGAGTTGCAGCTCCCGGTCCTTTATGACCTTGATTTCGGACATGTTCCGCCGCAAATGACGCTGGTTAACGGCGCTTATGCTGAGGTAGAGGTCATTAACGGCCGGGGGACGGTTAAACAATATTTCTATGAATAGTATAGAAGTAACATACATGCATACACGCGAATAAAGAGGCAGCCCGGCGGGCTGCCTCTTTATTCCTTATTACATATTCACAATTGCGGTGATTTCCTCATCCAGATCCAGCCGAACATTCTCGCGGTAAGCGCGGATGCCGTACTCGCTGTGCAGATAACGGAGAATGGCTTCAATCATATTGGATTCCACCAGGTATTGGCTGCGTCCCTGAATCCAGACTTCGGCAGAATAGCCGGTATCTTCATCCCAGCTGAGCTCGACCTGGACGTCCTGGACACGGACGCCCTTGCGTTCAGCCATGTGGAGGCAGATCGAATTAATGATTTCATCCATGCTGAGAACAGTCGTAGACATTAGTAGCGGCCGTCTCTTTCTTCAAGTCTGCGTCTTTCTCTTCTGCGGCGGAAGAAGGACATTACGAGCACCACCACAAGGTAGATGGCAAGCATATTGACCAGGAAGCCGAGAATATTACCGAAGGCGCCCATTCCGGCAAACATGCTGCCGAACAGGAAACCGGCAAGACCGCCGATCATCATGCCTTTCATCAGGCCGCCGCCGCTAAAGAATCCTCGGTTTGCCGTGCCGGCGGTTCCGGCTGTCGTACCAGTAGTGCTATCGCTTTTCTTAACATTATCCGTAGTTGATTTCTTCGGAGTCGTGGTAAAGCCGCGGCTGCCGGATTTAAACCCTCCGCCGCGCCGCGCATCCGCAAAATCGGGAGCGGTTACAGCAAAGAACAGGGTAAAGGCCATTACGATCATCATTACACGTTTCATCGATTTCATTTAGTACGAGTACCCTCCTAAGGTTGTCTCAAGATTTGTAGTTCTGCCCGGTAATACGTAGTATGTCCTTGGAGGTTTCAATTTTAAATAAAATAATTTCAAATTATTTTATCCGTATGATGTACGGACAAAAAAAGTGCGTGGACATATCGTCCACGCCAAAAACATTTGTCAGAGAGTTGCCTTGTTCTCCACGTAACCTTCCGATACAAGCTCAAGCGCTCCGGTAGCCGGATCGATGATCATGCCGTGAACAGGTACGTTTGGGGGGAGTAAAGGATGGCGCTTAATCAGCTCCACAGTCTGAATTACCCCTTCTTCCACATTGTCAAACCCGCGCAGCCA
>RCUO01000544.1_pt1 | contig 18571 bp, 19 predicted proteins | sample 2166161 | NCBI WGS metagenome assembly RCUO01 (sample SAMN09932617, study PRJNA488358) | compost metagenome | feature: garden; material: soil; isolation source: compost soil in cyclohexanecarbonitrile-enriched culture | place: Germany: Experimental Botanical Garden Goettingen | collected 2016-01-27 | reverse complement strand
CTCCTTGACTTGGATGATGATTCCCACCGGTCACGGAATCCGCTTACAGTTGCAGACAGGCATAACCTTAGAGCAACAGCCTTCCGGCTTAGGCGTCCGCGCTCAGGCAAGCGCATCCATCTTTTGTGTAAGCGGTTTCTTTCGACACAGTTCACATTATATGGCAATCAGGTAACTGCCAATACCCGGTAAATCACGCTAAAAAACCTATACAATTAGGACTCAGTACAGAAATAATAAGGAAAAATCCCATCCAAATTTGACAATTATCCCTATGGAATTAGACATTTTACCCCATGCAGATCATAGCGCTGGAGCGGGCATCTTAACGAGTCGAATGGGAAGGAACAACCGATAGTACGGGGAAGAAGCGGCCGATAGTATAAAAAAGACGGCAGTTCCTGACCGTGAGGTGAGGAACCGCCGTCCTTGGCGAAGATCGACTGCATGGATGAAGGCAGCCTGTATGGTGAGGCCTTCCGGCCCGGCGGCGCTCATGGAGTCTGCCGGGGAAGAGCCGCGTCTGACGGGACCATCGTGCGGTAGGTTCTGTACATGAACACCCGCCAATGGACGATCATTCCGAACGCCAGAATAAAGAACAGGCCGCCCGATTGCGGAATCGAGATATACCGGTCGATAAATTCATGCAGAAGGGTGCGGACCAGCAGCAGACCGAGCAGCACCAGCGCGAAGCTCTTGGAGCGCTTGGCGTAGATGAGCCCTTCCTTCTGATGAAAGCTAGTCGTTCGGATCAGAGGATATGCGAAGATAAACCAGCCTGCCAGAAACGCAATCAATGCCCACCAAAGGGGAACCCGGACCTCGGGGACGATGAACATCATGAACCCGGTTGACATGCCCAGAGGGGGAATAATGATTTTTCGGATAGTTACGGGGCGGTCGCTTGCCTTTAATCGGATGAAGATCACCATCAGCGCCATGAACAGAGCGCCAAGGGTTGAACCGATATGCAGATACGACGGATTGATGCTGCCCATGACTCACGGTCCTCTCTTATATGGAAGTGAAAGTGTGTGCGTAGCTTCCATTATATCAGAAAAGCTTTCCAGCGCCCAAATACCCGCCCGTGCGGTTGTCCGGGGGAGAGGCGTTTGGATATAGGGCAAAAACCGCAGGCTTCTGCCTGCGGTTTAGAGGGCATGATTTTATTTTTCAAAATCGAAGTGGTACATTGGTTAAGAACGGGTTCGTCCGCCCATGGAACGCATCACAAGGCTGACGATTGCAATCAGAACGATCGCGCCGATCAGGGATGGGAGAACATAGAAGTCGCTGACGCGCGGCCCCCAATCACCGAGAAAACCGCCCAGCCAAGAACCAAGGATACCGGCGATGATGTTGCCGATGATACCTCCCGGAATATCTCTGCCCATGATGAGACCAGCCAGCCAACCAATAATTCCGCCAACTATCAGCATCCATATGAAACTCATGTTGCTTCAGCTCCTTTTGGTTTATTGTCTTGGATGCTAACTATTAACCTCAAGCAAAAGGTTTAAATCAGGTCCAATTTTTCCCAAAAAAGAGGAAGCACATGCATGCCGGAGGCCCAAAATGGAGGATGCTTTGGCTTTGGCAGGAGCAGGGCAAAGGTCTCGTATAGCCGCGTTTCCCCCCTGCTTGCAAGGGTAATATAGAAGAAGAGGGCGGAAGCCCGCCCATACATAAGATAACCTGAGGAGGAGCTCTGTCATGAAGCATCCGGATGAAATTCTGTTCTATGTCGGAACCTACGGTCCCGCCGATCAGCCGTCCATCCATCTGTGCGCCTTGAACATAAAGGATGGAGAGATGAGAAGAATCGGTGGAACCGCCGGGATCGAGAATCCGTCGTACATAACCCTGGACAGCCGGCAGCAAATGCTGTATGCCGTCAGCGAGAAGGGGAGCGGTGAAGCCGCGGCTTTTTCGGTGGACGCCGAAACCATGGAGCTTGCTCCGCTGGGCAGCCGGGCAACCGAAGGGGCAGATCCCTGCTATGTGTCGGTCAGCCAAGATGGCAAGCATGTGCTCGTCTCCAACTATTCCGGCGGCAATATCAACGCGTATCCGGTCAATCCGGACGGTTCGCTTGGTGAGATGACCTCGAACGTCAGACATCAGGGAGCCGGAGTCCGCCCGGACCGTCAGGAGGGACCGCATCCCCATTCCATTAACCCGGAACCGGGCAGCGAGTGGATAATGGTATGCGATCTTGGGCTGGACCGGATTATGCTGTACCGGCTGGAAGCCGGGAAGCTTATCCTTCAGCGCGAAGTGTCTCTGCCGGAAGGAGCGGGACCGAGGCATCTGGCGTTCCATCCGGACGGAAAGCGGGTGTATTGCATCAACGAGCTGAACAACACGGTCACGGTCTTCACCTATGACGCCGTGGCCGGTACTCTGGAAGCTCTGCAGCATGTGCCGACGCTTCCCGAGCATTATGTGCCCGGCAGCGACGATACGGCGGCTGATATCCATGTCTCTCCCTGCGGCCGCTTTCTATATGCTTCAAACCGCGGGCATGACAGCGTCGCGCTGTTCCATATCGACAGTGAGACCGGCCTGCTGACTGCTGCCGATTGGCAGATCACCGGCGGACGGACGCCGCGCAACTTCGCGATCTGCCAAGGCTGGCTGCTGGCCGCCAATCAGGGCAGTGACAACATCACCTCCTTCCGGATCGATGCCGAGAGCGGGCGTCTGATCCCGACGGGCAATGAACTCGGCATCTCTTCGCCGGTCTGCATCGCTCCGGTGAATTAGGGAACGGGACGCTCTGAAGAACGTATAAAAAAAATGAGCAAGCCCGCTGTCGTTTTGAAGGAATTGGTAAATAAAGATCGAATATCTAGCAATGACAGGATGGAAACGACAGAAGAAGCTCAAAAGCGAGGGCAGAATGGAGCATTTTGCAGAATCCGTAGGCAGGGAAATCAGGGAAGCCGTACAGGATTATTTCCAAGTGCCGTCTTTGCAAGGTCCGGCGCTTGCCTGTGCGGAAGAGAAACTGAGAGGAGGGATGCCCTGCGGCAAGCTGACCGTGTTGCATTATCATGCTTTCGGTGGAAGCGACCCGGCTGTGTACCGGGCGGCGGCGGCGGTTGAACTGATGATTCTCGGTGCTGATATTATCGACGATCTGCAGGATCGGGACGATCAGGACTCGGCTTGGAATAGAATCCGTCCCGAAGTGGCGCTTAATATCGCCGTGGGGATGACGATTCTGTCCCAGCAGCTCCTGCTTACCGGCAGCTTCCCGCTCGAAAGGGTCCACCTGGCCGTTCAGTTCATGAACGCAAGAACCCTGGCGGCCCTGAATGGGCAAACGACCGATCTTCTGAACGAAATCCGGGACGAAGAGGATTATTTGGCCATGATACGGGAGAAGTCGGCCGGCTTTGTCGTGGCGGCTTGCATGATCGGTACGGTGCTGGCAACGGGAGAGGTCAAGGAAGAGGTAGCTGAATATGCCGAGGAACTGGGCATGGCCGAGCAGATCAAGAATGATGCCAACGATTTGCTGAACCGGCAAAAAGGCGACCTGTTAAGCCGCAAGCGGACGCTGTCCACCCTGTTCTTGCTGCAGTATTTGCCGGAGAACAGCCGCTGGATCGCAGACTATTTTGACGGAATGCTGGAGCCGGAAGAAATGATTGGCCGCATGGATGAGTTTGAACGGGTATTGGAGGAGACAGGGGCTTATCTGTATACCTCGGTCATGATCCGAACCCGGAGCTACCGTTTTGTGGAACTGGTTAACAAGCTGGACATTGACGCTTACTGGAAAAACCGTATTCTCGCTCTGGCCGAATAGACCGGGCGCAACTAATCGATTGGGGGAATTTATCATGTTAAAAGAACTGATCCATAGCTTAATGAAGGATTCTGCCGCAGCCCATCGTGTTAAGAACGGCCAGTTGGAGATTGCCGGAATCAGTGAAATCGAACGGAGAGCGCTGACCGATGCGCTCGCAGCCGACCGCGGAGTCATGAAGGCTGAAGAACTGGGAGTCTGGAACTCCGTTGCAGAATCGTCTGCCATCAAAGCGCTGTAATTCATCTTTCATATAAAAGAAGCCGAACAGCCCTGACCCGGAATGCCCCGGATCAGGGCTGTTCATGCTTCTAAAGGACGCTGAATGGCGTTGATCCCTGGCTGCCGTAAAAGCCGATATCATCAAGCATAACGGCATCGCCCTTCTGCCCCAGGTAGAACGTGACGGATTTCAGATGTGCCGGGTCGAAGGCGGCGTTCTTCTGCCGGAAGAGCGCGACCGGAATCCGGTAGGATTGAAACACGGCTTCGGTGGAGTTGGCGAATTTGCCGCCTGCGACCTGCTTCTCCAGCCATGCGGTGCGAGTAAACCGGGTTTGGGGGAGAGGCAGCGGCGTCATGACCGACGACAGTGACACCCGGGAGGCGGCGCCGGCGGTATCGGTAAGCTCAACATCAATTTCCGGAGCGCCGGAGTCAGCCGTTCCCTGCAAATTGGACATGGAGAAGGATAGGCCTTCCGCTCCCGACAGCACCTGATCCATAACAGGCCCTGATTGAAGCGAAAGACGGTAATATCCCTCCGATTTGAAATCCGGGTCCGTGACCTCCAGCCGAACGCCGTAGGTGCCTTTGCTTCCGCCCTCCCGGTTCTTGACGGTCTCCTCACTAAGGCGAAGTCCGGCGGAAGCTGCCGAGGCCCCAAGGCTGGCCGTACCGGAATCCCGGTCTTCATCAAAGCCGGCAATCAAGGCCAGCGTGCCGTCCTCGTAGCGGTTGAAATAGGACGTCCCGGCGGGAAGCCATGCCAGACCGCTGCGGTAATCCTGAAATAGTCCGGCATAGGCACGGTTGCCGTGCAGCGATGTCTCCAGGAAGGCGGAGACATATACCTTGGCGATTCGCCGCTGCTCTTCGCCTTCCATAATATCGCTCCGGTTTAGAAACAGGCCGGCGGGCGGCGACAGATCATACAGGCCCCAACTGGTATTGAACTGGCTGTGGTTCGCCCCGCCGATATACAGCGACGACTTGAAAGCGGAGCTGCCTTGCAAGTAGAAGGTCCGGATATATTGCCGGTCACCATCGAAATTATGGACGTCTCCGTCATGGGCGCCCTGCAGCGTCAAATAGCTGACATCTTGCAGCTCGGCCTTCTCTCCATCCACCGTCTGGTCGGTCGGGGCCAGAGCGGCTACGGCCGAGATCCGGTAACGCTCCGATGAGAGAAGCACGGGATCGGCACTAAACCAGCGCCCGGCATCGGCTGCCATAGCCGCAGCCTGGCCGCCCCGGCTGTGCCCGACCAGAGCGGTCCGGGAATAATCAATCTTGCCGAAGAACGGATTGTCCGGCGTATCGCTATACTCCGCAAGCTGCTCCAGATGCTTCAGGATGATCCAGGCCCGGAGCTTGTAGTCATTGTCCGGAATGTCCGACCAGGCGGAATAGTTCAGGAAATTCTCGTCCAGCGATACGGCAATGAAGCCGCGGCTTGCCAGAAGCTCTCCGAGATAGGCGTACCCGTTGTCGGAGAAATTCTCCATGCTGTGATTGCCGTGGACGATGAGCACAAGAGGAAATGGCCCTTCGCCTTCCGGCATCCAGACCCTTCCGTTCAGCGGCAGCGCATCCGGGCCGAAGCCCCAGAACCAGGTGCGCAGCCGCGTCCATCCGCTCGTATAGGAAGAGGCGTCTGCCAGCTCCGAGATCAGCTCCGCCTGCGCGCCAAATTCGGGTTGGTGCCGGTCGGACCCGCTGCCGTAGGTGAAACTGCGGTAAGCGTACGCTCCGGGCAATCCGGGGTTGGGCGCCGTCAGCGGGGCCACGGTGCCGGCGGCTGCGATGCCGTCCGCATCGTCTCTGTCATCCGCGCCAAATTCCGCAGCGAAATCGGCCTGAAAGGCCGGCCCTCCGGGAATCAGGAGGAGGGCGCCGGCAAGCGCGGCCAGGAGCGCCAGGCCCGGCATCCGCCGTCCTATGCGGATGAGGCCGCAGGCCCAGCCGCCGATTGCGGCTGCAGCCCCTGCGGCGGCTGCGGCTGCGCAGGCGGCGGGGAGCGCGATATCCGAGCTGAGCAGGATAACGAGAACGGCGCCGGCGCTGGCCAGCACGCAGGCGGTGAACAGGCGGGGAAGCCGCAGGCCCAGCAGCGACAGAAGCGCGGCCGCGGGATAGCCGGCCGCCGCCAGCAGAATCGCGGCCACCGCAGCCGCGAGCATCAGGTCGAAGGGCCTGCCGAAGCCTGTCGGCACGCCGAGGAGAACGGCGGTGAACGCGGCGAAGCCGATCAGCCAAGGGCCCAGCAAGGCTCCCCGCCATAAGGGCGTATCATAGTGCGCCGTGTCCCGGAGCCGGTGCGCCAGCCATTGCGCTGCGCGTCTGTGCCGCCGCCTCTTCGGCGGCGCGGGCGGCAGCCTGAGTTCTATATTCATGAGTCTCTCTTCCCCCGGTTGGTGTAGGACAAATATCCCCGTATCTAAGATGTGTCAGCATTTTGCATCATTCGAATATCGAATTATTCTATTCACGTCCCACGCCTGGATCAAGCATGTGTTTCACTCGGCTAGCGGCCTTGGAAGAGGTCATCTCCCGGCGCTCCGCGTCCCGATTCTAGCCGGGCGAGCTTGTTTCGGAGCATCCGGGAGAGCAGCCCTTGAACCTGCTCCAGCTCGGCCTGCTTCCTGCCGATTTCCGAGATCTTCTCCTGCAGGAGATCTATAGTCCTAGGCAGAGACAGCCCGTAAGCATCCTTCTCCCGGATCAGCTCCCTAAGCTCCGCCAGCGTAAATCCCGCCGACTGAATTCTCCTGATTGTCAGAAGATGCTCTGCGGCTTCTTCCGTATATTCGCGGTAGTTGTTCGCTTCCCGCCGGACATGGCGCTCATCCAGCAGTCCTTCCTTCTCGTAATAACGGATGGCCGGCGCGCTGAGGCCGGTTATGCGGGCCAATGTCTGAATTTTCACCGTATTCTCCTTATACAGAAAAGGGTTTGACCTTCAAGTATACTTAATAGTTTATACTCTAACCGCAGCCCAGGCCGGTGACAAGAGCTTGGGGAGCAGTTAACATTTGCCTCTTCCCGGCTCAGAGGATTTCGCTTGGACAACATAAACGCGGCGCACGACGCTCGATGTAAGACGCTTGATGTAAGACGCTTGATGTAAGACGCTTGATGTAAGACGCTCGATGTAAGACGCTTGATGTAAGACGCTTGATGTACGATGTACGATGTACGATGTACGATGTGCGATGCACGACGCTTAATGTACGATGTACAATATGCGATGCACCATGCTCGATGTACCATGCTCGATCCACGATGCGCGGCCGTCCGAGCGGCAGCCGGGGCTGACATTCACATTCATAATAGGGAGCTGAAGGAGTATGCATGATTCCATACAGCCGAAGGCCGGGACGCGTGCAGTGGTCTTGGGAGGCGGCGGGGTGACGGGAATGGCCTGGGAGATCGGCGTGATGCTGGGCCTGTCCGAGGCCGGTGTTGACCTCGGGAAGGCGGATGCGATATTCGGAACATCGGCGGGCTCTTTTGCCGGAGCCGCGCTGGCTTCCGGCAGCAATCTGCTGGAGCTGTTCGCCGCCCAGTCGGAACCGGCAGAAGCGGAAATTCCGGCATCCGCCGGGGCTGAGGTCCGGGAGGGCTGGCGGAACGCTTTTATCACGGGAGGAAGCGATCCGGAGAAGGTCGGACTTGCCTTTGGGGAACTGGCCAAGCGGTTCCCTGCTCCAGTGCCTCCCGAGCTTCGCCGCAGGGCGGTACAGGCCCGGTTGAAAGCGGAGGAATGGCCGGAGAAGCTCCGGGTAACCGCTATTGAGGCGGATACCGGAGCGCTTCATGTCCTCGGCAAGGAATCGGGCCTGTCCCTGATTGATGCGGTAAGCGCAAGCGGCGCAGTTCCGGGAATATGGCCGATTGTGCATGCTGGCGGCAGGGCATGGATTGACGGAGGCATGGTCTCTCCGGCCAATGCGCGCCTGGCGCAAGGATATGAGCGAATCGTGATTCTCGCTCCGATGCCCGGCGGATACGGCTTGATCCCGGGGGCGGCTGAGGATGCGGCGGCCATGGAGCGGGCTTCGAAGGTGAGCCTGATCGTTCCGGATGCGAATAGCGCCAAAGCGATCGGTCCGAATCCGTACGATCCAAGCCGAAGAGGTCCGGCTGCGATTGCCGGGAGAGAGCAGGGCAGTGGGCTTGCCGAAGCCGTGCGGCGGATGTGGTAAGAAGCTGTCCGCTTCGATTGGCGCAAGCCTATTTTTTTGCAAATAAAAGGTTGACAACAAGGGGGAGCGACAGTATTATAAGTCCATAACCCACTATTTGGGTAGGAATAATAAATATTGTTCTTACCGTACCGACGGAGGAACCCATGTTAAGGACGTATAGCGGCTTTTTTAGCCTCCTTGCGCGCCTACGGGGTTCCTCTGTCTTTTTTTGCAACCAAAACGGGGATGTCAGGGAAGAAAACCTAAAAAATGGGGGAGTGTTGAAGATGAAAAAAGGATGGAGAAAAGGATTGCTGACGGGAGTCGCGCTGCTGCTTACGACGGGGCTTGCGGCTTGCGGCGGAAACAATTCAGAGAACGGCGCATCGGCATCGGCCAAGGCTTCCGCGGGTGCGGCCAGCGCAGCTCCTGCGGCATCGGCGGCGGCGTCGACAGCTCCGGTCTCGAAGGATCCGGTAGAGCTGCTGAACGTATCCTATGACCCAACGCGCGAACTGTACGAAAGCTACAACAAAGCCTTCTCGGCTTATTGGGAGAAAGAACACGGACAAAAAGTAACGATCAAGCAGTCGCATGGCGGTTCCGGCAAGCAGAGCCGTTCCGTTCAGGACGGACTGGAAGCCGACGTAGTGACGCTGGCGCTGGGATATGATATCGACGCCCTGGAGAAGGCCGGACTGATCAACTCGGGCTGGCAGAGCAAATACGATCACAACAGCTCGCCTTACACCTCGACAATCGTGTTCCTGGTCCGCAAGGGAAATCCGAAAGGCATCAAGGACTGGTCGGATCTTCTGAAGGATGATGTGCAGGTCATTACGCCGAATCCGAAGACCTCGGGCGGAGCCCGCTGGAACTTCCTGGCGGCATGGGGCTACGCGCTGGATCATAACAACAATGACGAAGCTAAAGCCCAGGAATTCGTCAAGAACCTGTATACGCATGTGCCGGTGCTGGACAGCGGAGCTCGCGGATCGACTACAACCTTCGTGGAACGGGGGCTTGGAGACGTGCTGATCGCCTGGGAGAACGAAGCTTATCTCTCGGTGAACGAGCTCGGCAAGGATAAGTTTGATATCGTCTATCCGTCGGAGAGCATTTTGGCGGAGCCGCCGGTAGCCGTCGTCGATAAGGTGGTCGACAAGAAGGGCACACGCGAGGTCGCGGAAGCTTATCTGAAATACCTGTACAGCGAAGAAGGCCAGAAAATCGCGGCCGAGAACTACTACCGTCCGACACTGGACAGCGTAAAGGAAGAATACAAATCCAAGTTCCCGGAAATCAAGCTGTTCACGCTGGCTGACAAATTCGGAACCTGGAAGGAAACACAAGAGAAATTCTTTAACGACGGCGGTGTTTTCGACAAGATCTACGTTCCCGGCAAGTAAGACGCAGGGACAATAGGTTGCGGACAAGATCGCGGGTGGTATGGGAAGCTGATCGGCCGACGGTTGCCGAAGGCGCAAGGAAAGGATGAACAAATGCCATGAATGTCACTGCCAAAACGGTCCGGCGCGGCACGCTGCCGGGATTCGGACTCACGATGGGCTATACGGTTCTGTATTTGAGTCTGGTTGTACTGATCCCGCTGGCGGCGCTGCTGTTCAATTCCACGGGACTGACACTGTCGAAGTTATGGGACGTGGCGACAGACCCCCGGGTGCTGGCCTCTTACCGGGTCAGCCTGTCGACGGCCGCCGCCGCGGCCCTGGCCGACGGGGTGCTGGGCCTGCTCCTGGCCTGGGTGCTGGCGCGCTACCGCTTCCCGGGCAAGCGGATCTTCGACGCCCTGATCGACCTGCCGTTCGCACTGCCGACGGCGGTCGCGGGTGTGTCGCTGACGGCGCTCTATTCCGCCAACGGCTGGATCGGCTCAAGACTTGAGCCGCTAGGCCTCAAGATTGCTTATACGCCGCTCGGCATTACACTGGCATTGATGTTCATCGGCATTCCGTTCGTCGTGCGCACCGTTCAGCCCGTGCTGGAGGACATGGAGAGAGACACGGAGGAGGCAGCGGCCACGCTCGGTGCGGGACGCTGGCGGATCTTCCGCAAGGTGATCCTGCCGGAGCTGATTCCGCCGCTGCTCACCGGATTCGCGCTGGCCTTCGCCAGAGGAATCGGCGAATACGGCTCCGTCGTGTTCATCTCGGGAAATATGCCGATGCGCACGGAAATTGCGCCGCTGCTCATTATGTCGAAGCTGGAGCAGTACGATTACGCCGGAGCGACGGCGGTAGCGATGCTTCTACTGCTGATTTCCTTCTTGATGATTCTGGTCATTAATCTGCTGCAGCGCTGGGCGCATAACCGTTCAAGATGACAGGGGAGGAGGAATAATCATGGCAGGAACTGTACCGCTTCGCGCTTCGCGGGGCGAAGCCCGCGTCTCTTCCGCTGCAAGCGAATCGTCGGCGGTGAAATGGCTGCTGATCGGGGCGGCGGGACTGGTGCTGATCTGGCTGATCGTGCTGCCGCTCATTCTGGTGCTCACCGAAGCGCTGAAGCAGGGCTGGGACGTATACTGGGCCGCTCTGAAAGATCCGGACGCAGCCTCCGCCTTGAAGATGACGCTGCTAGTCGCCGGCATTACGGTGCCGCTGAACACGGTATTCGGCGTGGTGGCGGCCTGGGCGGTCACCAAATTCAAATTTCGCGGCAAGGGACTGCTTATCACGCTGATCGACCTTCCCTTTGCCGTATCGCCGGTCATCGGCGGCCTGATCTTTGTTCTCGTCTTCGGCGCCCACGGCTGGTTCGGTCCATGGCTTGCCGCTCATGACATTAAGATCGTATTCGCACTGCCGGGCATTGTGCTGGCCACTCTGTTTGTGACGTTTCCTTTCGTAGCCCGGGAATTGATTCCTCTGATGGAGGACCAGGGAACACAGGAGGAGGAAGCGGCGCTGACGCTGGGAGCCAGAGGTTGGCAGATCTTCTTTCGCGTAACGCTGCCGAATATCAAATGGGGCCTCCTGTACGGCATTATTCTGTGCAACGCCCGGGCCATGGGCGAATTCGGCGCCGTTTCGGTCGTCTCGGGCCATATCCGGGGAGAGACGAACACGCTGCCGCTGCATGTTGAAATTCTGTACAACGAGTACCAGTTCTCGGCCTCTTTTGCCGTCGCTTCTCTGCTGCTGCTGCTGGCGCTGGTGACGATGCTGATCAAAAGCTGGCTGGAGCGGAAAAATCTCAAGTAAGAGCCTACTGCATCATTCCATGGAGCGGTTTCAAACCGTCAATGGCAATATAGAGATTAGAATGGCTGTATCTGTCTCTATATTGCACCATGGAATCTTTATTTTTCGAATCATGCAAAATGCTGGTGAGCAAGTATACTTTGATATTGACAGAAAAAAGGCATCGTGCTAACTTAAATCATAGTATACAACTTGGAAATCAAGGTTTTTACGGTGACGGAAATCATATCCGCTGTGTTAAGAAAGAGGGAGGCTTAAAGCATGGCTAAACCGCTGAAGGTAGACGGGATTTGGCTCGAGAGAATTGCGGGGCTGTTGGACGACATGGAATTCGGTTCTCTGCACATCGTAGTCCATGAGGGTCAGATTGTGCAGATGGAACGTACGGAGCGTAAGCGGTTCGAGAATACCCCTGCTAGGCACAGCGGGGATGCCGGAGGACGGCGTCAGGACGCTCGCGCCGCTGGAAGAGGATAGCTAGCGTAACGGATTCATTTCTGCAATCATACCCTTACTCATAACCTGCTCATGATCCTATCTATGGTATTTATATACCGGACGCAGAAGACCGTCATGCATGCCGTCTCGAAAGAAGCGACCCATTCCGAAACTTTCGGAAGGGCCGCTTTTTTCGTTGCAGCCGGAATCCGGCCGTTTAATAACGGGGCGTCCGGCGCGACCCGGACAAACCTTCGATGAGCAGGACGAGCGCGGTGATTCCGTGCATGATCCAGCCGACAATCGGAATGAAAGCGATAATCGAGGTGATGACGCCGAGGACGTTGCCGGCAACCCGACCGCGCTCATTGTACAGAACGGCGATGGCAACGGCATGCAGCAGAAAGGCGACTCCGAGCGGAATCCAGGCATTGGCGACCACAAAGGCGCCGCCGATGATCGGGAGAGCCAAAAAGGCCTCGTAAGCAAAAGTCCCCCATTTAAACAATTTCCCCAGTGATGACATCGTTTCACAACCTTCCTTTTTCTGGTGCCTGCAGGGCACTGTTGTATACTATTCCATAGAAACCGCCGTGGAACAAGGGCATTGGCGGGTTCGAACCGCAGCGTCCCCTTATTCATCCGTTTGGCGAAATGGGTAATATTTTCGTGTGAACACTACTTCGGTCTTGAGGGGGCGCACTATGGACTATGGTTTAATTACGCTTAAACTGGCGACCGGTTTCATCGGACTGTGGATCTTGACGCGGCTGCTCGGGAAGAAGGAAATATCCCAGCTGACGCCTTTTGACTTCGTATCATCCCTGATGCTGAGCGAGCTTGTGGGCAATACCGTGTACCAGAAGGATGTGAAATATCTTCATCTGCTCTACGGGCTGCTGCTCTGGGGCTTTTTGTCCTATTTATTTGAAAAAATCACCCAGCATGCCAAACGGTTCCGCTCTCCCCTTGAAGGCGCCAGCTCGATTCTGATCTGCGACGGCAAAATCGATATGAAGGAGATGAAGCGCAACCGGATCGACTTTGGCCAGCTTCGGATGATGCTGCGGCAGAAGGATATTTTCGCGGTGGAGGAAGTCGCTTATGCTATATTTGAAAAGAACGGATCGCTCAGCGTGCTGAAGAAGCCGGAATTTGAGGTTCCCGCCAAAGGAGAGCTCGGCATGGAGCGGGAAGAGGCAGGCTTCGTCTATTCGCTTGTGGAAGAAGGCGATATTCTGGAGGACAACCTCCGGAAGATCGGCAGGGACCGGGTCTGGCTCGAAAGCGGCCTGCAGGATGAAGGCTACCGCGACGTGAAGGCGCTGAATTATGTGGAGTGGAGCAGGAAGGACGGCTTCTTTGTGCTCGAAGGCTGGGAGAACGGGGAGCGGCAGAAGCTGGGAAGCGACGCGACGGGCGATTAAGACTGGTGATTATGCAGGAACCTTGCGGTTCTGTCCGTCATGCCGCCATGTATTGGATAAATCATGTATTGAATAGATCATGGACTGGATAAATCACGAACTGGATAAATTAGGATAATAGAGCTGGGGTTACCCGGCTCAGCGAGATATCGAAATCGATAGAAAGCGGGGATTCTCATATGAAAATCGTACTGTTCGGCGCATCCGGCACTATCGGCCGCGCCATTCTGGCGGAAGCACTGAAGCGGAAGCATGAAGTTACGGCGGCGGTCCGCCGCCCCGAATCGCTAGACGTTCAGCATAACGGTCTATTGACGCTGCCAGCCGATCTGCTGAGACCTGAGGAAGTAGCCTCGGCTGCGTCCGGACATGAGGCGGCGATCAGCGCCTATGGTCCGGCGTTCGGAGCGGAAGGGGAGCTGCTGGAGGTTGCCCGCTCGCTGACGGAGGGGCTGAAGAAAGCCGGAGTCTCCCGGCTCATCGTAGTCGGAGGAGCGGGCAGCCTGAAGAACGATGACGGCGAGCGGCTGATGGATACGGAGGATTTCCCGGAGGAAATCCGTCCTCTGGCCGCGGCTCATGCCGACGCCTACGAGATTTACGCCAAGTCGGGACTGGAGTATACGTATGCCAGTCCGGCGGCGTTTATCTCGCCGGGGCGGCGGACGGGACAATTCCGCATCGGCCTTGACCGGCTTGTCGTAGATGAGAACGGCCGAAGCGAAATCAGCACGGAGGACTATGCGGCGGCCATTATCGACGAGGTGGAGGAGGGCAACTTTATCGGGGCCCGCTTCACGGTGGGTTATTGATTCGCACCGGCTTCGGGATACCGTTAATGGGCTGAACCTTTCAGGGAGTCAACTATTATCAGCGTTAACCGGGCCGGCAGCAGAAGATTCTGCAGATGGTCAAGAACAGGCGAGAGGAAGGGACAAGGTTATGCATGTGGTAACAGCGGAGGAAATGCGGCGTCTGGACCGCATCACGATCGAGCGGCTGGGCATCCCGGCGGTCGCTCTGATGGAGAACGCCGGACGCGCAATCGCGGAGGAAGTCATCGGTCTGTGCCGCAGGCGGCGGGGCGGCTTGTCCGGGGGGATGCGCGCCGTCCAGAGCGGCGGAATGACCGGGAATGAACCGGGAGCTGCGTTCCCGGCGGCGGGAGCCGGTCCGGCTGACGTTCACCGATATGGACGGGCAGGCGGATGGCACGCCGGAGGGGCAGCGATTTCCGGTTCGGGAGAACGACCGGGGAGCGCACGCTGGAGCGGAGCCTGTGATGGATGGGCGGCAGGAGCCGGTGGATTCCCGCCGCAGCTTCCCATCAGCGGCGACGCCGCGCTGACGCTGGAGCATGCCGGAGGCGAGCGCTGGCTCGTGCTCGTCGGCAAGGGCAACAACGGCGGCGACGGACTGGTCGCCGCCCGGCATCTCAGCGAGGCGGGCATCGCCGTCTCGCTGCTGTACGCGGTCCCGCCGGAGTCGCTGACCGGCGAGGCCGCCCTGCAGCGCGACGCCGCTGCGGCCATGGGACTGCCCGCCGCCGTGTACGGCGACGGCTTGTCCGGCATGGCCGGGTACACCGGCATCGTGGACGCGCTGCTCGGCACGGGCTCCGCGGGCGCGCCGCGCGGAGCTTACGCGGAGCTGATCTCGGCCGCCAATGACAGCGGCCTGCCGATCGTCTCCGCGGATATCCCGAGCGGGCTGAACGCCGACACGGGAGAGACGCATGATCCCTGCATCCGGGCGGCGCTTACCGTCTGTCTGGCCTTTCTGAAGCAGGGGCTGCTTCAGTATCCGGGAGCCGGAGCGGCAGGTGAAATCATCGTCCGCTCAATCGGCATCCCCGCCATGCTGGCACGCGGGGAGGGGCTGTCCGCCTTCTGGCTCACGCCTTCCGTGCTGGAAGGGGAGCTGGGCGTCGACGTGAGCCGCCGCCGGGAGCCGGATGGGCATAAGGGAACCTACGGCCATGTGCTGGTCGCCGCCGGAAGCCTGCCCATGAGCGGAGCCGGTCTGATATCGGCCCGGGCGACGCTTCGGGCGGGCTGCGGGCTGACGACCTGGGCGGCGCCGGGCCGGCTGCTGCCGCTTCTCGTCGGCGCCGCGCCCGAGCTGATGCTGGCTGACGCCGGAGGAGAGGCGGACGGCACCTGGAATGCCGCATCGGCCGGAGAAGTGGTCCGGCTCGCGGCGAAGCGCGACGTGCTGGCTGTCGGTCCCGGCATCGGCCGTTTTGAAGGAGACAAGGAATGGCTTAAGAGAATTTGGGAGGAAACGGACTGTCCGCTGGTGGTGGACGCCGATGGTCTTAATATTTTGTCGGAATGTCCATACGGCAGCTGGAAGAAGCGCCAGTCTCCTGTTATTCTGACTCCCCATCCCGGCGAGATGGCCCGCCTGGCGGGAATGAAGAACGCCGAGGTTCAGCGGGACCGGATCGGCCTTGCGCGCGCGTACGCCCGGGAGCATGGCGTCACGCTGGTGCTGAAGGGAGCGCACACCGTCATTGCCGGTCCGGAAGGGCGAATCTTCATCAATACGACCGGTCACCCCGGGATGGCCACCGGCGGTGCGGGCGACGGCCTGACCGGCATCATCGCCGGTCTGCTCGCCCAGGGGCTGAGCGGCCTTCAGGCTGCGGCCTTCGGCGTCTATCTGCATGGCCGGGCGGGCGAACGGGCGGCGCTAATGCGCGGCGATCCATCGGCTGTCACGGCCACCGACATTGTCGAAGCTCTTTGAGCGGGCGGAGGCAGGAATTTCAGGCTGCGTTCTAGAACAGAAGCAGGACCAACAGCGGAACGAACAGGGCGAAGACGGGCAGCAGGCCGGAGACTCGTTCTCCGGTGAGCTGGGCCCCGCGGAACAGCAGCAGCACGCCAATTCCGAACAGGGCTGCGGGCGCCCAGCCTCTTCCCTGATCATGGGCGAGCCAGAGTCCCGCAGCGAATCCGGCGATCGCGTAGACCGCCGCAACCGCTCCGGCGGACTGAGCTTGGGACAGCCGCAGGGCGCCCAGCAGCCGCAGCATCCCGTCCGCCATCAGGGAGACGGTAAGCGCGTAGGCGTATACATTATAGGCCGGCGTGGCAAGCCAGCCATTGACGGGACGTGCGGCAGCCAGACTGAGCAGGGCTAGAACTGTGAAGACGAGGCCGGAAGCGGCCAGCTTGGTCAGCGCGTACATGCCCGCCTTCAGGCGGACGGATGGAACATTGTCGTTCGTGATGGATTTCATGGGAACACCCCTTAATTGATACTATTACTCCTCCGTTGACATGGATGCGGGCGCCCGTGACATAGCTGGGATCCTGGCATGCGGGATAGAGGCAAGCATCCTCCGGTTCACAGGGCTTGGCCCCCTGTCAGTTACCGCTGTCATTCGCCGATGGCCAGCGCTGCCTTGCTTATCAGCTTGCCGCTGTCCCTAAACCCTTAGGTATTCGCACACGGGTAAAGGTCATCAGCGGTTCGGGAACGGGCTGGCGGTCCTGCTGCCCCGGAGAAAATGTGACAGACTGCTGATGGCACACCTTTTTTTGATCAAAAAATAAGGGTTTATGAGCTTGGCGCTTTAAATTGGCCTTATATACTTCCCGGCAAACCCTCGTCGTCTGCAAGACGCCACCAGGCGATTATCCTGGGCAATACGGGTTAGGCGGGATTCATGGGCAATCCTCCTGTAAGGGGGAGTTGGATGCTATATGACTATGCATTCGCCCGGTAAGGGGTGATTGGACTTGGAAAATGTGGGGGGGACGAATGATGGACATGCTGATACGCAGGGCGCTGCAGAGCGACGCTGCGGCGATAGCGGAGCTGATCGGTCAGTTGAACGGCAGACAGCCAACGGTGCGCGATGTGGAGCTTCGTCTCGATTTTATCGAGATGAGCCCGATCGAGGAGCTGTTCGTATGTGAGAAGGCGCAAAAGCCGGAGATTAGGGAAGCGGAGTCTTCAGGGACCGGAGACAATACCGGCTCCGCCAATGACACGAAAGGGCCGGTGCTGCTCGGCTGCATGGCATTTCGGCTGCGTGAGAACATCGAAGACCTGACGCGATACGGTGAAGTTTCAATGTTGGTGACGAACCAGGCTTACCGGAGGCAGGGCGTAGGCCGGAAGCTGATGGAATTTGCGGAGCGCATGGCGGAGGAGCGAGGTTGCATCGGCACCTGGCTCGTCAGCGGAACTTCCAGGGAGGAAGCGCACCGTTTTTACCGTGAAATGGGATATGAAATCACCGGATACCGTTTCGTCAAACGGGGGACAGCGAAATAAAGGAACACGGTACTTCCAGATATCGAAATCATACGGAATAACTAAGCAGCGGATGATTGTGACTGTGCGCCGCATAAATGGAGGAGAAACGATGTTTTACAGAGAGATGACAGGGGACGATTACGAAGCGGCTTACGGTCTGTGGGCGGGCACCGAAGGAATGGGACTTAGCAAGGCGGACTCGCGCAATGAAATTTTGCGGTTTCTGGACCGCAACCCGGGTCTAAGCCAGATCTGCGTAACGGAAGAGGGAGAGCTTGCCGGTACGGCGTTGTGCGGGCATGACGGACGCAGAGGATTCCTGTACCATGTGGCGGTAAACGGGAAATACCGGGGGAAAGGCATCGGAAAAGCCATGGTGACGAGCTGTCTGCAAGGTCTCCAGGCGGCGGGAATCGCCAAATGCCATATTATCGTCATTGAGGACAACGCCGTAGGCCGGCGTTTCTGGGAATTTGCGGGCTGGGAGCTCCGGAACGGGCTGGTGCTGTACTCAAGCAGCACGGTATAAGCAAGGCTTTCACGCTGGAAAAGGGGGCGGCCTGTATCTGGGTGGCAACCTGGATGGCGGATGGTGACCTGTACCTGGGTGGCAACTTGGATGGCGGATGGCGATCTGTGCCTGGGTGGCAACCTGGATGGCGGATGGCGATCTGTACCTGGGTGGTAACCTGGACGGCGGATGGCGATCTGTACCTGGGTGGCAACCTGGATGGCCGATGGGGAACCGGGATGCTGAATTCATGCAGCCCGCAACTGCTGGCTACGGCTGCTGGCTGCTCTAACTCTAATGCTGTACGCTTGAGCAGTAAAGTAGCCGCGTAATCGGGGATTATACGTGAATGGAGCATCTGTGAGGATAGATAGAGTAGAACGGCTGGAGTGTGGACAGTTGGAGTGAGAACGGTTGAAATGAGGACAGCTAGAGTGAGAACTGCTGGAGTGAGATAAGCTGTGGCTGGC
>RCUO01000542.1_pt1 | contig 18630 bp, 18 predicted proteins | sample 2166161 | NCBI WGS metagenome assembly RCUO01 (sample SAMN09932617, study PRJNA488358) | compost metagenome | feature: garden; material: soil; isolation source: compost soil in cyclohexanecarbonitrile-enriched culture | place: Germany: Experimental Botanical Garden Goettingen | collected 2016-01-27 | reverse complement strand
CGGCGCGGCGAGGACCTGGCGCAGATCGTCAGCCTGGCCGATACCACCGTCGCCAAGCTGCGCGACATCTCCACCCTGCTGCGGCCGCCGCAGCTGGATGCGCTGGGCCTGGAAGCGGCGTTGAGCTGGCAGGCACGCGTGCTGTTCCGCTCGTCCAGCGTCGAGCTGCAGGCCGAAATCGAATCGCTGCCCACGCGCCCGGACAACAGCATCGAACAGGCCTGCTTCCGCATCGCCCAGGAAAGCCTGACCAACGCGCTGCGCCACGCGCGCGCCAGCCAGGTGGTGCTGCAGCTGCGCGACGTCGACCAGCGCGGGCTGCACCTGATGATCCGTGACGATGGCGAAGGGTTCGATCCGGATGGCCCGCGCGGCCTGGGCCTGATCGTGATGCGCGAGCGTGCGCAGAGCGTGGGTGGCCATGTCCGGATCGAGTCGGCGCATGGCGCCGGTACCCTCGTCGATGTCCACCTTCCTTACCAGGCCGCTGTTACCGCGGCCGTCGAGTCAGCGGAATACTGAGCCCATGTGGAACCCCAACCTGCCCCCGGTCAGCATCGATGATGCGCCTGATCGCCTTGGCGCCGGCAACCCCGAGCTGCAGGCGATGGTCGCCGAAGCCGCTTCCGGAGGCACCGCGCTGATGCTGATGCATGTGGACATCGATCACTTCGCCTCGGTCAATGAAAACATGAGCGCGGAGGTCGGTGACCAGGCGCTGGTGCTGGTCGCCCAGCGCCTGCAGTCCTACCTGCGCGGACGCGGCAAGTTGTGGCGGCATGGCAGCGACGAGTTCCTGATCGCCGTGCCGCGCACCGCCGATCTGCCGCTGGCCGAGGATTTCGCCGAAGAGATCCGCCAGCAGATGGAGCTGCCCCTTTCGGTACTGCCCTATACGCTGTTCATGACCGGCAAGCTGGGCGTGAGCCTGTGCCCGGAGCACGCCAGCAATGCCTCGCGCCTGCTCGACCATGCAGAGGACGCGCTGTACCAGGCCGCCCGCGAAGGTGGCAATGCGGTGCGCATCCATGCGGTGGACACGCCGCCGAGCGCACATAGCGAGAGCATCATCGCGCGACAGATCGTCGATGCCATTCCCAACGGCGAACTGAAGCTGCGCTACCAGCCGCTGGTCAGCGCCCGCGATGGCCACGTGGTGGGCATGGAGGCGCTGCTGCGCTGGCAGTCGCCGACCCTGGGCATGCTGGTGCCGGAGCGGTTCATGCGCACCGCCGAGCGCCTGGGCATCATCGTGCAGATCGGCACGTGGGTGCTGGAAGGCGCGTTGAAGCAGGCCCGGCTGTGGCGCGACCAGGGCTTCGATGACTTCACCATCGCGGTGAACGTATCCACCCTGCAGCTGCTGCGACCGAACTTCTTTGCCGAAGTGATGGGCGTGATCCAGGCCTCTGGCGTGCCGGCGCAGATGCTGACGCTGGAGATCAACGAAAGCGCGCTGACCAACAACGTCAACTTCGTCCACGAAACGCTGGCCAACCTGCGCAACGAAGGCATCAGCCTGAGCCTGGACAACTTCGGCACCGGTGATTCGAGCCTGAGTGCGCTGGTGCGCTACCCGGTGGACAAGCTGAAGATCGACCGCAGCTTCATCAAGAGCGCGCCGGCCGGCAATCGTGAAGCGGCGATCGCCCGCGCGATCATCGCGATGGGCCACCAGCTGGGCATGACGGTGATCGCCAACGGCGTGGAGTCGCAGGCGCAGCTGGGCTTCCTGCGCCGCAACGACTGCGACGTGTTCCAGGGCTATCTGTTCGGCGAGCCGATGTCGGCCGATGCCGCGGGCATGACCCTGCGTCGCCGCTACCTGCGCCCGGAAGCGTTCGCCGAAACCCGGCCGGACCGCACCCTGCTGCTGCTGGACGACGAGGAGAACGTGCTGCGCTCGCTGGTGCGCCTGTTCCGCCGCGACGGCTACCGCATCCTGGCGGCAGGCAACGTGCGCGACGCGTTCGATCTGCTGGCGATCAACGACGTGCAGGTGATCCTGTCCGACCAGCGCATGAGTGACATGAGCGGCACCGAGTTCCTGGGCCGGGTGAAGATGCTGTACCCGGACACGATCCGCCTGGTGTTGTCCGGCTATACCGATCTGAACACGGTGACCGACGCGATCAACCGCGGTGCGATCTACCGGTTCCTGACCAAGCCGTGGAATGACGACGAGCTGCGCAAGCACATCCACCAGGCATTCCGTACGTACGAGGAACAGCGGCGCAGCAATGGCGGGCAGGTTGCCGCCGAGCCGGCTGATGGTGGCGAGGATCGGTCACCGCTGCGCTGAACCTGCACACGGGGTAGTGCCGGCCGCTGGCCGGCAGCTGCGGGGTAGCCGGTTTCATCGGGTTGCCGGCCAGCGGCCGGCACTACCAGAGGCCTTTACCGCGGCTGCTTGATCGGCAGCACCAGGCGGAAGCGCGAGCCGACGCCCGGCGTGCTGTCCAGGTCGATGCGGCCGTGGTGCTTGTTGATGATGCTGTAGGAGATCGACAGACCCAGGCCGGTACCGCTGCCCACCGGCTTGGTGGTGAAGAACGGATCGAAGATGCGCTGGCGCAGTTCCGGCGAGATGCCACCGCCGGTGTCTTCAAATTCCACCCACACCGTGTCGCCGTCCACGCCGGTACGCACGGTGATCGTGCCGCGCTCGGCAATGGCATGGCCGGCGTTGAGCAGCAGGTTCATGTAGACCTGGTTCAACTCCGACGGCAGGCATTCCACCAGCGGCAGCTGGCCGAACTCGCGTACCAGGTGCACCTTGTACTTGAGCTCGTTCCAGATGATGTTGATGGTCGATTCAAGGCCGGAATGCAGGTCGACCAGCTTCCACGACTCATCGCGGCCGGAATAGGAGAAGTCCTTCAGGTCGCGCACGATGCGGGTGACGCGCTCGATGCCTTCGCGTGATTCGGCCATCAGCTGCGGCAGGTCGCGGCTGATGAAATCGATGTCCAGGCGGTCACGGATATCGTCGATTTCCGGAATCAACGCCTTCGGGTCCGGCGCGCGCAGAGCACGTTCGTAGGCTTCGATCACCGTGAACAGGCTACGCAGATATTCCTGCAGGCTGCCCAGGTTGGAATGCACGTAGCCGATCGGGTTGTTGATCTCATGCGCCACGCCGGCGGCAAGCTGGCCGATGGAGGCCATCTTCTCCGACTGCAGCAGCTTTTCCTGGGTACCGTTCAAGCGCAGGTACGCCTGGCGCAGTTCGGCATGGCGCTGCTGCAGTTCGCGCTCGTAGTCTTCCTGGCCTTCGATATGACGGAACAACGCCAGGTAGTGCCCCGAGCCGGGTTCACCATGGAAGTACAGATGGGCGATGACCACGCCCTCGCCCAGCGGCAGGCTGCCGTTCCAGTGACCGTGCTGGCGCGCATGTTCGAGGGCATCCGGCGGCAGCAGTTCGCGCAGGCGCTGCGGCGGCGGCAAGGCGCCTTCGTCGCTGCCCAGCAGGCTCTGTGCGGCCGGGTTGGCCAAGGCCACCTGTCCATCTTCGGTGAACAGCAGCAAGCCTTCGCGCAGGCGCTCAAGCAGGGCCTGCAGCACCGGTTGCGGCGGAAGGGGGGCGGTAACCAGAACGTTGGCAGCAGACACGGCGGCTCGGGGCGATCAAACAGGCGCCCAATATACGCGTTCATGCGGCGGCCGACAGCCGCCATCGGACGCTCAGCCGACCGCCGGCCTGTCAGGCGACGGCGAGTGGCCGCCGCGCGGTGACAGTGTGCGACTGGCCCTTGGCATCGTATGCCGAGGACTCTTCGGTGCGGCCCATCTGGCGCAGTGCCCAGTTGACCTCGCGCCGGCGCCGCGACAGCAGCACGCCGTTGGCGCGGTTGCGCTCGGCCAGTTCCTGCAGCTGCTCGCCCTCGCCCACCGGTGGCGCGCCTTCCAGCGCACGCAGCGCTTCCAGCTTCGCACCGGTGGCACGGATCAGGGCATGCACGTCGTGCTCGACCAAGGCCTGGCGTTCAACGTCCAGGGCCTGGGCAAGGCGCTGCAGCGGCTCGCTCATCGCCGCGGTCATCCTTGCAGCTGCTGGTCCAGTTCAAGCATGCGCGAAGCAATCGCGTCCGGATTGATCTTGTAGGTGCCGTTCTGCAGCGATTCACGCACTGCTGCAACACGCTGGGCGTCGATCGCCGGGGCGGTGCTCAGCTCACGCTCGATGGCCTGCAGGTTGGTGGCTTCGCCGGTCAGGCGCAGGCTGTCGGCCGCCTCGACCGGACGTGCCGCCGAATCGGTGCTCACGCCGGGCTTGGCGGCCGGGGTGGTCACGCTGCGCAGTGCCTGGGGGACCTGCAGGTTGCCGTCGATTTTCTGGCTCATGGGGTGTCCTGGAGTTGCCGTACACAAGGGATAACGACCGCAGGGCCGTGATCTTTAGGGGAATTCTGCATTATTTCAACGCGCCACGATTACGTCACCGGCCGCGTCCACCGTGCCCTGCACGATACGGCGCGAGGACAGGTTTTCCACTGAGACGCGCTCGTTCTGGCCGGCATCGCCCAGTGCGCGCCCGGCGATGCGGACCTCGACCGAACCACGCCGCGATACCAGTGCCACACTGTCTCCTCGCTTGATGAGACGCTGTGCGACCAGATCGTTGCTCGACAACAGGGTTCCCGCCGGCAACGGCCGACGGGCGATGCGGCCGATCGCTGCAGCAGGATCGGCCAGCACTGCGCCGGCAATCCGTGCCGCGTCACGCTGGGCAGTACTGATATCGGCGGCGGCGATGGATTCTCCAGTGCCAATGCCACGGGTCAGTACCAGCACGGTCTGGTTGCGGCGCACCTTCACCGGCACGAACAGGCGCCAGCCACCGGCATCCGGGCAACTCACCTCCACGGTGGTATTGGCCGTGGGCTGCACCTGCAATGCGCCACCACATTTTGGAAGACGCAGCGCATCGGCGACGACGGCCTCACCTTCGGTACCGGCGGCCAGGGTCGACAACGCTGCAGCGCGGATGCTGGCCACCGGCTGCCAGTCGGCCGCAGTCGCCCACGGCGCGGCCACGGCCAGTGCAATGGCAAGGAAAGAAGCAATGCGGCGCATGGCGCCTCCTGTCGGTAAGACCTGGCCCAGACGCGTGCAAGGCGCGTGCCACAGGGAGGGGGCGGAAATCTTCCCGGGCCGGGCCCTGTACACAGGCCCTCAAGTTCCGCCCTGCCCGCGCCGATACAGCAGCCATGTCCCATGACCTGCTCAACCGGATCGACCAGCGAACCCGACTGGCCGGCCACAATCGCCTGGCGCTGCTGCTGTTCCGCCTCGGCGGACGTCAGCTTTTTGGCGTCAACGTCTTCAAGGTGCAGGAAGTGCTGCGCCGCCCGGAACTGTTCCAGGTGCCCGGCCTGCCCGGCCAGTTTGCCGGCGTGGCCGATGTGCGCGGCCGCTCGGTGCCGGTGCTGGACCTGGGCTTGGCCATCGGCCACCCCGAGCGTGAGCCGGATGCGGACACTGCGCCGGGTTACCTGGTGGTGACCGAGTTCAACCGCTCGATCCAGGGCTTCCTGGTCAGCGGCGTGGAGCGCATCGTCAACATCGCGGTGGAAGACATCCACCCGCCACCGGAACTGGGGGCTGAATCCAGCTACCTGACAGCGGTGACCCGCTTCCAGGGCGAGCTGATCCAGGTGATCGACGTGGAAAGCGTGCTGGCCGACATCGCCCAGGTCCGCGGTGAAGCGGTGCTCGACCCGGCCATGGCGATGCCTGCCGATGCCCCGCAGCTGCAGGTGCTGGTGGTGGATGATTCACGGGTGGCCCGCCAGCAGATCCGCAGCGTGCTGGACCAGCTGGGCGTGGGCGCCACTCTGCTCTCGGACGGCAAGCAGGCGCTGGACCACCTGCTGCAGATCCACGCTTCGGGCGAAAACCCCGCCGATCGCTACGCCATGGTGATCTCGGACATCGAGATGCCGGCGATGGACGGCTACACGCTGACGACGGAAATCCGGCGCCATGCCGGCCTGTCCGGGCTGTACGTGCTGCTGCATACCTCCCTGTCGGGCGTATTCAACAATGCGATGGTCGAGCGCGTGGGGGCCAACGCCTTTGTCGCCAAGTATTCGCCGCACGAGCTGGCCGACTTCGTGCTGGACCGCCTGCGCAAGGTGGCGATGGCCGCTTAAGGTCGCCGCCCCGATACGGTAGCGCCGGCCGCTGGACGGCAACCGCTGACACGACGGGGAGCCGGCCAGCGGCCGGCACTACCACCACGGTTTGGCACACCCCTTGCAGCTTCCCGGGCAATGTTCCCGTGGGAGTGCACCGTGCGCAACCTGATTACCGACTACCTGGGCGTCCATGCCCAGGCAATGCCGTTGCGCGAACAGCGCATGAAGCTGATCGCCAGCAACCTCGGCAATGCCGACACCCCCGGCTACAAGGCCCAGGACCTGAACTTCGACTCGGCCCTGCGCCATGCCCAGGGCCTGGATGCCAACGGCCTGATGACCACCACCAACGAGCAGCACTACGAAATCAGTAGTGGCCTCAACCCGTTCCAGGTGGCCCGCGAGGGCGTGCAGCCCAGCATCGACGGCAACACCGTCGACCCCGATGCCGAACGCGCCGCCTACGGCCGCGCCGCCCTGGAATACCGCGCTTCGCTGAGCTTCGTCGAAAGCAAGGTGCGTTCCATGCTCACCGCGATCACGGGGCAATAAGCCATGAGCAACCTGCCGATCTTCGACATCGCCGGCTCCGCGCTGCAGGCGCAGTCGGTGCGCATGAGCACCATCGCCTCCAACCTGTCCAACGCTGACAGCATCGCCGGCTCTGCCGACGCGGTGTACAAGCCGCTGGAACCGATCTTCCAGGCGGTCACCAGCAAGACCGATCCGAACATCACCTCGGTGCAGGTCAAGGAGATCACCCAGAGCAACGCGGCGCCGATCAAGCGCTATGAGCCTGGCCATCCGTTGGCCGACGGCGACGGCTACATCTACCAGCCCGACGTCGATCCGGTTGCGCAGATGGTCAATCTGATCTCCACCTCGCGCAATTACCAGGCCGGCGTGGAGATGTTGACCACCGCCAAGGAACTGGCCCTGGCCACCCTGACCATGGGCCGCTGAGGCCCGCTGCACCGGACACCGCCATGACCACTGCCGTCAACAACCAGAGCAACCAGGACGTCTACACCGCCCTGGGCCTGAACGCCCCCAACAGCAACGCCACCAAGAAGAAGAACACGCTGGACCAGGCCGATTTCCTGCGCCTGATGACCGAACAGCTGCAGCACCAGGATCCGCTGAAGCCGATGGACAACACGCAGATGGTCTCGCAGATGGCGCAGATGTCGACCGTGCAGGGCATCACTGATCTGAACAAGTCGGTCAAGGGCTTCCAGGAGTCGATGGCCAGCGACCAGGTGCTGCGTGGCGCGGCGCTGGTCGGCCACCAGGTGCTGGTGCCGTCGGAAAAGCTGGTGCTGGAGAAGGAAGGTTCGGTGGAAGGCACGGTTGCCGCACCGGCCGCCGGCATCGTCACCGTCGACGTCACCGACGCCAACGGCGCCAAGGTCACCTCGATCAGCGTGGAAGCCAAGGCTGCCGGCGAGACCGCGTTCACCTGGGACGGCAAGGATGCCAACGGCAAGCGCATGGAGCCGGGCAAGTACAACATCGTCGCCAACCACGTCGATACCACCGGCAAGAGCACCAAGCTTTCAACCTTCGTGCAGGCACCGGTGGAAAGCGTGACCGTCGGTTCCGACGGCCTCTACCTGAATCTCAAGGGCCTGGGCACGGCCCCTCTCGACTACGTGCTCCGCGTCAGCTGAGCCGCACCCACCGCATCCAACAGGAGCATCCCATGGGCTTCAACATTTCCCTGTCCGGCATCAACGCTGCCAACTCGGACCTGAGCGTCACCGCCAACAACGTGGCCAACGTCAACACCACCGGCTTCAAGCAGTCGCGTGCGGAATTCGCCGACCTGTTCGCCGCCACCAGCTACGGCCTGTCCAGGAACGCGATCGGTTCGGGCGTGCGCGTCTCCAACGTGGCCCAGCAGTTCATCCAGGGCAACAACGAGCAGACCGGCCGCAGCCTGGACATGGCCATTTCCGGTGAGGGATTCTTCACCATGAACATGAACGGTGCACGCGTTTACTCGCGCGCCGGCAACTTCCAGACCGACGCCGACGGCTACGTGGTCAACCCGCAGGGCGCTCGCCTGCAGGTGCTGGCACCGAACGCCGACGGTACCAACTTCGACGCCGGCCGCCTGGTCGATCTGCAACTGCTGACCACCGACAGCCCACCCAAGCAGACCAGTGAAGTCAAGGTCGGCTTCACCCTGCCGGGCAATGCCAAGCAGCCGACGGTGGCCACCTTCGACCCCACCAACTCCAACAGCTACAGCCACTCCAGCGGCGGCATCACCGTGTATGACTCGCTGGGCGTCAGCCATACCCAGGTGTCCTACTTCGTCAAGGAAGCGGCCACCAACGCGTGGACGGTGCACAACTACGTCGATGGCCAGCCCGCCGGCACGCCGACTCCGCTGACCTTCGACAACGCTGGCAAGCTGACCGCGCCGGCCAACGGCAAGATCAGCCTGGGCACCTTCACCCCGACCACCGGTGCTGGCGTGCTGAACATGACGCTGGATGTGGGCGGCTCGACCCAGTACGGCGAGAAGTTCGCCCTGCGCAACACCCAGCAGGATGGTTACGCGGCCGGCAAACTCAACGAGATCACTGTTTCGGAAACCGGCGTGGTGTACGCGCGCTATTCCAACGGCGACGACAAGCCTTTGGGCCAGGTTGCGCTGACCAGCTTCAACAATCCGCAGGGCCTGGAACAGAAGGGCAACAACCTGTGGGTGGAGACCTTCGATTCGGGCACGCCGCGCACCGGCCCCGCCGACACCTCCAACCTCGGCAAGATCCAGGCCGGCTCGCTGGAGTCCTCCACCGTCGACCTGACCGAACAGCTGGTCAACATGATCACCGCGCAGCGCAACTTCCAGGCCAACGCGCAGATGATCACGACCCAGGACCAGATCACCCAGACCGTCATCAACATCCGTTGATGACCTGCTGACCCTGTCACGGAACTCCCCGCATGGATAAAGCCCTTTACGTGGCGATGACCGGTGCCCGCGCCTCCCTGCAGGCGCAGGGAACGCTCAGCCACAACCTCGCCAACTCGGACACCCCCGGCTTCAAGGAAGCGCTGGCCAATACCGAAGCCTTCCCGATCCGTGGCCCGGGCTTTGCCTCGCGGGTGGATGCGCTGCACGTCGATGCGGGCTTCAACCGCACCGCCGGCGCGCAGCACATCACCGGCAAGCCGCTGGACCTGTCATTGCAGACCGGCAGCTGGCTGGCCGTGCAGTCCCCTGATGGCAGCGAGGCGTACACCCGTGGTGCCGCGCTGTCGGTGACTCCAAACGGCCAGCTGGTGACCTCCAGCGGCCGTCCGGTGCTGGACGACAACAACAACCCGATCGCGATCCCGCCCTACCAGGCGATGGAGATCGGCAACGACGGCACGATCTCGATCATCCCGCAGGGCGAAGGCCCGCAGACGATGGCGATGATCGGCCGGATCAAGGTGGTGCAGGCGCCGGATGAACGCCTCGAACGCGGCCTGGATGGCCTGTTCCGCAATACCGATCCGCTGCAGCCGTTCGCCCAGGCACAGGGCACGGCGGTGCACAGCGGCCAGCTGGAAGGCAGCAACGTCGATGCCGCCGGTGCGCTGGTGCAGATGATCCAGCTGCAGCGCCAGTACGAAATGCAGGTGCAGGTGATCAAGCACGGCGATGACAACGCGCGCAGCGCCAACAGCCTGTTGCGCCTGGGCAGCTGACGGAATTCCGGCACCGGCCTGCGCCGGTGCTGGCACGCCGCTTGCACTCCCTACCCCATGGGCCGCATCGCGCGGCCGGCTTCACCCAGACAGGACTCCGAAGATGAACCAGGCATTGTGGATCGCTAAAACCGGACTGGATGCGCAGCAGATGCGCATGTCGGTGGTTTCCAACAACCTCGCCAACACCAACACCACCGGCTTCAAGCAGGACCGCGCCAGCTTCGAGGACCTGTTGTACCAGCAGGTGCGCCAGCCCGGTGGTTCGTCTTCGGCACAGACCCAGCTGCCTACCGGCCTGCAGATCGGCACCGGCGTGCGCGTGGTAGCCACCGCCAAGAATTTCGAGCAGGGCAGCCAGCAGCAGACCGGTCGCGCGCTTGACGTGATGGTCAACGGCCGCGGCTTCTTCGAAGTGCAGATGCCCGACGGCAGCTCGGCCTACACGCGCGACGGCTCGTTCAAGATCAACCAGGACAGCGAGCTGGTCACCAACAGCGGCTACCCGGTGCAGCCGGGCATCCAGATTCCCGAAGGCGCACAGTCGGTGACCATCGGTACCGACGGCACCATCAGCGTGAAGATGGCCGACGGTGCGGCATCGGTGGAAGTGGGTGCGCTGACCCTGACCGACTTCGTCAATCCGGCGGGCCTGCAGGCACGCGGTGAAAACCTGTTCCTGGAAACCACGGCCTCCGGCCCGGCACAGAACGGCAACCCCGGCCTTAATGGACTTGGCACCGTGGTGCAGGGTGCGCTGGAAGGCAGCAACGTCAATGTGGTGGAAGAGCTGGTGTCGATGATCGAAACCCAGCGCGCCTACGAAATGAACGCCAAGGCGATCTCGACCACCGACTCGATGCTGGGCTACCTCAGCAACAAGCTCTGACCGCCCTCACCGGGAAACTGCCATGTCGCCCCTCTCTTCCTTCGCCCGTACTGCCCTCGCCTGCGCCGTGGCTGCCCTGCTCGGTGGCTGCGTGATCGCTGGCGACGTGCGCCCCTATCCGACGATGGCGCCGTTGCAGCCGATCATGCCGCCGCAGGCCGAGCCGACCGCGGGCGCTATCTACGCCGCAGGCCCGACCCTGCAGCTGTATTCGGACCGCCGTGCGCGCGATGTCGGCGACCTGCTGACCATCACCCTGCTGGAAAACACCACCGCGCAGACCAGCGCCAACACCGCCACCAACAAGGAATCGAACCTGAGCCTCGGCACGCCGTCGATTCTCGGTGCACCGGTCACCCTGGGCGGCAAGGACATCCTGAGTGCAACCGCCAAGGGCGCGCGCGATTTCACCGGCAAGGGCAACAGCGCGCAGAGCAACCGCCTGCAGGGCAACGTGACCGTGACGGTGGTGCAGCGCCTGCCCAACGGCAACCTGGTGGTGCAGGGGCAGAAGAACCTGCGCCTGAACCAGGGCGACGAACTGGTGCAGGTACAGGGCATCGTGCGCCCCGGCGACATCAGCGCGGACAACACCGTGCCCTCCAGCCGCGTGGCTGAAGCGCGCATCGTCTATGGCGGCCGCGGCCCTGTTGCGCAGTCCAACGCGATGGGTTGGCTGAGCCGCTTCTTCAACTCCGGCCTGACGCCGTTCTGAGTATGGCCATGAAAGCTCCCTTCTCTTCTACGTGGCAGCGACGCATGGCGTCGTTCTACGGATCATTCTTCCTCCTGCTGGCGGTGGCTGCGCCGGCCAGCGCCGAGCGCATCAAGGACCTGGCCCAGGTGGGTGGCGTGCGTGGCAATGCGTTGGTGGGTTATGGCCTGGTGGTCGGCCTGGATGGCAGCGGTGACCGCACCAGCCAGGCGCCTTTTACCGTGCAGAGCCTGAAGAACCTGCTGGGCGAGCTGGGCGTCAACGTGCCGGCCAACGTCAACCCGCAGCTGAAGAACGTTGCGGCCGTGGCGATCCATACCGAGCTGCCGCCGTTCGCCAAGCCCGGCCAGCCGATCGACATCACCGTGTCCTCGATCGGCAACGCCGTGTCGCTGCGCGGTGGCTCGCTGCTGATGGCGCCGTTGCGCGGTGCCGATGGACAGGTCTATGCGATTGCCCAGGGCAACCTGATCGTTGGTGGCTTCGGTGCGCAGGGCAAGGATGGTTCGCGCGTCTCGGTGAACGTGCCCAGCGTCGGCCGCATTCCCAACGGTGCGACCGTTGAACGCGCCCTGCCCGATGTGTTCGGTGCCAGCGGCGAGATCACCCTGAACCTGCACAACAGCGACTTCACCACCATCTCGCGGATGGTGGGTGCACTCAACAATGCCTTCGGCGAGGGTTCGGCCCGCGCCGTGGACGGCGGCACGGTTGCCGTGCGTGCGCCGACCGATGCCGGTGCACGCATCGGCCTGCTGGCCCGTATCGAAAACCTGGAACTGACCCCGGGCGCTGCACCGGCCAAGGTGGTGGTCAACTCGCGTACCGGCACCGTGGTCATCGGCCAGCAGGTGCGGGTCGGCCCGGCCGCGATCTCGCATGGTTCGCTGACGGTGACCATCCAGGAGAACACCAACGTCAGCCAGCCCAACGCCTTTGCCGGTGGCCAGACCGTGGCCACGCCGCAGTCGACCATCACCGCCACCAACGATGGCAGCCGCATGTTCAAGTTCAACGGCGGTACCACCCTGGACGAGATCGTGCATGCGGTGAATGCCGTTGGCGCGGCACCGGGTGACCTGATCGCGATCCTGGAAGCACTGAAGCAGGCCGGTGCCCTGAGCGCCGAGCTCGAGGTGATCTGACATGCGCATCACTCCCGCATTCGAACTGAGCCCCGCACAGCAGAACGACCCGGCCAAGATCGACAAGGTCGCGCGCCAGCTTGAAGGCCAGTTCGCGCAGATGCTGGTCAAGAGCATGCGTGATGCCAGCTTCGGCGATTCGCTGTTCCCGGGCGAAAACAAGATGTTCCGGGAGATGTACGACCAGAAGATCGCCGAGGCGATGACCCGCGGCAAGGGTCTGGGCCTGTCGAGCATGATCACCCGCCAGTTGTCCGGCGCGCAGGCCGATGGCCCGGCACTGGATACCCGGGTGGACCCGGCCAAGGCCAGCCGCGCCTACCAGCTCAATGCGCCGGCGGCGCCGTCGCTGCCGCTGCAGGATGCTGGCCAGGCCGTGCGCATGCTGCAGCAGATGGCGGCCGGTGTGCAGGATGGCGCGCAATCCTCGGTCGCACCTATGGAGCAGGCGCTGGATCTGATTGCGGGCCGGGAAAGCAGCGGCATGCACCGTTCGCTGGGCACCGACGACCCCTATGCCGGCACCATCGGTGGTGCCGATTGGGCCGCTGCCAGCGACCAGTGGGCACCGACCGCCAGCAACCGCGGCAGCAGCGGCACCCCGGCCGATGCGCTGGCTACCCGCACCGCCGTCGCCCAGTTGGGCGCACACACCCCGGAAGGCTTCGTTGCCAGCATCTGGCAGCACGCGCAGAGCGCGGCCAAGGAACTGGGCGTGGACGCCCGCGCCCTGGTTGCGCAGGCCGCGCTGGAAACCGGCTGGGGCAAGCGCCAGATCAAGCATGCCGACGGCAGCACCTCGCACAACCTGTTCGGCATCAAGGCCACCGGCTGGAAGGGCCAGAGCGCTACCGCCGGCACTCATGAATATGTCGATGGCGTGCGCCGCAACGAGACCGCCAGCTTCCGCGCCTACGCCTCGCCTGCGGAGAGCTTTGCCGACTACGTGCGCCTGCTGAAGACCAGCCCGCGCTACCAGCAGGCACTGCAGGCCGGCACCGATGTGCAGGGCTTCGCGCGCGGCCTGCAACGTGCCGGCTATGCCACCGACCCGCGCTACGCGGCCAAGATCGCCGCGATCGCCGGCGGCCCGACCATCGAGCGCGCCGTAGCCGCCGTGGCCGACGCCGGCTCACGCATCGGTCAGACCTTCGCCAGCACCGCAACCGCGGCGCTGGGTATCACTCGTCGTTGAGGAACCCCATGTCCAGCGTACTTTCCACCGGCACCAGTGCCCTGCTCGCCTTCCAGCGTGCGTTGGCCACCACCAGCCACAACGTGGCCAACCTCAACACGCCCGGTTACAGCCGGCAGAAAGTCGACTTCGCCACCGCCACCCCGCAGAACTACGGCTACGGCGACGTTGGCAACGGCACCCGCATCGTCGACATCCGCCGCTCCGCCGACCAGCTGGCGATCTCGCGCCTGCTCGACAGCGGCGGCGAGCTGGCACGCCTGAAGCAGCTCTCGGGCATGGCCGACCGGGTCAATGCGCTGTTCTCCGACGCGGCCACCAACGTGGCCGGGGTCTGGTCGAACTTCTTCGACACCGTCAGCGGCCTGTCCTCCAACGCGGCCGGCACTGCCGACCGGCAGAACATGCTCGATGGTGGCAAGGCGCTGGCCAACCGCTTCAGCCAGCTCAACACCCACCTGAACAACCTCAATGGCGAGGTCAACAACGGATTGATGGCCGGTGCCACAGAGGTCAACCGGCTGGCGTCGGAGATCGCGCAGATCAATGGTGCCATCGGCACCAACATCGCCAACGCCGCGCCCGACCTGCTGGACCGCCGCGATCAGCTGATCTCGCAGCTGGTGGGCTACACCGGCGGCACCGCGGTGATCCAGGACGGCGGCATCATGAACGTCTACACCGCCGGCGGCCAGGCGCTGGTGGTGGGCACCACCGCATCGAAGGTCACCACGGTGGCCGACCCGTACCAGCCCGAGCGCCTGCAGCTGGCGCTGCAGACCCAGGGCGGCACCATCACCCTGGACCCGAAGGCGGTGGGCGGCCAGATCGGTGGCCTGCTCGAGTTCCGCGACACCGTGCTGACCCCGGCCCAGGCCGAACTGGGCAAGCTGGCGGTCGGTCTGGCCGAGACCTTCAACAGCACCCATCGCCAGGGCGTCGACCTGTACGGCAAGATGGGCGGCGACTTCTTCAATATCGGCACGCCGCGTGTCACCGGCAATGCCAGCAACACCGGCACCGGTTCGATCAGCGCCAGCTATGGCGACCTCGGCAAACTGGAAGCGCAGAACATCGTGCTGAAGTTCGATGGCAGCAACTGGGCTGCCAGCCGCGCCGACACCGGCGCCAGCGTGCCGCTGACCGGCACCGGTACTGCCGCTGACCCGCTGGTCATCAACGGCGTGAAGCTGGTGGTCGGCGGTACCCCGGCAGCCAACGACCGCTTCCTGCTGCAGCCGACAGCCGGCGTGGCCGGCAGCCTGGAGATGGCGATCACCGATCCGTCGCGCATTGCCGCGGCGGCCGCGATCAAGGGTGCAGCGGCACTGGCCAACACCGGTACCGGCAAGCTGAGCGGCGTGACCGTGACCGACTCAGCCAACGCCAACCTGCGCAACCCGGCTGCGATCGTGTTCACCTCGGCCACCACCTACACCATCGATGGTGGCCCGCCGCAGACCTACACGCCCGGCCAGACCATCAGCGCCAACGGCTGGAGCTTCGTGCTCGATGGCGTGCCGAAGAATGGCGACACCTTCAACATCACCCCGACCCCGGCCGGCTCGTCGGACAACAGCAATGCCACCAAGCTGTCCAAGGTGGAATCGGCCAAGGCGTTCAACGCCGGCACGGTAACGCTGGGCGGCGCGTTGGGCGGGCTGACCACCCAGGTCGGTGCCGCAGCGCGTTCGGCGGAATATTCGCTGGGGGCGCAGCAGGTGATCGCCGACCAGGCGCAGGCAGCGCGTGACGAAGTCTCGGGCGTCAACCTCGATGAGGAAGCGGCTGACATGCTGCGCCTGCAGCAGGCCTACCAGGCCGCCTCGCAGCTGATCTCCACCGCCGACTCGATGTTCCAGACCATCCTGGGAGCCGTGCGCCGATGAGCAACCGCATCTCCACCGGAATGATGTACAGCCAGTCGGTCGCGCTGATGATGGCCAAGCAGGCCAAGCTCAGCCATCTGGAACAGCAGATCGCCACCGGCAGCAAGATCGTCAGCGCCAAGGACGATCCGGTCGCCGCAGGTGCCGCGGTTGGCCTGGACCGCAGCCTGGCCGCACTGGAGCGCATGAAGCTAAACGGCAACAACGTGCAGAACCGCCTGGGCGTGCAGGAAAACACCCTCGCCCAGGTCAACGACCTGATGGCACGCGTCAACGATCTGACCATCCAGGCCAGCAATCCCGCCTTGAGTGCGCCTGACAAGAAGACCCTGATCACCGAGTTGAACCAGATCCGCGACGGCCTGCTGTCGCTGGCCAACAGCAGCGACGGCACCGGTCGCTACGTGTTCGGTGGCACCAACGACAGCGATCCGCCGTTCGCCAAGATCGACGGCAAGGTGGTCTATCGCGGCGACCAGACCCAGCGCCAGGTGGAAGTCGGCCCGGATACCTACGTGCGCGACGCCCTGCCCGGCAGCGAGATCTTCCTGCGCATCCCCACCGGCGATGGCTTCGTCGATGGCAGCGCAGCGGCAGGCAACGCTGGCAATGGCGTGCTGACCAACATCACCCGCGACGGCAGCGACAGCTGGAACGGGCAATCGTTCAGTGTGCGCTTCACGGCCGCCGACCAGTACGAAGTACTGGACGGTGCCGGCAACGTGACCAGCACCGGCACCTACAAGGCCGGCAGCGAACTGGAGATCAACGGCGTTCGCCTGCAGATCGCGGGCGCGCCAGCGGCAGGTGACAGCTTCAACGTGCAGGCCGCCAGCAGCCGCGACATCTTCGGCACCATGGACAAGCTGATCGCCGCGCTGGATGCCGATACCGGTACGCCGGCCAAGTTGGCTGCGCAGCAGAATGAACTGCAGAGCGCATTGCGTGATGTCGGCCGCGCTGCGGAACGCATGATCGATTCGCGTGCCGCCGGCGGTTCGCAGTTGAAAGCACTGGACAATGCGGCGGAGATGCGTGAGGCCAATGGCGTGACGCTGAAGACCACGCTGTCGCAGATGCGCGACCTGGACTACGCCGATGCATTGAGCCAGTACCAATTGGAAAGCACTGCGCTGCAGGCGGCACAGACACTGTTCTCGCAGATGCAGTCGATGTCGCTGTTCAACAAGATCCGCTGATTCCACGCGCCAGCGTTGGAGCCCAAGGCCGCGATGCCCTGCATCGCGGCCTTTTTCGTTTCTGCCGGGAACACACCCCGCCGCCACCATTCAGCTTGCCGGGCAGGCGCCGATACCTCTTCTGGCGCCGGTCAGGTTCTGCCTGGCCGCCCTTCCCGGGTTCACCCCGCCCCCTCCGGGCCAGCGGGAATCCTCGGAAAAAACAGCGTTCAGCGATGAAATTCGGCCGCAACGAAATTCCCCGCTAAAGGTTGTTGACAAAGCGCCGTTATTCATTTGGCAACGGCGAAGCACACAGCCACACAAAAAAACAGGCGGCGCTTCGTTTCATTCACCAACGGGTTCCATATAAGAGGAGACGACCCCATGGCACAGGTAATCAACACCAATACGATGTCGCTCAACGCTCAGCGCAACCTGAGCACCAGCGGCAACTCGCTGGCCACCACCATCCAGCGCCTCTCGTCCGGCCTGCGCATCAACAGCGCGAAGGACGATGCCGCCGGCCTGGCGATCTCGGAGCGCTTCAGCACCCAGATCCGCGGCCTGGATGTGGCCATCCGCAACGCCAATGACGGTATCTCGCTGGCCCAGGTCGCCGAAGGTTCGCTGAGCGAAGTCGGCAACAACCTGCAGCGTATCCGCGAACTGGCCGTGCAGGCCTCCAACGCCACCAATTCCAGCAGCGACCGCAAGGCCCTGCAGGCCGAAGTGACCCAGCTGGTCAGCGAAATCGACCGTGTCGCCAAGCAGAGCGACTTCAACGGCACCAAGCTGCTGGACGGCTCGTTCACCAGCCAGCTGTTCCAGGTCGGCGCCAATGCCGGCCAGGCCATTGCGATCAATAGCGTGGTGGATGCAAAGGCTGAATCGCTGGGTGCCACCACCTTCGTCGATGCCGGCAAGATCACCCTGGACAACGCAGCAGTCGATGCCGCAGCCGGCAAGATCGTCGGCGTCAAGGTCGGCGCGATCAACGTCGGCGACGTGTCTTTCGACTACACCGCCCCGGGCGCTGCAACCGGCCCGGCGCTGGCCGCAATCCAGAAGTCCAACCAGGACAACGCCACCAAGGCACTGGCTGCAGCCCTGAACGGCAAGATCGGCGAGACCGGCCTGCATGCCGCAGTGTCCGCCACCGCCGGTGAGATCACCCTGACCTCGGTCAAGGACGAAAACACTCTGGCCAGCGTGACCGTCCAGGCAGGCGCCACCCCGGCCAACCTGAACGCCCCGGCCGCCGGCACCACTGCCGCGCATGTCGCAGACATCAAGATCGACTCGGTTGCCGGCGCCCAGCAGGCGCTTGAAATCGTCGACAAGGCACTGGAATCGGTCAACAGCGTGCGCGCCGACCTCGGCGCGATCCAGAACCGCTTCACCTCGGTGGTGGCCAACCTGCAGACCTCCTCGGAGAACCTGTCCGCATCGCGCAGCCGCATCCGCGATACCGACTTCGCCAAGGAAACCGCCGAGCTGACCCGCACCCAGATCCTGCAGCAGGCCGGTACGGCCATGCTGGCCCAGGCCAACCAGGTACCGCAGAACGTGCTCAGCCTGTTGCAGCGCTGACATGAGCCGCCTCCGGGGCACGTCGGGGGCGTCTAACCCAACTCACGTGCAACCGCTCAAGGACCTCTCCTCATGGCACAAGTAATCAACACCAACACGATGTCGTTGAATGCTCAGCGTAACCTGAGCACCAGCGGCAGCTCGCTGGCCACCACCATCCAGCGCCTGTCCTCCG
>RCUO01000541.1_pt1 | contig 18642 bp, 20 predicted proteins | sample 2166161 | NCBI WGS metagenome assembly RCUO01 (sample SAMN09932617, study PRJNA488358) | compost metagenome | feature: garden; material: soil; isolation source: compost soil in cyclohexanecarbonitrile-enriched culture | place: Germany: Experimental Botanical Garden Goettingen | collected 2016-01-27 | reverse complement strand
CCAGCGTGACGCTGGCAATGCCCGCCGTCAGAAGATAAGTATCGTTGTAAGCGAGAATATTTGCTTCCAGCGTGCTGGCGGTCTGCAGCTGAAGCGTGGTCTGGATATTCAGCAGGGCGCTGTCGCCTATCAGGCTCCGGTACATCTGGCTATAGACCTGCAAACGCTCGTTCACCAGCGGATTGAGTGTGCTGAGCTGATCGGCCAGCAGGCTGGAGTGGTACTTCTCGCGCCAGGTCTGAAAGGTACCCAGAATGGCGGAACCCAGCAGGCCGCCAATATTCTGGCTCATGCCAAACAGCACCGAAAAGCTGACCAGGTTACGCGGGTCGGCAATCACGCCGCCAATCCCGGCCAGCATCGCCGGGGCGAGGAAAAAGGCGCTGCCGAACCCCAGCAGGAACTGGCTCACCATCAGTTGGGCCGGGCGGGTGAGGCTGCTGGACTGGCTGTCGAGCAGGGAGGCGATAATCATCAATACCAGCGAGGTGACAATCGGCCAGCCGAGGCGCGTCGGTTTTATGGTCAGGCAGCTGGCGACGATGCCGCAGGCGATCCCGGCAAAAATTGACCACGCCAGCGATGTCATCTGTTCGTTCTGCAGGCCGACCAGCGTCAGCCAGCCAATCACCCCGGTGTTCTGCTCCGCCAGCACGATGCGGATCAGCAGCATGATCAACCCGAGGCGCAAAATACTGCCGCTGGAGAGCCAGCGAGTGTTCAGCAGCGGATTACTGCGGTTATGCTCGAAGACAATCGCCGAGACGATCAGCACCAGCGACATCGCCAGTGACCAGCCGATCCATGGCGCTTCAAACCACCACTCCAGCCGCCCGAGGGACAGCACCGCGCACAGCAGCGCCATGCCCGGCGCCAGCAGAACAAAGGTGATAAAATCTTTCTTCTCAAACACTTTGCGCCGATCGCCGGGGGGCAGCTTGAGCGCGATCACGCAGCCGAGCGAGATCAACGCCAGCCCGAGTTCAAACAGGTACAATCCGCGCCACTCATCCAGCTGCAGCAATTCGGTGGAGAACAGACGCGCAATGGGGATCGCCAGCGACGAGCCGGTGATGCCGATGGTAAGGGCTTTCAGGCGGTGTTTCGCAGGCCAGGCCTGGATCTGATAGTAGATCCCCAGCGAGCTGAGGGCCGCGGCCACCATCCCGTGGGCGGCGCGCACCATCAGAGCAGAGCTGAGATCGTTGACGAACAGGTGGAAAAAGGTCACCAGCACGTACAGCACCAGAAAGCCTTCGGTGAAGGCGCGCAGGCCAAACTGCTGGCGAAACTTCACCAGCAGCAGATTAATCGACACATTGGTCATCACGTACACCGCAGGCAGCCAGGCGATCTCGGTGGACCAGGCGGCAAACGTGCCCTGTAAATTCTGCAGGTTGGCGGCCACCATCGCATTGCCCAGCGCGCCGGTCAGGCACACCAGCAGGCCCACCACGCCATAGGCGATGCGTTTGGGCGTGCTGTGCAAGGGCGTGGACGGGGAGCCTAACAGCATCGGCTTTTCGTGAGGCTGCCACTCGCGAGGCGAATAGGGGTCGCGTTGAGGCAGACGCATAACCGTGATACCTATAAAATTAATGAATAGTTAGTGGGCTAATGATTCTAAGTCTGACTCAAATCATTTTTCAAGTGAATATGATAACGCCGTGTTAATCAAATGTGATCCGGTAAATTTCAGAGAGATCCTCTGTTAACCGGCGACCCGCGCGTTACGCTGAACGTAATAGTAGGAAGGAGGTAATGATGACACTCGCAATCTTCCCATGTTTGCCGGATAAAACCCTGGCAGCGGTGAACACCGTCGGCAGCTGGCTTGCCGAAACCGATTTCGACCCCACTCAACCGGCACCGCAGGCAGAAGGGGTGGTGCTGGCAGGCAACGCGGTGATCCCCACCATCGACACCGCCTGCCGTCTGGCGGCAGAGCTTGCCGTACCTTTGCTTATCAGCGGCGGTATCGGTCATTCAACCACGTTCCTGTATGCCGCTATTGCACGCCATCCGCACTACAACCGGGTGCGCACCACCGGTAAAGCCGAAGCCACTATTCTGGCGGAGATCGCCCGTGAATTCTGGCACATTCCGCCGGAGCGGGTGCTGGTGGAGGATCAATCCACCAACTGCGGCGAGAACGCGCGCTTTAGCTGGTCGCTGATGCAGCACCATCCGCTGCCTGCGAAGCGGGTAATTGTGGTGCAGGACCCGACCATGCAGCGCCGCACCATGGCGACCTTCGCCCGGGTGTGCCGCGACGCGCCTGCTGCGCCCGAGTGGATAAGCCAGCCGGGGATTGTGCCGCAGCTGCAAAACAGCGAAGACGGGCTGGTGTTCAGCGAGGGTGGCGAAGGGTTGTGGCCTGTCGAGCGCTACCTGTCGCTGGTGCTGGGTGAACTGCCGCGTCTGCGCGATGACATCAATGGCTACGGCCCGGCCGGGCGGGATTTTACCGTGCACGTGAGCATCCCGGCAGAGGTCGAGGCGGCCTGGCAGGTGCTGCGCAACGACACCATTCTCACCGAAGCGCTGGTCAGTCGCTCTCTGCTGTAAACGGCTGCCCGTTTGCGCTGGCTTTTGCGCAAACGGGCAGGCTATGTTGTCGGGTTGTAATAAAAATGTTCTGCTGACCCGATTCTTTTTTGAGAGATCTCACAAAAACAGCACGATAGAGTAGGAATGCGGATCTGAAACTGTAGTTTTTAACAATAATTTTACGTGTTAAAAACAGTCTAATTACAGGAGCAGGTCATGACAGTACCCGTACAACATCCTATGTATATCGATGGACAGTTTGTCGCCTGGCAGGGTGAAGCCTGGATTGATGTGATCAACCCGGCTACCGAAGAGGTCATTTCCCGTATTCCCGATGGCAGCGCCGAAGATGCCCGCAAGGCCATTGACGCAGCCGACCGTGCGCAGGCTGACTGGGAGGCCCTGCCTGCTATCCAGCGTGCGGGCTGGTTACGTAAAATCTCGGCAGGCATTCGCGAACGCGCCAGCGAGATCAGCGCCCTGATTGTGGCCGAAGGCGGCAAAATTCAGCAGCTGGCCGACGTGGAAGTGGCGTTTACCGCCGACTACCTTGACTACATGGCCGAGTGGGCCCGTCGCTACGAAGGCGAAATTCTTCAGAGCGACCGTCCGGGCGAGAACATTCTGCTGTTTAAGCGTGCTTTAGGCGTCACCACCGGCATTCTGCCGTGGAACTTCCCGTTCTTCCTGATTGCCCGCAAGCTGGCACCCGCGCTGATTACCGGCAATACCATCGTCATTAAACCGAGCGAATTCACGCCGAACAATGCCATTGCGTTTGCCAAAATTGTCGACGACATCGGTCTGCCGAAAGGGGTCTTTAACCTGGTGCTGGGCCGCGGCGAAACCGTGGGTCAGGAGCTGGCTGGCAACCCGAAAGTGGCGATGGTCAGCATGACCGGCAGCGTGGGGGCGGGCGAGAAGATCATGGCCGCAGCGGCTAAAAATATCACCAAAGTGTGTCTGGAGCTGGGCGGTAAAGCCCCGGCCATCGTGATGGACGATGCAGATCTGGAGCTGGCGGTGAAGGCGATTGTCGATTCTCGCGTGATCAACACCGGACAAGTGTGTAATTGCGCCGAGCGCGTGTATGTGCAGAAAGGCATTTATGACCGTTTTGCCAACCGTCTTGGCGAAGCGATGAAAGCGGTGCAGTTTGGTAACCCGGCCGAGCGCAACGACATTGCGATGGGGCCGCTGATCAACGCCGCGGCGCTGGAGCGTGTGGAGCAAAAGGTGGCTCGCGCGGTGCAGGAAGGGGCGACAGTGGTGCTGGGCGGCAAAGCCGTCGAGGGCAAAGGCTATTACTATCCGCCGACGCTGCTGCTCGACGTGCGCCAGGAGATGGCGATCATGCACGAAGAGACCTTTGGTCCGGTGCTGCCGGTGGTGGTATTTGACACCCTGGAAGAGGCGCTGAAGATGGCGAACGACAGCGACTATGGCCTGACATCCTCCATTTACACCCGCGATCTGAACGTGGCGATGAAAGCGATTAAAGGACTGAAGTTCGGCGAAACCTACATTAACCGCGAGAACTTTGAAGCAATGCAGGGCTTCCACGCGGGCTGGCGTAAATCCGGTATTGGCGGGGCAGACGGTAAACACGGGTTGCACGAATATCTGCAAACCCAGGTGGTGTATTTGCAGTCCTGATGTTGAGTGTCTCTGGCAGATAAGCAAAACGGCAACCTGGTTGCCGTTTTGCTTTTACCTTATACCTTCGTCGCAATCCAGTTCATCATCAACTCCGGCCAGACCGCCAGCGGCAATCCCTGGGCATCCCGGATGCCAAACCCGTGTTTTCCTCGCTCAAACAGATGCATCTCGACCGGTACGCCATGGCGGCGCAGGGCGCTGAACATCATCAGGCTGTTTTCAACCTTCACCGCCGGATCGTCGATGGCGTGCAGCAGGAAGGTTGGCGGCGCGTCGGGGGTGGCTCTGTCTTCCAGCGAATAGTGCCGCACCTGCGCGTCGGTCGGGGTGTCGCCCATCAGCTCGTGGCGTGAGCCAGGATGGTGCGGCCCGCTGTGCATGGTGATCACCGGATACGCCAGCGCCATAAACGCCGGACGGGCGGAGAATTCGTCGGCGGCGTCCAGCGGGGCATACACCGCTTCATCGTGACGGGTGCCGAGGCTTGCGGCCACGTGCCCGCCAGCGGAAAAGCCCAGCACGCCGATACGCGCCGGATCCAGCTTCCACTCCTGCGCACTGGCGCGGATGACCCGCATCGCCCGCTGCACGTCGGCCAGCGGCGCGTCGGCACCTTCTTCATGACCGTCGCCCGGCGCGCGGTAGGTCATCACAAACAGGGTATAGCCACGCGGGTTAAAGAAGGCCGCCAGCGCGCTACCCTCTTTATCCAGTACCACGCGACGGTACGAACCGCCCGGGGCGACCAGAATACCGATACCGTTAGGTCTGTCCGGCGCATAGACGGTTACCTCGGGTGCCCGCACGCCGGTGACGGCGCGATCGAAGGCGGAGGTGCCGCTGTGGCGTGGCTCGGGGGTAAAAACGGCATCGCTGGAATGCGCGCCTGGCGCTTCAGGGGTGGGCCAGATGGGGAAAGTGGCTGAACGGGCAACGGCTTGCGCCATCTGCTGTTCTAAAATGTCGCGGCTCAATGCTTCCATGATAACGCTCCCTCTTGTGGAAAGCGTTTGTTATATCAGGGTTAACGAAATGAAAACCGGAACAAATTCACAGGTTGCGGACAGCAGGGCTGTCCGCGGTGAAATTACAGGGCAGCGAATTTATCTAAGGTACGCACCAGTTGGGTGACAAAGCCGTATTCGTTGTCGTACCAGGCGACCGTTTTCACCAGCTGTACGTCGCCCGCGTCGGTGACTTCGGTCTGGGTGGCATCGAACACCGAACCAAACTGCGAGCCAATAACGTCCGATGAGACAATCTCCTCCTCGGTATAGCCAAAGGAGTCATTGCCCTCCGTCGCCTTTTTCAGCGCCGCGTGGATCTCATCCACGGTGACTTTCTTGTTCAGGATCGCCACCAGCTCGGTCACCGAGCCGGTTTTTACCGGTACGCGCTGGGCGTGGCCCTTCAGCCTGCCGTTCAGATCCGGGATCACCAGCCCGATGGCTTTGGCCGCCCCGGTGGTGTGGGGGATGATATTTTCCACCGCCGCCCGCGAGGCGCGCAGATCCTTCCCGCGCGGGCCATCCACCAGCGCCTGAGTACCGGTATAGGCATGAATAGTCGTCATGGTGCCCGCCCGGATGCCAAAGGCGTCGTGCAGCACCTTAGCCAGCGGTGCCAGACAGTTAGTGGTGCAGGAGGCGACCGAGATAATGGTATCGCTGGCATCGATCGTGTCGTCGTTGACGTTAAAGACGATGGTTTTCATCTCACCGGCAGGGGCAGAGATCAGCACTTTTTTCGCCCCGGCATCCAGATGGGCCTGCGATTTCTCCTGTGAGGTATAGAACCCGGTACATTCCACCACCAGATCCACCCCGGCGGCCCGCCACGGGATATGTTTGGCCTCTTTCTCGGCATACACCGCAATCGATTTGCCATCAACGATCAGCGAATCTTCGGTGAAGTCCACGCTCCACGGGAAAACGCCATAGTTAGAGTCGTGTTTTAACAGGTAGGCCAACACTTTCGGCGACGTTAAATCGTTTATCGCCACCACGGTGTTCGTGTCCTGGGTTTCCAGTAATCGACGAAGTACCAGTCGGCCAATGCGGCCAAAACCGTTAATGCCAATCTTACTCATGATGTTCTCCTGAATGGACGTACGAGACGTTGAACTCCTCCAGGATTAGACCATCAACCCCAACGAGGCAATTGACGATGCTTCATTTAGCAGGAAGTTTTTGAAAACGCATGGACAAAACTTAATGAATTTTTAACTAAAGGTGGTTATTTTGAGTTTTTCTACGCTCTACATTCAGGAATGACTATGCGCAATAAATACACCGGCCTGCAAATCGGTATCCACTGGCTGGTTTTCGTGCTGGTGATCGTGGCCTACTGTGCCATGGAGTTTCGCGGCTTTTTCCCACGCAGCGACCGCCCGCTGATTAACATGATCCACGTTTCCTGCGGGATCGCGATTCTGGTGTTGATGGTGGCGCGCCTGCTGGTACGGCTTAAGTATCCGGCCCCGCCGATCGTGCCAAAACCGAAACCGATGTACATCGGCTTATCCCACCTCGGCCACCTCGCCATTTACCTGCTGTTTATTGCGCTGCCGCTGATTGGCCTGGTGATGATGTATAACCGGGGCAACACCTGGTTTGCCTTCGGACTGGGAATGCCGCACGCCGCCGAGTCGAATTTTGACCTGGTGGATATGCTGAAGGCCTGGCACGTCACCCTGGCGAACCTCGGCTACTTTATTATCGGCATCCACGCCTTTGCCGCGCTGCTTCACCATTACGTCTGGAAAGACAACACCCTGCTGCGCATGATGCCGAAAAAGCGTTAAACCGCTGAGAGAAATGCCCGGAGAAATACTCCGGGCGAATAGATTATCGTCAGGACGATAATTATTACGCACGCGACTCATGCGTTTTCTTAAATCTACTACTCAGCCTCAGGAAAGGATATTGTCGTACATATTAACCTCGCAGATTCGGGCTTTATTTCACGACTCACTCTTCGGGCTTTTTCCCACCGCCGTGGCTATTATGCCCCCCTTTTTTTCCGGCCTCTGATGCGCGCTGCGGGTCATTCTTAAAGTTGCCACCGCTGCGCTGTCCGCCCTTGCGTCCTGCTTCGGCTGCACGCTCCCGGTTTTCTGCGAAATTGCCAGAACCACCTCGATGTTTTGCCATAACATGTCTCCCGTTTTTGGTGATGATATTTATTGCGGGGAAATTAATCCCTTTAGTCCGTGCAAAAATAAATGTAGCCAGTGCAATAAAAACGTCAATAAGCCTGTTGGCTCTTTTTATTACCCGCGTGCTAGTTATTTTCCAGACTGTTCTGAGGGTTGGCGTAAATATAGTGAATGGGTGAAAACCCTGTCGCTAATACTATATTTGTCAAGTCACGTTCGGGCGATTAACAGCTGCCGTCAGCGATCGGCCATTTTTGCCAGAAAATGAAACCTGCATCACACAATCCCGCTTTATCTTTTTACTTTGTTTCCGTGGTTAACTATGTTGAACAAACGCCGACATTGGCAGGAACAGGGTAGGGTGAAAGCAGTGAAACAACGTCTACATACCATTGCGCAAGGGGTACTTCTTGCGATGGCCGGGGTGCTGGCTGGCACGGTACACGCCGACACGGCAATAACGCAGATGGCAAATCAGGTGTTGCCCGCGCAGGAAAAACCGCGTGTCTTTGTGCTGACCGATATCGGTAATGAGCCGGACGATCAGATGTCTCTGACACGCTTTTTGCTGTATGCGAATGAGATGAACGTGGAAGGACTGGTGGCGACCACCTCAACCTGGCAGCGGGAAAAAGTGCATACCGATATGATCGCGCTGGTGCTCGGTCACTACGGTGATGTTCAACCGAATCTGTTGAAACATGCCGCCGGGTTCCCGACCCTTGCCGCGCTGAATGCGGTCGTCGCGCCGGGCCTGGCGAGCTACGGGATGGCGGCAACCGGTGACGGAAAAAATACCGCTGGATCCGATTTGCTGGTGAAAGCGATTGAGAAGAGCACCGACGCGGCGCATCCGCTGTTCATTAACCTGTGGGGCGGGGCAAATACGCTGGCGCAGGCCCTGCAGGATCTGTCGAAAAAACACCCGGCAGACGCGGTGCAGACGCTTACCAAAAATCTGTTGGTTTATGCAATTTCCGACCAGGATGATGCCGGTTTCTGGGTGCGCGAGCACTATCCGCACATCACCTATATTGTCGATCCATCCAGCCAGAACGGCGAGGATTATGCCCGTGCCACCTGGACCGGGATCAGCGGCGACAAGTATTATCGCAATGCGCCAGGGGCCGATTTCACCACCGTGTCGCAGCTCTGGCTGGATGAAAATATCCGAGGCCTTGGCCCGATGGGCAAAGGTTACCTGCAGTATCTGTTTATCATGGAAGGCGATACCCCTGCGTTCCTTGGCCTGATCCGCAACGGCCTGAACAGCGCGCGCAACCCGGGCTGGGGCGGCTGGGGCGGGCGCTATATCGTGCGCCAGCCACAGCATGAAACGCGGCCAATCTGGAGCAGCGGCGGCGATTTCTATCCTGGCAACCCGAATGCCGCCGATACGGTGACCGGCGTGGACGGCAAGCCGTACACCTCGAATCAGGCCAGCATCTGGCGCTGGCGCGAAGCCTTCCAGCACGATTTTGCCGCGCGTATGCAGTGGAGCATCAAGCCGTATGCCGAAGCCAACCACAATCCGCAGGTCGTCGTAAACGACCAGGCCGGGCAGGGGGTGATTTACCTCGACGCCAACGTGGGCGAGGCACTCTCGCTGAGCGCGGCGGGCAGTAAAGATCCCGATGGCAACACGCTGAGCTATAACTGGTTCCTCTACCCGGAAGCGGGTGCCGCCAGCTCAAGCGCCGTGGAGGTTAAGGATGTGCAGGGCCGCCGGGGTGAAGATAACCTCACCGCACCTGCCGTGCTCGCGATGGGGGAAAACGGTAAGCAAACCGCGGACGTGAAAGCGCTGCGGTCGGGTACCGAACACGTGATCCTCGCCGTCACCGACAACGGCAAACCGGCATTAACCTCATATCGCCGGGTGATTGTTACGGTGAAATAAGGCGCATAATCCAGGCCCTTTTCAGGGTCTGGATTAGCGACACTTCACCCGCTTCCCTGTTTCATCAATAACCTTTTCACCATCTTCCTTCGAGAAAGCACCTTGCTGTGGCTCCGGAATGATTTCCAGTACAACCTCTGAAGGTCTGCACAGGCGGGTTCCTGCAGGTGTGACAACAATTGGCCTGTTAATCAGGATGGGATGTTGCAGCATAAATTCTATCAGTTGCTCATCGGTAAACGTATCTTCAGCAAGTCCCAGTTGCTCATAAGGCTCAACATTCTTACGCAGCAATGCACGCACCGTAATGCCCATATCTGAAATAAGCTTAATAAGCTCATCGTGGGTCGGGGGCGTATCGAGATAATAAATTATTGTCGGTTCATTGCCGCTGTTACGGATCATCTCCAGCGTGTTACGCGAGGTGCCACAGGCCGGGTTGTGATAGATGGTAATGTTGCTCATATCAGTATCTCATTACAAAGTGACAGAGAGCCGCCACGCCAGCGCGGCCAGGGTGACAAACAGCACGGGCACAGTCATGACAATGCCGGTACGAAAATAATATCCCCAGGTGATGGTCATATTTTTCTGGGTAAGCACATGCAGCCACAGCAGGGTTGCCAGACTGCCAATCGGGGTGATTTTGGGGCCTAAATCGCAGCCAATCACATTGGCATAAATCATTGCCTCTTTGACGACGCCAGTCGCCGTACTCCCGTCAATTGACAGCGCGCCAATCAGCACCGTCGGCATGTTGTTCATCACTGATGAGAGAAATGCCGTCAGGAAGCCGGTGCCGAACGTCGCTACCCATAACCCCTTGTTTGCCAGCAGGTTCAGCACGCCAGACAGGTACTCCGTGAGTCCGGCATTGCGGAGACCATAGACCACCAGGTACATGCCCAGCGAGAAAATAACAATCTGCCATGGCGCACCGCGCAGGACTTTCCCGGTGTTGATGGCATGACCTCTTTTCGCCACCACAAACAGCACTGCAGCGCCGGCAGCCGCTATCGCACTGACTGGGATCCCCAGCGGCTCCAGAACAAAGAAACCGACAAGCAGCAATAACAGGACAACCCAGCCCGCCCTGAAGGTCGCCGGATCCTTTATCGCACTGGCAGGGGACTTCAGCAGAGAAACGTCATACGAGGCCGGAATATCCCTACGGAAGAAGAGATGCAGCATAACCAGCGTGGCCACAATCGCTGCCACATCCACGGGGATCATAATGGAGGCGTACTGCGTAAAGCCCAGACCGAAGAAATCCGCTGAGACGATATTCACCAGGTTAGAAACAATGAGCGGCAGGCTGGCCGTATCCGCAATAAATCCTGCGGCCATGACAAAGGCCAGCATCGTGCCCTGGCTGAACCCCAGTGCGAGTAGCATCGCAATCACAATCGGCGTCAGGATAAGCGCGGCACCGTCATTGGCAAACAACGCAGCAACAGCGGCACCGAGCAACACTATCCAGGTAAAAAGCAGGCGGCCACGCCCGTTACCCCAGCGGGAGACATGCAGTGCTGCCCATTCAAAGAAACCGGACTCATCGAGCAGCAGGCTGATAATGATCACCGCAATAAATGCCGCTGTCGCGTTCCAGACGATATTCCAGACAACGGGAATATCAGCAATATCGATGACACCGGTTCCCAGAGCCAGCACAGCCCCGATACTCGCGCTCCAGCCAATGCTCAGGCCTCTGGGCTGCCAGATCACCAGTACCAGCGTCAGTAAAAATATACTCCCTGCCAAAAGCATCTCAGACTCCATCATATATGATTATGTAAATGTGTTTACCTGTCTCAGCAGGAGGTGCAGGCTGATTTTTCCAGCCATTCACGCACGTCCTCACGCAGACACTGCCAGGACGTCGTGATTGTCTCCGCTGCCCACGCCGGTATGTGGGGTGACAGACGATAGTGGATCCATTTGCCTTCCCGACGGTCAAGAACCAGCTGAGCCTCGCGAAGGATAGCCATATGTCGCGAGATTTTGGGCTGCGATTCAGAGGTGGCCGCGCAGATATCGCAGACGCACAGTTCTCCGGACTCCCGGAGAAGCATGACGATGGCGAGTCGTGTTTCATCCGACAGAATTTTGAAAAGCTGAACAGGTTGTAGCATTTTTCACTCCGTTCCCTTTAGAATATACATATGGTAAATCATATGTATTTATTTTGAAATCACCTGTTCTCTCCGGAGGAGAAAAATGGAACAATTTCCGGCCCTGAATACTGAATGCTTTGATCAACACATCGCTGGACGGCTTCACCTGCAGGAGACGCCACGGATCCTGATCCTGTATGGCTCCGTTAGGGAGCGTTCCTACAGCCGCTTTGCCGCGGAGGAAGCAGGGCGCCTGCTGACGGCGATGGGCGCGGAGGTGAAACTCTTTAACCCTTCCGGTTTGCCTCTGCCGGATGATGCCCCGGACACGCATCCTAAAGTCACCGAACTACGTGGTTTGGTCAGATGGTGTGACGGGATGGTGTGGAGCTCCCCGGAACGGCACGGGGCTATGAGCGCGGTTATGAAGGCGCAGATCGACTGGATACCCTTAAGTGAAGGCGCGGTTCGACCTTCTCAGGGAAAAACCCTTGCAGTAATGCAGGTCTGTGGCGGTTCGCAGTCTTTCAATGCTGTAAACCAGATGCGCATTCTGGGCCGATGGATGCGGATGTTTACTATCCCCAACCAGTCCTCAGTGGCCAAAGCCTGGCAGGAATTCGATGAGAACGGGCGCATGAAACCCTCATCCTGGTACGATCGTATCGTCGATGTCGCCGAGGAGTTGTTTAAAATCACGCTGCTGCTCAAGGGACAAACCGGTTACCTTGCCGATCGCTACAGCGAACGAAAAGAGAGCCATCAGGCGCTGTCAGAGCGGGTAAATCAGGCAAAAATCTGACCAGGTCAACTATCCGTTGCCTTTGATTCTGCGCTTAACGCAGTTAATCACCTCTGTCTCCTGGAGCAAAACAGACAATATCAGGGTGTTTTGATCGGCTTGTAAGGTTTTAAACCGGTAGCGGGTGTTGGTCGTGTCCTGAATAAAAACCGAATAGTAGTCGTGAGGGGGGCCTTTCTCCGCGCCATTGCGCTGTAACCAGGGTAAATACTGGCGCCAAAGAAATAGCTGGATCCTGTTAATCAGGCTCATGAGTCAGTTCCCTGCGTTAAACCAAACCGTGTGAATCTAGTGTAGTTTGATATCGCGTCGGGCTGAGTGCATTTGGAATGTATGACAGACTGCGCGCGTTTTGCCCGCACGCAGCCGTTGTTAACGCTTATTCGTGAACGATCGCGCCGGCATCTTTCTTAATCGCCGGCCCCTCTTTCACGGTCAAGGTCAGTCCTTTGGTCTCCAGTTCGGCGTTGCGGATACGCAGACCCTGGGCTGCCTCAATATTGACGTTGGTAAAATGGAAACCGCTGAGCGGCGCTTCCGGTGTGCCGATAATATAGGCGGCCGCTTTGCTGTCGCCGGTGGAGGTTAAGTTCTCGACGGTGATATTACTGAAATGCGGGGTTTTGTATTTGTCGAACGGCTGTTTTGGATCGCTGTCCGGCGGATAGATCTGCTCGCCGAGGGTAAATCCGCCCGCCTTCAGCAGCTGATCGACTTCGGCCTCGACAATCGGCGCGGCTTTGTAATAGGCAGAGAAGACCAGCGGCACCTCGACGTTGTGCATTTTGGTGTTGCGGTAAACGATGTTTTTCACTTCGCCGCCTTTACCGCGCGGGCTCTTGATACGGATGCCGTACATCGAGCCTTCAAAGGTGTTGTTTTCCACCAGCACGTTATTGACCCCGCCCGCGCTTTCGCTGCCGATGGAGATCCCGCGCCCCTGTTTCAGGGTGTTATTGGCGATATAGATGTTATCTACCACGCCATCCGGGAAGCGAGGGTCGGCTTTTTCGGCTTTGATGGCGATATGATCGTCATTGCAATCGATGTAGTTGTTGGTGATGCGAATATTCTGGCTGTCGATAGGATCGATAGCGTCGGTGTTGGGCGCATGCCATGGAGAGAGAATGCGCGTGCCGTTGATATCCACATCGCGGGCGTAGCGGGTCACCACGTGGAAGCTCGGCGAATGGGTGAGGGTGACGCCGTCGATCAGCACGTTGTGCGAGCGCGTGATGTAGATCAGTCGTGGCCGATCGGTACCGCCTTTTTTGCCGGTGGCGCGGATGTTTTCCCGCCAGCGTTCCCACCACACCGCACCCTGACCGTCGATGGTGCCTTCGCCGACAATCGCGACGTTTTGTGCATCGGCGACGCTGATAAACGGCAGCCAGCCATTTTCCGCTTCGGCGTATTTGGTTTTTTCATCTGCGCGATACGCGGCGACTTCAGTGGAGGCCACCAGGGTGGCATCTTTCTCCAGCTTTAACTGAATATTATTCTTCAGGAACAGCGGGTTGGTTAAAAAGTTGCCCTTGGGCACCAGCACAGTACCGCCCCCCGCAGCCGCGCAGTCATCAATTGCCTTTTGAATGGCCTCGGTATTGAGCGCAATTTGCAGTCGATGCCCCTCTGCGCCGTACTGGGTAACATCACAGACTTTATCGGGGAACTTCACGGAACTTGCCGCCTGTGCAGAATGAAGCGGCATAATACCGACGACAGCAGCAGCGGCCCACAGAGGAAGAGTGCGGGAGATCATAAGGTTATCCTTTTATGGTTTATCGTTTCGTAAAAATAGCACCGCCGTTTCTATTTTGTGAGTGCGGGGATCACGCTTTGCTGTATGTCGTTATTTTGCCTAAATATTGGGCGGGATTTTTGGGCGAATGTCTGATTAGGGAAGGTTTTTCCAACTGGGCAGCTGATTTACTTTGCGGGACCACGACTGATACAGCCCATCCAGCACGCCGTAAATTAATCCGCTTTTAACGCTATCCATAACCAGGGTTTGCCATTCAGAACCCGCTGTCCGCCAGTTCATCAGCAGCGTCAACAGCAGAAAAATCATGCCGAAAGTGACGGCTGAAACCAGAACGTTTAGCCAGAAAGGGGAAAAAGGAGGTGGGGGAAGCTTAAGGCCCGCCTTCCATAAGAGGCGATGTACCCACAAGGCGTAGTTGCTGTGGCGCATTTTCTTTTGCGCCATGATGGCCAGCGCCTTGTTTTTTTTCTCTTCAAATGTCATTAGTGGCCTCTTAAGTCCGTTATATCTATGGTTATTGTCGGCACAGGTCACTATACGTAAGCGGTTGTATGTAGGGTAGTAATATGCGTGGGTGGGTTGATCAAAGGCATGGAATTACACACTGGCTGAGTGGGGCAGGTCATGATGATTTACGACGTATTTGGTCGATATATAGGGGTTAAGCGTGACGATGAACGCTGGTTAGTCTTCCGCGTTGACCTGACCGAACGAAAGTTTTCCCGGCTTTACGAGGTCATCATTCCTGACGAACTGACCGAAAGCGAGATCCCCGGCTGGCTGGATGATATTTTTCACGAAGCCGCAACCGGGAAACATCCTGATGTGAAACGGATTGAATAACGCATTGAGGGATCAATAGTTCCTCGCAAATGAGCCTCAATTTTTGTATTTCTCCCTGCACGCCAAAGAAAAAGGGGGCTGCCCGGGAAACGGCAAATATCCTATGCTAAGCCTGTTTTTTGAGCAGACATGAGTTGACGAGCTGCTTTGAGCGAAGCGGACATCAGTAATGTAAATAATGCTGTTGTGTTAGACAGTGCGGCTGCTCCTGGCACAAAACGGACTGGCTTAAGGCCGGATGGAACCCGCTATAAGCGAACCTTCTTTTTCCACAAGAATCAAGGCCGTCCTCGGTGAGAGGAACCTCCTGCCCACCTATCGGCGCTAAGACGTTGACCCAATCCATCGAGCACGCTATTACTCCATGCCGGGTGTTAGATTGCTTCCTTCGTCATTATCTCCGCCTAATTTACACTTGCCCGGTGAGTAGCCGAATTTACGCATAAAGGCGCGAGAAAAGGCCTCGGCACTGCCAAAGCCAACCATCGCGGCGGCTGATTTGACGCTTCGTCCGGATCGCAAATTGGCTGCCCCCAGAGCTAAACGCCAACGGGTCAAATACGCACCGGGTGGTTCTCCGACGGTTTTCTTGAAGACTTCAATAAACTGCGCACGGGAAATTCCCGCGATAGTGGAGAGATCGGGGATCTGCCACTTGCGCGCTGGATCATCGTGCATAGCGACAAGACTCATATGCAGCCTGGGGTGGGCAAGCCCCGCTAATAATCCCGCATTAACGGTTCCCCTCGCTATGGCTCGCCTAATGGCTAACACCACGACGACCTCACACAGGCGTGTCTGCACGGTGCCGCCACCGCAACGGGCAACGCCTATCTCCGCGACGATGAGCTCTGCCAGGCTACGTAATTGCGGCATCTCGTCCATGGAAAAGCAAAGCTCGTCTGGCAATGCACCGACCAGGGGATTAGCGCTACCGCCGAAATCAACCCTGGCGGCAGCGCATAACGTTGCCCCGAGGGGCAAGCTGCCTGACGATCTGGCACGGTAGAGCAAATGGCTCGGTTCGCCCGTGCCATTGGTATCGATGGTAAGAAGGTTCGCCGAAGTGGTCGAATCGCAATGCTCCACCCGCAGGGGGAAGGCTTTCAGGAAGGCGGTCAACCGGTCATATCTTCGTGGCATATTCAGACTTTCAATCATGCTTTTCTCAAACTCCCTTACCGTGAATCTTTTATTCTACTTCAACGCCATATGATGACCTAAACGATTGACTGGAGAAGCCATGACACAACATTCTGCCGCTAAATTCGACGCTACTCGCGCAGGGGAATACGCACAACAAAGCCGGATTGCCCTGGCCGGATATGATGCCTGCCACGAACTTTCTGCCTGCATGCTCTCAGCTGCAGTGGGAGAAGGAAAGCCTGCGCGTGTGTTGGTGGTAGGTGCCGGAGGAACGGCTGGAGAAATCATCGCCTCTGCGACACTGGAGCCGCACTGGTCTTTTGTCGCCGTCGACCCCTCGCAACCGATGCTGGAACTTGCTCGCGCGAATGTAGCCGGAGCTGGGGTGGCAAACCGGGTTGAAACCGTTCTCGGTGCGCTCGAAGATTTGGATGCTTCCCCCGCGTTTGATGCCGCCATCATGATCGGCGTCCTGCACCATCTACCCGGAGATGAGGCGAAGCACGATATTCTGGCCCAGATTTCCATGCGTCTCAAACCGGGCGCACCACTGGTCGTTGCGGGAAACTATCGCGCGTATGCTTCGCAACCTTTGCTGATGGCGGCATGGGCAAATCGCTGGCGAATGAACGGCGCGGGGGCGGAAGAGATCCAGTCTAAAATGAACAAAATTTTGCAGGGCGCAGAGCCACCTCTGTCGGAAAATGCCGTTTTTGCCTTGCTTAGCGACGCGGGCTTTGAGGATCCCGTACGCTTCTTTTCCAGCCTGTTCTGGGGAGCCTGGCTGGCCCGGCGTGCGCAGGGATGAAGTGATCGACCCGAGGAACAGGCTTTAGTGATGCATTTGTGGCGGGGGCCTGATGGTATTTTGGCGGATGAGCGTTTTAGTTGTCATCGTCCGCCTGCAGGACTGCTGCGAGCGAGGAGCGGACCTTTTACGTAAAATGGAAGAGTCAGATGAAGGCATCTTGAGTCACCCGATCAATTCAACCGGTATATGACTTAAGATCAGGTGATCTTCAGCTTAAACAGCCGATATATTGCAACCCGGCCTGAATCGGTTACGTTCACTTCACGGTATCCCCGTGTACGCGTTACCCATTCTTTTTGCAGGAAAAGTGTAAACAGGGCTGAGCCAGCGTCACCGCCGAGATGGAAACGTCTTTCACTCCAGTCCAGACAGCCGCAACAGGGCTTGCGTCGTGTGCGAGAGTTAAGCAAAACGCCCATTTTCTCAAAATGCATTTTGCCGGCTGATGTCAGTTCTGAGCCATCTGCTTCAAGCCATTTTTCCTGCAGCATAAATTCATAAATATTGACAGCAAGCTCGCCTGCCAGATGGTCATAGCAGGCGCGTGCGTAACGCAGATAGACCGGCGTACTGGAAATGGGGGCTTTGGAAGTACCCATGGAAACTCCCATCAGGTTTTCCAGCAGTCCGGCGATGTGATGGCCCGCAAGGCTGTAATAGCGATGACGCCCCTGCGTCAGGCAAATGACCAGACCGTTGCTGAGAAGTCGGTTCATATGCCCGCTGGTTGTCGAGGCTGCTATGCCAGCCACTACGCTAAGTTCGGTAGCTGTCCATGCGCGCCCGTCCATCAGGGCGCACAGAATACTTACCCTTGACGGGTCAGACAGCGCAGAAGCCACCATTACCATTGATGTTTCAAGGACATCATCTGGCTCACTGTCGCGCTTTGTTTTAACGAGGTTCATTCAGAAGGTATTGCCCATTTTCGGGTTACTTCGGCTGCCCGGGCATCATCATCCGTAATGAGAATGAGCCGGTTACTGTGATCGCTGTACTGTACCAGAATATTGATGCCGTTCCGGGCAATTGTGTCAGCTATTTCTCCCAGCTCTCCGGGCCGTTCCTGAGGTAATTTTCTTACCAGGGGACGACACACGTTGCAGACGTCAAAACCGGCTTCAGTCAACACCTTGCGTGCTTTATAGCCGTCTTCAACCAGGAAATGTGCGTGCCCGCCTTCAGGTCCTGTAAATACGCCACCGCCTTCAAGTCCCACTCCGTTTCCACCCAGTACACTACCCAGTGAACCAAGTGAGCCCGGGCTATTTTTGAGAATAACGTGAATGTCATACATGCTGATTTGTTCCCTTATCAGAAGAGTAATCACGGAATACGCTGGCTACCCGTATTCTGTAGAATGAAAAAATCGACTGCTTACCTTCTTTCTGAGCGGCCTGATGCATTACATTTCGCTTCCATCCGGCTACAGACTCCTCATCTTCCCACCACGACAAAGAAAGAATCTTTCCGGGCATAGTCAGGCTCTGGAAACGCTCAATTGAAATAAAGCCGGGCGTGTCGGATAAGAGAGGCTTCAGCTCCGAAGCGAGCTGAAGATATCTTTCCTGAGCCTCTGGCAGGGCATCTGCCTCAAAAAGTACTGCAATCATGGTCCGCTCCGTTGCTAATTTACGGACAGTTTAATGATGACGAAGGCATGCTGCTTCGGTCGGCACCGAAGTATGCTTGTGCGTTAGCGAAGCCATCGACATGGATAAGCGATGAACAGCAAACTCATAAGTTGAAAGGCGGGACAACATAGAAGTGCGGGTTCACACGCAATGTCCGCTTCTGGCACAGAGCGGACAAGCTGACTGAGCTAAAGATCCGCTGTGTGGAGACTGTAATTAAAATTGTGTAATTGCCTGTTTTTGATATGTTCACTCCAACAA
>RCUO01000538.1_pt1 | contig 18675 bp, 8 predicted proteins | sample 2166161 | NCBI WGS metagenome assembly RCUO01 (sample SAMN09932617, study PRJNA488358) | compost metagenome | feature: garden; material: soil; isolation source: compost soil in cyclohexanecarbonitrile-enriched culture | place: Germany: Experimental Botanical Garden Goettingen | collected 2016-01-27 | reverse complement strand
CACTACTACTCGTACGGCGGTGGCAAGAAGATCATGCAACTGGATCGTCACCAGTGGCAGCTGGACTTCTGGATCTTACTGCGCCAAACCTTGATCAACACCGGCTCTCTTGACCTGATTCGTCAGGAGCTGGAAGAGTCGATCAAGTACCACCTCGACAACCCGAAGAGTCCAAAGGTCGCCGAGTGATTTACCGCATGAGGGCCTTCGGGTCCTCATGACATCCCCTTTCTTTTTTCTTTGTCCGAGGCTGACATGTCTTTGATCTCTACTCCGTTTTTCAAGACGGATAAAACCGAGAAGTTGGAGGCGGTTGACTCCTACGACATCTCGAACACACGCCCCATCAACAAGGTCTACGATGCAGCCAAAGACGGGGCAAAGAAGCTCTACGATCAGGTAGGCGGACGTCAGGGTTTGGCCAACGGGATTCAGAACCTCGTCAGTGCCAAGGTCAATGGTGCCACTGGCAAGCAGATGCTCGAGGCTGGTCTCGGGATGTTCGGCACCAGCACCATGGGGATTCTCAAGACGGCGGGTAACGGCATCTTTGATAAGGCTGCCGAATTCATCGACATGAACCCTGAGACGGTCAGCAAGATCAAGGGCACGGGTGAGCAACTGTTCAACCGCCTTGAATACGGTGACCCATCTGACCTGTCCAACTACGGTGAACTGGCTACGCTCATCGGTGGCTTGACAGGCCAAGAGCAGTTTGCTGAATACGCCAACATGGGTATCGAGTCGGCTGTCTGGGGTTCTGCAATCTCCAAGACGATCGAGTACGGTCAGTACAACTACATCGGTGACGTCAAGGAATACATTGACCCCGCAGTCTACCAACAGGCGCTGGTCTACAGTGTGCCCATGGTGGCCAGTAGTGGTTCTCTGGAAGCCTTGCAAGAACTGATGAAGCAGATGACGTCGGACGTCATCATCTCGACCAAGCCTGACTTCATCAAGACGTTCATGGGGCAGTTCAGGGTTCCAGCGGATCTGGCTGTGACCCGTGAAGCCTACGCTGTCGATCTGGTCGATACCCTGACTCGTCTGCAAGCTGGCTGGTACACGTACCAACGTCAGGCCGATGAATCCATCGTGGACCTCACCTGCCTCGCTGTGGGCACCGCTGACGCCCTTAACCTGCTTCAGCTTCACCCAGTGTTGAGTCGGTACGCGATTGCTGCTCCGTACGCTCAGGAACTCACTGTGGAAGACGTCATCCGCAAACAGTTCCCCCTGATGGTCACGAATCTGACCTAACGAACATAGAGCCCGGGGAATTCCCCGGGCTCTTTTGCCGTATCACTGACGATCGGTAGCTTGACCGAAGGCTTTCCAGACTTCGCCCGTCATACCAGACATTGCCCACATAGCACCACGTTCTGGCGACACTGCATCGTCGAACGCTGCCTGTTGGCGTGCCAATCGAACGGCCCACTTACGCAGGGCGTTGATTTCAGCTTCCAGCGGAATGCCTGCCAAGATGGCCAGATAGTCCGTGTAGTTGTTATCGTCGTCGTAAGTGGAGCCTAGCATCGCTGAGGACACCGCTACGCCGTTTTCACCGCCTGTGGAGGCTGTCCCACCACCCAGCCACGAAATGCCTGCACCGACGCCGTAGCCTGCGGCTTGGACGATACGGTCAGAGATCTCGAACGCAGGGTTCAGTGGCATGTTCACCGCAGTCGACAAGTCGAGCAAGCCCAACTGAATGTCAACCCCGAGGAAACCACCGGTGTTGTTCCAGCCCACGTCACCCACACCACGTGTAATGGTCAGGCTGTCGACAATCGCCAACCGAGAGTGAGCCCGCCCTTGAGCGAAGTACTCAATCAAGAATGGAGAGGTGTGCGACTGTTTACCAGTAGACAGTGGAACGGACATCGCAAACAAGCAACACATCGGCAGGATCAGGTTCTGCAACCGAGACAGTGGATCACCGTACGGAGAACGCAGAGGGATGTTCAGCGAGAGCTTGTTGAACTCAGCGCTGGAGCTGTCCCAGACCTTCGGGATGTCGACGTAAGCAGAACCTGCCAACTGTGCCAACCCTTGGATACCGATGCCTTGCCCAATGCCGAGTGCAAAGTCTTTCACCGCACCCAGCGCACCCTGCACGATCCCGCTGCCTTCAATGTTGCCATCGAACATGCTGAAACGGGTTTCACGAGCTGAGGCCGAGATGCCGTTGATCTGACCTTGGATCGACGGTTCTTTGGTGCCGTTACTGAACGACTCGGTTTGAGTGCCAGTGTGGTCGACACGGAAGCTGATGAACTCAGAAGCCATCTGCGATTCAGACTTGAAGGCACTTTTGGTACGAGCCCAGAGACCTTCGTCCATCCGACCTGTCTTCTCCACGATCGCTTCGTTCTTGGTGTCAGCCTCAGAGATCTGACCCATCATCTCCGAGTTCTTCCAGATGTCCACGTAGGCTTCGTAACTGGTGTCGATCTTGTTGACGATGGCGTACACGTCACCCATGTCTTCGCCGTACAGACGCTTCTTGAACACCTCACGCATTTCTGCTTTGTTGGTGATCTTGTTGAGCTGTTTGTCCAGCAGCTGACGACGGTGATTGACCAGCTTCTGTCCACGCTGTGCCACGGCGAACACGTCGATACCACCGTTTGCGCGGTAGATAGACGGGATCAGCCTATGGTACGCATCGACGTCCAACTGATCCATCCCGTTCTCCTTCTCGTAGAGCGCCTTAGCGCCCTCGTAGATAGGTCGAGGGATGATACCCATGTTCGCGGCAATGCCGTTCACCATCGAGCTTACAGCGCCCCAATAAGGCAGCATCGACGGCTTGAGGTAGTAGTACTTGGACGCAGGACGACGCAAGAAGAACTTGATCGCCTTACCGGCCATGATGAACGGCAACAGACCAATGGTCGCCACCGAGCCCACTGCCCAACCCAACGAGTAGAAGAACCCGGGGGCACGACCCGAACGGGCCATGGAGGCCGCAGGGATCGAGTAGTAGTTGGCATAGAAAGACGTCAGGCTGTTGAACTGCGGATAGCCACACCGGAAGTGCACCACCTGCATGTTGTCATCGAACTTCTCGCTGTACACCCGACCCATGCCGTTGGTCGAGTTGGCACTGGTCCCGTTGGTCCGACTGACCTTGGGGAGCAATGTGTCCTTACCACGACCCGTAGGCTTGGTGAGGATGTTGTGCTTCAGGTCACAGTAACGCGTGAACTGAGGCAGTGGGTTAATGACGAAGTTGCCGCCCAGAGTTGTGTCTGTAGCCTTCTGCATCGACGTGGAGTAGATGCGGTTGATGGCTGCCTGGTTGCCACCCATGATCTGATCGGAGGGCAGCAGGAACGCTGATTTGACCCAGCTGTCATCCAGAATGTTTTCCATGTCTAGACCTCTGAAAAAAGGAAAGGGTGAGCAGGGTTCCCCCACTCACCCCCGTAGTTACGTCCGACCTACCGAGACCGTCCCTTTAGCCGCAGGCTTCGGGGTGTTGATCAGTGGGTTCTGCGTTGTCTGAGCAACCTGCTGTGCCGGAGCGCCCTGAGCTGCATTCGGCATTACAGTCCCACCGTTCTTGACCAGCTCAACCAGTTCCAGGAGTTTATCCAACTGGCCTTGGTTGATCTCGACCAAGCGGCCCAAGTCACCACCGCCACCGTAGGTGTTGGTGTTTGCTGCGGTCTGGGAAGAACTTTGAACTTCAGCCGTTTTAGCCGCCATCGCCAAGCCCGCAGTGGTGTTCTGCGTTTGACGAGCGTCCGCCTTCTCGGCCAGACCGGCCGTGTCAGCGCTGGCTGGAGCTTCTGCCACAGTATTAGGCGCACCGCTTCCGCCACCACCTGTAGGTTTCACCATGGACGGTACAGACGGTCCGGTGGCTGCTACGGTGGATTGGCCTTGCGCTTGCTCATCTGCGGCAGTTTGTGGTCCAGAGGCGGATGTGTCTACGCCACCTTCACCCGGTGCTGCCAATGCCTTTCCACCTTTCAGTGTCGAAGCGATCTGCATGGCATCAGGTTTACGGTGTTTCTGCAACTTCCCATCGAAGTCGTTATACACCGCTGCGACAGTCCGTGGCCGTTTGTTACTATCGTAGAAGATAGACGGGTTGGCCGCGGCTTGTTCAGGACCTACGTGGTTGATCGCCGGATCACCAGGTGGAGCTTTCAGGAAGCGCTTGGCTCCGTATGGCCCCAGGAAGTGAGCGAGGTAGACGTCAGTGTCAGTGACGTTGCTCTTCACTTTCTTGATGACGTCGATGTTCTCCTTGATGTACTCCAAACCAAGCAAGGCGTTGGCCCGAGGGTCATGCTGCGTGGTGTTAGGGTTGATGCCGTACTTCGAGGCGTACTTGCCCATCAGCGACTTCCAAGTGCCTTTAATCACCTGGTAGAACGACGCTGCCGAGGAGAGGACCCCTGCGGAAGGATTGCGCGGATTCTTGTACGGGATAGCGTTCGGTTTGAAGTTCGATTCTACGCCAGCAATCGACGCTGCCAAGCTAGGGTCGACCCCTACCATGTTGGCCGCCGCCATCAACGTGCCTTTTGTAGCATCCCAACCGTCGCCAGTTGGAGTCGGTACGTCATTGATGTTACCGCCTGCACCACCACCAGGGTGAGTGAGCGGAGTACCCGGAGTAAATGCGGTCGCGCCCGAGGCAGCCTGTGGTTGACCAGAAGCACTGACATTACCCTGTTGAGGGGATTTGCTTTCATCGCCACCACCGAAGACGGATTTGATCCCGCTCCACATGCTGGAGAACATGCCCTGCTCTTCTTTAGGACCACCGGGACCACCAGAACCAGCCGCCTGACTCCCTTGTCCGTCTGCCGAAGCAGGACGATTGACTTGGTTGCCATCTTGCTCGATGATCTTGCCATCCTTGTCGCGGACTTGACCAGCTACAGCGGCGGAGTTCTCCGTCAAGGTCTTGTCTTTGATTTTGGTGGAGAGCATGTAAAGAGGTTCCTTCACAGTCTCGTCATCATCGTTGAGGTAGTAGCCTGGCCACGGCGATTCCGAAATATCCCACACGGAGATACCGGCGTTGTCGCGGGTGTTGGCTGTTTCCCTCAAGACTTCCAGCAGGTCTTGCGGTTTCAGGCGCTCTGCTGCGTCCTTGGCGTCGATGTTGGCACGCGCACGAACAGACGAGCAGTATTGGAGGAACGTAGGCATGAACCGACGATAGAACCAGACGTACACGGCATCGGCTTCAGCACCAATCGGGGAGAACAACGCCTCTGCGATCTGGTACGCCTGTGCTTCATCCTTGAAGAATGCGCGCTTCTCATTGTCGTAGTTGACCATTGGGTACAGAGCACCCTCCAACCGGTCCAACTGGCCGACTTTGATCATGAGCATCTCAGTCAGACCGTAGACACGGTACCGCACTGGTTTGCCATCGTCGATTTCACCGTCACGATTACTGCCGGCCATGATTGCAGCCGTAGCCGCAGCAGCCATGCCACCATTGCCCGCCCACGATACGGTTTGAGCCGCCGTCAGGTTAGCGCCAGTGGTTTTGCTCGTGGCTTCTACACCAGTACCAGCTCCGGATAGCTTCGAGGCCGACGTACCTGCGCTGGACTGTTTATCGGCGTTGGCTGCGGTTTTAGCAACAACAGCAGCACTGATGCCACCAGCAGCGGCCACAGCATCGACCATGTTCTGGTCGGCTTTGTCCTTGCCTGTCTTTTCATTTTCATTGATGTATTCCTGGATCTCTCCCTTGACCTCAGCAATGACGTCCTTGACATCTCCAGCATCCATGTCCAGTTTCTCATCCTCGAAAGGAGAGATCATGGCGTTGAACACTTCAGGACGATCGTTCATGGCAGCCTTGTCGACAAAGCCCATGGCAACCTTACCGGTCACCTTGGCGTCGATCTGACTGAGGTCCATGGATTTGGTGAGTGCATGCATGTTGGAAACGTGAGCAAGGTAGACAGCGGAGAAACGACCAGTCAGGAACTTGATGAGGCGACCGTAGGTTTCGTTCTCTTCTGCCGGAATGCTGGTGTCGATCTTGAACAACTGCATGATCTTGTCTTGAGGCAGGCCTTGAGAGTTAATCGTGGCTTTGCCTTCGGAGTCGACCGCAGTCTGGGAAGTAAAGATCTTCTCCAGTTCGAGCAGTGTCTTCAGTTCGTCACTGTCAGTCTTGGGTTTGATCCCGTACTGAACCATGCGCATCCGTGTCAGAGGAGGCAGCTTGTCTTTGTTGCGACTATAGATGTAAGCACCTACAGCGATCGCACCGCCGACAACTGCTGCCGCGGCAAGCACTGGAGCAGAGACCAGACCAGCAGCCCCGAGCAGAGCACCCATGGCCATACGACCAGCGAAGCCTGCTGCCATCCGAGTCAGTGGGTTGGTCAGAATGCTACCTGCACCGCGAAGTGCACCCCAGCCCAAACGGCCTGCGGTCTTAGCGCCCCACCAGCCGACTTTACCAGCCGTCTTGGTCAGCCAAGCCCCGCCCTTCAAGCCCCCTTTCAGGATCTTGCCAGCAGTGCCCATCTTGTCCAGAGCACGACCACCCCAGTTGGCGATCTTGCCCAGCTTACCGGTACGGCCAGCACGACGACGGGTCTTGCGACTACCGCGTTCGTTACCGTCGCCGCCTCCGAGGAGGTCGCCGAGGGAATCCATGATCCCACCACCACCGCCCTCCTCGCCATCTTCCCCTTTCTTGCCTAGCATGGCCATCAGGCCGGCCAGACCTCCGCCTTTGGCGAACAGGCCTTGCACATCCTTACCTTTTTCCTTGGCCATCTCCTTCGCTTTGCCCAACATCTCATCGCGTTTCGCATTGATGTCCTGGAACGAACCCTTACGGATCTTTTCCTGCGTCACTTGCTTGAGAGTCTCGTACTGGAGTTGTACCGACCGCATGGTCAGTGTCAACATGTCCTGTTCGTTATCCCCGGTCAGTTCACTGGACACATCAGCGCCCACTTTACCACCAGTGAAACGGGACATCATGCGCTTCATCCGAGGACGGAACTTACGACGCTGCTGTTGCAACTCCTTGGAAACCATGGCGCCTTTATCAGACACCTTACGACCCAAGTTGTCCAGCAACTCATTCCCGCCGCCCGTACCACGCATGTCGTTGATGGCACCACCGAGCTTGCTCAGGCGATCACGACCACCCGCCATTGCACCAGCAGCCCACATCCCAGCACGACTGCCTTTGAGTTTGGCGTACTTGTCAGCGAAGGTACCTGTGATCTTTCCTTTATAACCGGCAACGACTCCACTATCCATCAGTTCATTATAACGAACGATGGTCCGGCCTTTCAGGTCAACCACGTCACCTTGGATGTCTTCCCACTTCTTGATCACCTCGTTGGTGGCCTTGTCGCGGTACTCACCTGCTTGGAGTTTGATCTCCTGCAAGCGAGGGTGGTCTTCACCCTGAATCCAGATGTCCTTCGCCAGTTCTTTCGCTTTGCCGTACTTCTCTTGGCCCAGCTTGAACTTCTCCTGACCCCACGCCTGAGCCTTGGTGCCCTTGTTGCGGAGAGCCGCAGACATCTTGGACCAGTCAGGCCGGTTGCCTCGAGAGGCACCGCCACCTTCACCGTGGCAACCACAGGCTGCCAGTTGCTTGAGCAATTCCACCGTTTCCGAATGGAAGTCACGCGACTGGGTGATGAGGCTAATCAGGGTGGACTTGTCGCCGAGGTAATGTTCTAGGCTGGAGGCTCCTTGCCGGGCACGACGGCCTTTACCGCCCATGAGATCAGCTCGATCAGCACGGCGGGTAAGATCACCAGGACCGTTAGCAGGCCCATTACCACTATCAGAACGCTTACCACCGCGATCATCAGCATTCGGCCCACCTTTCGGAGTTCCATCTGCGCTTGCTTCGTCATCTTCATCGAGTACTGATCCCCAGATCTTGTCGTAGTTGATCCGGTCGTCACGTCCTTGGCGTTCGATGTACCCCAGCTTACGCAGAGAGTCCTTACCAAGTACGTCGCCCAAGATACGAATACGATCGCCCGCTGCGGGGATCATGCTCGCCATGCTCAGGAACTTGTCACGGATGTCGTTGAAACGCCCAACTCCCTCTGCCGACTGATCCTGCTGGTCCCCGTTGTAATCGAGGTTGAAGGCGTCAGCAATCAGGGAAGTGATCTCGTCCACAATCCCAACGTCAGTGTTGGGGTATTGGGCAGGATCAACCAAGCGTTTTGGAACAAGGTCACGCCCGTTGGCCAGCTCGTCAAGCAACTTCTGCTTGAGAGCGCGTTGGGCTTTCGAGGACATGGTGTCCCCGCCAATCTGCTTGATGAAATCGTCAGCGGCAGTCCGAAGAGAATCACGCTCCGAACGACTCATGATCTGACGACCCACATCTTTCAGGCTTTCGCCTTGAGACGTGAAACCACCACGCACGACGTTGTAGACTTGCTTCTCAGAGTCCTTCTCGCCAGTGACCGCCACCTTGGACCAGTGAGCAATCTCAGACAGGTACCCTGGGATGATCTCGATCAGGGAACGACGGGCAATCTTGTCGAACGTGCCGATCTCATCCAGTTTGTCAACGCTCTCACCACCAGGCCGGGAGTCCAAAGAGAACTGCGGCAGGAAGGTTTTGAACATCTGCGTCATGACAGACTTGAAGCCAGTGCCTTGGGTTTCGGACTGCGCGTATTCGTTGACCTTCTGAGGAAGGCCAGTGAACGTCTTACGCAGCTTCTCGCCACCCTTGGCAATGTGTTTGTTACCGTACAGCCATGGAGCAATGTGCATCGACGCCTGATCACGGATCGTCGAACCGATCATCGAGCCTACGACTCGACCACCCAGCTCGTGCTTATCGATGTCCATGCCCTCGGTCATGCCTTGGGCTTCGGTAAGCGGACTGATCGCACCCTGGACCATGCCAGAGACGTTGTCCATGATCTGCTTGGTGTAGTTCTGCGACCAGTTGGAGATCGTGTTAAGACCTTGACCCATCAGTCGCTGATGCGCCATCTGCTTGAACATCTCACTACCACGGATCTTCACTGCCTCAGGAAGCGCGGTGTTGTGGCGAATGGCTTCAAGGATCTGGGCTTGCTTCTGTGTTGCTTCTGCCATCACATCCAGCAGTTGCTTTTGAGTCGCAAACTGACGGTAGTTGAGTTCCAGCATCTTCTGCTGGTACTTGGCAGTGATCTTGTCCTGATAGCCAACCATCCGCGCCATGGAGCGGTTGATGGCAGTCAGTACCTGAACGGTGGACTTGAACCGCACCTGATCGAGGGCTTTATCTTCCAGCTTTTCAGCAGCGTCTTTCTGAGCACGCTCTTCATCTGCGCCTGTCTTGGCCTTGAAGATTTCCGCCAACTGGGCGATGTCATTGTCTTCTTGTTCTTTCTTGTACTGTGCAGCAGATTTGACAGGTGAATCGTCGGTATCTTCCAGTGCGTTGTTGAGGCGATCAGCAGCCTTCTTGGTCAGAAGCTTGTTGCCCACCAACTGCATGGCTTTACGACCGAACGCTTTACTACCACGAACAAGCTGCGGCGAGTCGCCAGTCACCTTATCGTATAGCGATCGTGCGTCGGTTGCGACGTTCTCAATGGTGTCTGCGGCCAAGCCATAGCCCGCTGGCAAAGCCAAAGTCAAGGCTTTGCGCAAAGCGGCCGTGCTGGCCAACTCGTCTTTTGCTCCGGACAGAGCGCCTTTGGCAACTCGTTCTACGGGCTTTCTCGAATTGTCGTCGACTTCGTCGTCGGACTTCCACTCAGGGATGTCAAAGTCGAAATCGTCGAGGTCGAGATGGTCCAAATCGACATCTTTCTTTGCCATCGAAAATTCTCCAAATTGGCTTATTATACTAAGCCTCCTTCATACCAACTGTCGAAATGACTCCGAAAATTACGGGAAGCCTTTATGACCACTGAAGCAAGGAGTCTCATGTCAGACTCTGGCTCGGGCATTAGATACGCCCAGACTCCCGCCAAGGTCTGGCCTATGGTGCTGACTCGGGAACGGGTCGCCCGAATGACTCCGGTCACCAGTCTCGACATCTATGACGGGGCCAGTGCCGAGTTTCACGACCAAGGCCTGTACTCGACAACCATCTTTGGCCGGGTGGGTTCTGATGAACGAGACGGGAACTTCTCCTACATCGATTTGAAGGTCAAAGTCTTCCATCCGAAGATCTTCCGTGACCTCATGAGTCTGAAGTCCATCTACCGTGCCATTGTGTCCGGTCGTGAGACTGCCATCTTTGACCCGGTGACCAAAGACTTCATCGCTGACAGTTCTGAGAAGGCCGAAACCGGCTACAGCTTCTTCGTGAAGCACTTCCCACAACTGGAACTGCGTAAGTCCAAGTCACCTACCCGTCGCATCCGTGTGGAGTTCATTGAGAAGTGGCGTGAGTTCGCCCTGACTCAGTACATCCCGGTATTGCCTGCGGGTATTCGTGACATCGAAGTCGATGACAACGGTGTGACGACCAAGAACGAGATCCACGACCTGTACTACCGTGCACTGTCGATCTCCAACACGATCCCTGTGACCAGCAACATGGAATCGCCTGCGCTGAACATTGCGCGGAATGCCTTGACCAACTGCCTCTCTGAGATCTACGACCTCATTGAAGGCATGCTGGCCGGTAAGAACGGTTTCATCCTGGACAAGTGGGCCTCCCGTAAAGTGGTCTACGGTACGCGGAACGTGTTGACCGTAATGGATACGTCCATTGCCAACCTCAACGACAGTAACGCCCCGGGCTTTGACAGCACGACCCTCGGCCTGTTCCAGGTCATCAAGGGTCTGACCCCACTGACCATCCATCACCTGCGTCGGACCTTCGGGCACCTGATCCAGAGCGGTGAAGGTCAAGCGCAGTTGATCGATCCGAAGACCCTGCGTCCAACGTGGGTGGCTTTGAGCCCAGATACCCGTGACCAATGGTCGACCCGTGACGGCCTGACCAGCGTGATCGACAAGTACCAGATGGTTGAGATGCGGACGCGTCCGGTGGAGATCGAAGGTCATTACCTGGCCCTCATCTACAAAGGCCCTGACAACACGTTCAAGGTGTTCTTTGACATCCATGAGATGCCAGCTCACCTGAACCGTGATCACGTCCACCCGATCAACCTGGTCGAGCTGCTGTATCTGTGCGGTTACCAATACTGGAACCGTTACTACGCTCAGATCTGTCGTTACCCGATCTCGGGCTTGGGTTCCATCTACCCATCTCGCGTTTACGTCAAGACCACTGTGGTCGGTGAACGCCGTGTGGAGCTGGATGATAACTGGCAGCCTTATGACGATGCCGAACATGTGGCGCAGGAGTTCCCTAAAACGGGATCGACTTCCTTTATGGACACTCAGTCCCCACACTCGACCAAATTGGTTGGGTTGGCAGCGGACTTCGATGGTGACACTGGCTCAGCAACACTGGTAATGTCTCAAGAGGCTCTGGTTGAGAATGACCGTATCCTCAGGTCACGTAACCACTGGATCGATGCAGGGGGTAACCTTACATCCTCCTACGACTACGACACCATCAAGTACGTCGTAACCAACCTGACAGGACGATTCAAACATGGCCGTAATGTTTCTGTATGACCGCTACATGAAACTGTTCGGCATCCGCAGGCTGGGTGAGTTGGAGAATCCACGAGTACGACCAATCGCACGATTCGGTTTGCCTCGTGGGTCCAACGTCCACTACATGCCCGTGAATGAAACCGAACTGGGTCCGGCTGCTTCCAGCCCGATCATTCAGGCAGCGCAACGTCTGGTCTTCATCGACCATGTTCCTGACCTGCTCTCGAAGGAGGGTAACCCCCGTCCCACGTTCAAGCTCATCGCTCCGATGATGCAGCAGTACCGCCGTGAGAACATGACCATCCGCCCAATGCGGGATTATGAAGCAGCGGCTAAAGAACCCCTGAACATGCTCGTAGTCAACTACGCCATGGTCGCTCAGATGTACAAGTACCAACGGTCGGCCCTGAGTCGCTGGTGGAACTGGCGTAACCTCAGGACGACTCAGTGGGAACGTTTCAATCAGCTCAAGACGGATCACGAACGACATCACATCATCCTGTTTGATGTGCCTCAGACTCTGCCTTCATTGTCTGACCTGCGTAAAGCTGAACGGGGCATGACTCCGACGCTGATGCAGGTGTTCAACAGTCGTGAGCGTCTGGACTTGCTCGACCTGTTCATCTGGTTGGGTGAGAACCGTCAACGTACTCCGATGTCTCGTCTGGATGAGAACCGTCTGAGCGAGATCGAACTGGTTATCCGCAAGGACACTGGTTGGATCAGCCTGAACCTCGGCCTGCTCAATGGCTGGCGTAAGGCCGGCACTGGCGTGTCGATGGAATCATTCGTTGAACAGCCTGTGAGTGAAGACTTCGACTTCGAAGACACTTACCAGCGCTACGTCTCCATGGAAGCGGCAGGGGATGACACCCTTGATCCTGACATGGGCGTCTCGATGGAAGCCGGTCAGGGCCTTGATCCGAAGATCATGCAGGTGCGGTTCCTGAAGCTGCTCACCAAGATCATCGACCAGACCAACCCAGTCCAGGTGATCTCTGCTCAAGAAGTCGAGGCCCAGCAACAAGCCTCTGCTGCTGACGATGCAGAAGAGAAAGCTGAAGAACAACAGCAGCAAGAGCAATCGTTGAAAGAGAACGGTGCTGAAGACCTGCTCGTGGAAGAAGAGGAAGAACTGGCCGAGTCCTTGGACGAACCAGCCGCTTCGAACAACGACGCAGAGATGACTGACGAAGACGGTGAGTTGATCATTGAGACGGGCAACCAGACCAAGGTCGAACCGATCTCGCAGATCGTTGCTGATGGCGCTACCGAACACACCCTGACCAGTTCGATCCAGAACAAGATCGACGAGTTGGTGGAGAAGGACGTCCTGACGGCAGCGCAGTATCGCCGCATGCAGCGTTTGGCAGAATCCTACAAGACAATGCCAGACCCATGGGACAAGACCAAGACTGTTGAGACCTCCTTGGAGATCAAGCAGGAAGATCTGGTCCTTCAGGAATCCGAACCGTATCCAGAAATGGAATCGGTGCGTGACAAGTCGATGTTGCAGTCTACCGTCGAGAAGATGGACAGTCAGTACATCGAGAAGGTCCTGAAGAGTGACATCTTGAACGCCGTTATGTCCGTGCAGAAAGCGGGCATTGCTGTAACGGGTTACGAGATCGAGACCGTGCAAGATGCGGTCAGTCACTACGAGATCCACAAGGTCCAGTTGACTCCGGTCACCGGCAAGCCTTCGACCATCTCGTTCCGTGTGCCTGTGGTCGACAAGCGGGGTTCGTACACCTCCAACGGCCAGAAGTACCGCATGCGGACTCAGAAGGCCGACGTCCCGATCCGTAAGGTCTCGCCGATTCGTGTCGCCCTGACGTCGTACTACAGCAAGCTGTTCGTTGAGCGTTCCCAGCGCGCTGTGTTCAACTACGACAACTGGATTGCCAAGCAGATCATCGCTAAAGGCATGGACCAGGCTGACACTTCCATCACCAACGTGAAGATCGCCAACGTAGCGAACTTTGAACTTGACCTGCCGAGCGTCTACACGATCATCGGTACGCGAGTGATGAGCTTCGAGGCAAACGGTCATTACTGGTTCGACTACAAGAACCGGGAACGCAGTCGCCTGTTCGACATGAAGTTGGTGGAATCCCTTGAGGCTGAACACAAGGGCATGATCGTCGTTGGTCGTCGCGCTCAGCGTTACATCATGGTGGACCGTGAAAGTGCGTTCTACCTGATCGACAACAAGAATGGTCAAGTCAGTGAACTGGGTCAGATCGAAGACATCCTTGGTTTGAACAAGGACAAGTCGCCGGTCTCCATGGCCGAGATCAGCATCTTCGGCAAGACCATGCCAGTGGGTATCGCTCTGGCGTACTTGGTGGGCTTGGATGGCCTGCTGACCATGACCGGTGTCAAGTTCCGTTCAGTGCCGTTGGGCACACGGGTACAGATGTCGGACGATGAGTACGCGATCAAGTTCCTCGACGAAACCTTGGTCATGGACAAGACGGATGTGAAGAACAGCATGATCTTTGCTGGCTTCCTCCATTACCACAAGTCGATCCGTCAGTTCTCGCGTCACAGCTTCAATGACAAGGACGTGTACTTCAACATCCTTGAAGCCAACGGTATTGGGTTGCGCTACTTGCGTGAACTCGACCTCATGAATGCCATGTGGGTCGACCCGATCACCAAAGGCGTCCTGGAATGGATGAAGGAACCGACAGAGTACATCCCGTTGCTGATGCGGGCTGTGGAAATGTTGGTGACTCGTCACGTGCCCAATAAGGTTGAGGGTGCTGATGGGTTGGTGGAAGGTCAAGAACGTGCGAAGGGCTACGAACGTATCCCAGGTGCTATCTACGCCGAGATGGTCCGGTCGATCCGGGTCTACAACTCGCGCAACGGTGGTCCTACTTCGCAAGTGACCATGAAGCCTCACGAAGTCTGGACCAACATCGTACAAGACCCGGCCTCCGCTATTGTCGATGACATCAACCCGATCCAAAACCTCAAGCAGAAAGAGATCATCACTTACGGTGGCCGTGGTGGCCGCAGTGGGCGGTCGATGACTGCTGAGGCGCGTCTGTACAAGGAATCCGACATCGGGTTCATCTCGGAATCCACCGTGGACTCCGGGGACGTGGCGGTTATCACCTACATGTCTCCAAACGCGAACATCACCAGTGTGCGCGGTACGGTGCGGGCTTATGATAAAGAGAAGGACGGTGCAGCTAACATCGTATCGACCTCCGCCCTGATCAGTCCGTTCGCAGACCGAGACGACCCTAAGCGGGTGAACTTCATTGGTATCCAGCAATCTCACGTAATCTCCGCTGACGGTTATCGTGAGTCTCCAATCTCCACCGGCTATGACCACGTGTTGGCCCACCGTGTAGATGAGATCTTTGCTGTCCCGGCTACCAAAGCGGGTGAAGTCATTGAGCGTACTGACAACCACATTGTCATTGCGTACGAAGACGGTACCTTCGAGCATCTGGACCTGACCACCCAGTACGGCATCTCCGCCGGTTCGGTCTACCCGCAGAAGCAAGACTCCACCTTCCAGTTGGGTGACAAAGTCAAGCCAGGCGACATCTTGAAATTCAACTCGGGCTTCTTTAAGCCGAGCCGGTTCGAACCACGCCAAGTGCAGTGGAAGGCTGGGGTAATCGCACGTACGGCTTTGATGGAAGCGTCCTACACGCTGGAAGACTCCTCGGCAATCGATGATTGGTTGTCAGGTCAGTTGGGTTCTGAGGTCACCAAGGTCAAGACCATCGTCGTGCAATTCGGGCAGCAACTCCGTAACCTGGTGAAACCGGGCGACCACACGGACATCTCGAGTATTCTATGCACGATTGAAGATGCTGTAACGGCGGAAGCTGGACTGTTCTCGGACGAAGACCTTGAAACCCTTCGCAAGATGGGCTCGGCGGCACCGCTGGCTGGTGCGGTTGGCGAAGTCTCGAAGATCGAGGTGTTCTACCACGGTGACCCGGACGACATGTCGGACTCGCTGTTGGAGCTGGTTACTGCCCACGACAAAGAACGTCGTAAGGTGGCCAAACGTCTCGGCAAACCGGTTGTCACAGGTCAGGTCGACCAATCCCTTCGTATCGACGGGAACGGTCTGGAACTCGATCACGTTGCGATCAAAGTCTACATCACTCACCGTGAAGGCATGGGTGTCGGCGACAAGGCAGTGTTCTGTAACCAGATGAAGACAGTAGTGGGTCACCGCTTGAGCGGTATCAACGAAACCAAGTCGGGTGCACGGATCAATGCCATCTTCGGCGCCAAGTCGGTCATGGACCGTATCGTAAGTTCGGCCCTGCTGATCGGCATGTCTATCTCTGTCCAACGCGCCATTGGCGAGAAGGCCGCAGAGATGTGGATGAGCAACGATACCAAGTAGTCGAAGTCCGGGAGTCCATTGAGGCTCCCGGACCTTCCTTTACAGCGCGTCAGAAATTTACAGGAACTTGCTCATGAGCACTACTTTCGACAACCTCGCGCTTGTCGCGAATGCCATCGACCTCTCGGTTGAGATCGTGGCCAACGTGGCGGGGAACCAGATCTCCAGTTATCTGGAAGGTGCCCCGTTGAACGACCGTACCATCGCGGCCATCGCGGCTGCCGACATCAACAACGTCATCGAGGGTCGCGAGAATGCTTAACCGGATCGCCATCGATGCAGCATTCCCGGTCGCTCAGCGACTGGATGAGCGCGGGCTCCGTCTGCTGCCGGCCCAGAACAGCCCCCTGATGTCGTTGACCCTGTCGGTCGACAACACGCTGGTGGACAACAGCCTGGCTGAAAACACCGACATCGTCAGCGTGCTCCAATCGCGTGCTGGTGGTGATGCTCACCGTGTTGCCAAGGCCGACATCATCCGTCTGGCCTCTGCTTCCGTTTCTCGTCTGCATGACATCTCTCGCAACCAAGTCCTGCCTGCTATTAAAGAGCTGGCCGGTAAGGTGCAAGAGTACGTCAACGCACGTCGTCTCGAAGCGTCCCTGCCGTACTCGGTAGTGATGAAAGAAATCCCTGCGGTGTTCAGCAACCCTGCATTGCGTCAACTGGCGGATCGTTACCCGAACCCGTCGCAGATGGACTACATTGCCCGTAACTTGGCACCAGTCACTCTGGAGCGCGTCAAGGAACTCGTCAAGACCGGCATGGCTGGTTTCGACAGTGAACTGGACCTGTGTCTCAGCCTGCGCAACGATGAAGGCTACGCGGCCGTCATGGACGTGCTGTCTGCCAAGGCCAACGTGAACGGCATCAATCAGGATTACCTCCCGGGTGTTCTGGTCGCTGCTCAGTCAATCTACGACGAACCAGAGCCGGGTGTGAACCTGACCTTGGTCGAGTACAACGACAACGTGAACCGCCTGCTAGGCCGTACCGCTCAACTGCTGCGCGGTGCCATGCTGCGTTATGCTGAGCAAGAAAAGCTGGGCATCCTGTACAGCGCTGACGGTCGTAACTCCCTGACCCAGATCGTGGTCATGGGCAAGACCTACCGCGCCATGCTGGAAAAGGGTCTGACCCCTGAAGCGCTGATCGGTAACGAAATGGCTGCACGCCGTTTCACCCAAGGCCAGCTCATCGAGAACAAAACCATTCTCGAAACCATCTACAACCGCGAAATGAACCTGCAAGCTGTCAAGGTGCAAACCTCGATGGCCGGTATCGTTCGTGATGCACTGCGTGGTGTGATCGGTACTGAACTGGCTGCACGTGACATGGGCGAAGAAGCCGTCGACGCCAACAAGCGTCTGATCGAGCTGACTGCCAAAGTCAATGCGGCGAACTGCGATGACCTGAACACTCTGGTCACCGAGATCGTCTGCGAAGTGTTCTACCCGCGTACCGACGCCCTGACGTTCATTCGTCTGATGAACCGTGTTGGCAGCACTCTGGCAGCGGACACCGATCCGCGCGAAGTGGCGCTGATGGCGACCATCAAGTACGTGAACTTCTGGCTGTGCCGTCAACTCGGCTTGGCACAGGCCTAACACCATCATCTGCTGGAGGGGTGACCCTCCAGCTATCATCGAGAGTTCGCTATGAGTATCAAATCGAGTAAGTTCACCCGAGACGCAGCCCGAGTCCATAAAGCCTGGGAGAAAACCGCCGATGGTGCAATGGTGGCACTCAAGCCGTTGAAGGTGTACATTCCCTCTCGGTTCCCTCAGCGCGATCTGGCCACGTTCGAAGATGAAATCACGTTCGTAGGTATCTGTGCAGTCGTGCTGGACGATCAGTATTACATGGCGTCCCGTATCTGCGCACCCATCCGTTCCGAACCCACGCTAGTGAACACCGCGGTCATCGACGATGTCGAGTACATCGAGATGCACTATGAGCCCGGCGATCGGGTGATTGTGACCGATGAACTGGTGATGATCGACAACCTGCTTTATCGGATCTACGACGAGATCATTGCAAAGGGTCGCGTGCCTTGGTACGTCCTTTACCCTGAACTCGGTGGGATCTTCCAAACCTCGCTGAAACATGCGGGCGTTCGGGTAGGTAAGACCCCGACGGTGATGGAAATCATTGCCAGCGTTATCTGCCGTGATACTGGCGACCTGCGTCGCTACTATCGTCAGACGGTGGAAACCTACGAAGACATCCGGTATACACCGCCGACCATCATCCCGCTTCGTAACGTGAGTTACGGTGCGACCAACACCATCGCAAAGTTAACCGGTTCCCGCTTCGACGAAGGCATGACCTCCGCCATCGTCAACCCTGGCGATCGCGTAGAGCGGACCGAGATGGTACTCCGAACGTAAGGATTCCGCCATGGATCAAAGAATCATTTATCAGTGTAACGTGTTGAAGGGCATCAATAAGGTTGGGGACCTGAAGAAGCTCGACAACGGTTACTACGAAGTGCGCCTGGGTGCACTCGGTGCGTACAACGAAGCCGGCTGGCTCTACAATGAGCGAGAAGGTCGTCAACTGCTGGAAGGCTCTGCTGGCCTGATGCGGATGATCAACCAGAACAACGCCCTGCGTGGCGAGAACGGTCACCCTCGCTTCCAAGCGGGCATGAACCAGCTCCAGTGGTTTGGCCGGGTGAACGACATCTTCGAACCGAACGTCTGCTTCCACATGCG
>RCUO01000537.1_pt1 | contig 18726 bp, 12 predicted proteins | sample 2166161 | NCBI WGS metagenome assembly RCUO01 (sample SAMN09932617, study PRJNA488358) | compost metagenome | feature: garden; material: soil; isolation source: compost soil in cyclohexanecarbonitrile-enriched culture | place: Germany: Experimental Botanical Garden Goettingen | collected 2016-01-27 | reverse complement strand
GCAGGCGGATGACCCGTTTCGTTTCAGCAGCCTTTTGTCCGCCGTCCGGCAGCTGCTTCAAGCGGTTCAAGAGCTCCTGCTCCTTATTTACGGCTTCCTGCCGGCCCTGCTCGAACTTCTGCCTGCTGGCGCCCCGGCTGAAATGCTTGATATGATTCAGGATCACCGGGACCAGCGTATGCGGCTGCTCGCTCCAGCGGGTTCGGGTCAGGTCGATCTCACCGCTGCAGCGCATGCCGTACTTCTCCAGGTAGGATCGGATAGCGTCACTGGCCTCGCGGCCCCCTGCTAATGAAGTCAGCTCATCCAGAAAGTCTTCCGCTATGGCTTGCTGCAAATAAGCAATAACCTCCGGATAAGGGCGGATTACATCCGCAACATCCAGCAGCGCCAGCCCCATTTCTGAAGTAATATTGTCTGCTACCGACTGGGAGAGCGTGTCTGCTGCGTTCTTTTCGCCTAACCATTCGTTCATCCGTTCATTGATCCATGAGGAAGCGTCCATACCTGTCATGATGACTGCTGAGCTCTGCGGATCGAACAGAAGCTTCTTCAACTCCTGCATATCCTCCAGAATAAAATCAAACAAGGCCGTCCCCGATTTAGTAGAAATGTTATGTTTCAGCTCTTCAACGGATGACTGATTCCGCTGAATCAATCCAGGTACGATGTCAGGATCATATTCAATTCTTGCATTAAACAATCCGGGATCTGTATTTTCGTTGCTTTTAAGCGAATTAGGTAACTTATGGTTCTCTGATGAGACCTGAATGAAATCTCCGCGCTCTACAATTGACATAAGGGCGTTTTTAATCAGCGGGTCAGACTTCCCGAGCGCATTAATGACCGCTGCTCCTGTGTCCGGTGATGCCAAATGAGGGGTTACATCCACGAAAAGTCTTCCGCCGGCGGTACGCATAGGTGCTGGAGTAGTCATTAGATAAAAAGCCAAGCCCAGCGGTTTCATGGCATCTGTCATCATCTGCTGGTGGCCGACGGACAGATACACACGGTTCGCCTGATCTGCCGCCTCCGGGATTGGAAATAAAGTTGTAATGGGCCGGCTCTGTACGATATAAAAGACACCGTCCTCCAGGCACCACTCGATGTCCTGCGGGCAGCCGAAATAAGCCTCAATCTGCCTGCCCAGCAGCGCCAGCTCATTAATCTGCGGATCGCTGAGCGCTGGTACAGTCTGCTGATGCGGTTCAAGCCTGTGAGTCTGAATTCCGCCCTCCTGACAGCTATACATCGCCAGCTGTTTTGAGGCAATTTGCTTATTAGTGATCACCCCGTCCCGGATTCTATAGCTGTCGGGAGATACCAGGCCGGAGACCAGTGCTTCGCCGAGCCCAAAACCGGCCTCAACGGACACCGCCTTCCGGCTGCCGGAAACCGGATCCGCAGTGAACATGATACCGGAAACCTCCGGTTTAATCATCTTCTGAACAATAACAGATAAATACACCTGAGCATGGTCAAAGCCATTCTGTATCCGGTAGATTACTGCGCGGTCCGTGAACAGTGAAGCCCAGCATTTGCTGATATGCTCCAGAATATTATGGCTTCCGATTATATTTAGATAGCTGTCTTGTTGGCCGGCAAAAGAGGCATGAGGCAGATCTTCGGCAGTTGCGCTGGACCGTACGGCATAGGCAAGCTCCTCTCCAAGACTGGACAGTTGAGCTACCACCGCTCGCGTAACTTCAGCAGGAAGTGCTGTTTCCAGTATGATTTGCCTGATCTGACGGCTGATAGCAGCGATCTGCTCCCGGTCACCGGCTGACAGTGTCTTTAGCTGCCTGACCAGAGACTGGTACACTTTGCTCTTTGCTACCGTTTGCCGGTAAACTGCTGTAGTCACACAAAAGCCTTCGGGTACCTGAATTCCGTCAATCCGGGATAATCTGCCCAGATTCAACGCTTTTCCGCCGGCAAGCATAAGCTGTGAGGCCTCTAATTCTTTAAAGCTGAGTACCGGTTTTTGCATGTCATATCTCCCCTAATGATTAATTTGCAAAAAAAAAGATTTGACAAGAGCAGCTGTGTGTAGTAAATTAAAAGTATAAGATAAGAATTTTATGTCTATTTTCATGAAAATAGAGGTATGATGATTATATCACTGCTTCTGTACATATGCAATTAAGAAAGAACCTGATCTCTTGATCAGGTTCTTTCTTGTTTTTTATTGAGTTATTTGGTATTGCGCACTCTATGTGCGATCGGCTGTTTTATTTTTTGACAACAGGAATCCACATCTCCCCATATACGAGGCCGTTTCTGTTCCCCATCTCGACTGTTGTATTAGGGCCGCCGACATAAGCGAATTCTGTTGATTCCGGTAAAGCCTGGCCAAAAGCAATTCCGGTGAGCTTATTGTTCAAAGCATCAGCTGTTTGGTCTTCCCCTTTGACTACCAGGTATTCCCCTGCAGGAAATTGAATGACTCTGGCTTCCTCCGGTGCTGTCTGATCCGACATAACGCCGGCGTAATGCATCATTTTGTTGTTAACCGCTTCATTTACAGCAAAAATATAATCATTTGAAGCTATGCTTTTTAGATGAGCGAGTCTTCCATCCTGGCCGGCCTGCTGCCAAAAATCCGTTTTTTCCTTAATGATGCCTGCGTAATCGGTGTAATCGCTTTTCAGCTCGGTGCCGAGTCCTATGACGATAAAGCTTTCTTTTTGCTCAAAGTTATAATCTGACATTCCGGAAAACTCCTCTTTGTTTGGATTTATCAAATGATTGTCTTCCTCATCTGATAAGGCTATGATAACCTTAAATCATGTCAAAAAATGATACTGTTTAGGGGCGGCTATGAAAAAAGTTGAACGGATTAACATTATCATGCGCTATATTAACAACCGGGCGCATTTTACCATAGCGGAGCTGATGCGCGAATTCAATATCTCCCGTTCGACTGCAATCCGGGATGTCCGGGAAATTGAAGCTTTAGGGATGCCGCTTGTGGCAGAAGTGGGAAGAGACGGCGGTTATTCTGTCATGCGTAACTCAGTCCTTCCTGTGGTCCGGTTCACTGATAATGAGCTCAAGGCGCTTTTTATTGCTTTTATGGCTACAAGAAACCAGCAGCTCCCTTATTTGAAGAGCCGTCAGTCCTTGACCGAGAAGCTGCTCGGCCTGATCTCAGAGAATCAGCAGGAGGATCTGTTTCTATTAAATCAGCTTCTGCTGTTTGAAGGGACAAACCCCCACAATCCGGAGCTTCTGGAGCTTACAGATCTTCCCCACCCCATGCTGGACAAGCTGATTCAGCTCCTGCTTACAGACAGCTATTTATTAATTTCCATTTATGATAAAACCTATCCCGTATTTCTCTTACAGCTTTACAGGGAGAAGAGCCGCTGGATGATTAAAGGCTTTGATTTACAGGGTGAAAAAATGCAGATATATCCGGTTGACCTGCTTGAGAACGTCATGCCGTTTGTACCGGAACGAAGATTAAGCAGGAAAAAAATGCTTGATAAGCTGAGCAAACAGGAAGAAGCCGTCAATCTTGTTCTTGAGCTTGGTCCAAAAGCAATTGCCCAGTTCAAAAAATATCATCCTGTTCAAGCTTCGATTTCTTATACGAATCCATATCAGACAACGGCTATGCTTAAGCTCTTTATTAACGTGAATCAACCTGATGAATTGGCTGAAATGACCAGCTGGCTGCTATTCCTCGGAGAAAATGTACAGGTCCGGGAAATGCCCGGAGAAGTTAGAGAGAGCATGCAATCCCGTATTCGCTCATTCGGTGAGTAACCTTTAGTTGCAGATAAAAAGCCCAATGAAACGGTATGGCCGTTCCATTGGGCTTCGTTCGTGCAGATATGATGTACGGGTTGCCTAGCCTTATTTCTTAACTGTCACAATCATCTTCACCGTCCGGGTTTCCCCGCCTGCATTGCTTAATACGGCCTCGTATTCATAGGTTCCGGCAGCTTTGCCTGAGATTGCTGTTACAGCTGACTGGGCACCAGGCGAACGGGACTGAAGGACCTGTGTGTCTACCAGCTTGCCGTTCTCATATAGCTTGTATCCGGTTGCGTTGGTTCCCCACCACAGATTCATAGTGACGTTGAAGCTGCCGTCTCCATCCCAGTTGTCATTAGACAATACCGCTTGGCCCGGCGAGGCATCTGTAACATTCACAGTCAACGGAGCACTCTTCGTAATGCCCAGTGCATTAATCAATTCGCCGGTATAAACATAAGTTCCGTTCTTCTTGCCGGTGATGTCAATTTGCACGGACTGGGCAGCCGGGGACTGGTCAGACAGTGATACTTCCTTAACCAGCTTCCCGTCCTCGTACAGCTTGAACCTAGTACCGTTATTTCCCCACCAGAGATTCATCGTGATGGTGTAATCCCCGTCTCTCAGGCCAGTGTCATGACCGTTATTATCGGACAGGACAGGCGTTCCCGGTGCACTGTTCGCCAGCGGAGTTGCCTGGCTGAGCCATGCAGCCCATTTGTGCAGTACAGCCGCCTGCTCACCGGTAAATACTGAATGGGCAGCCGCGTCTACATCGCTCACGTAAGCTGCGAGCAGCTGGCGGGCTTTGGCGCCGTTACGGGCAATTGCCGCCTGCTCTGCTTCCTGCAGCTTCGCAGCGAGCTGACCGGCAAGTGCAGCAGCACCAGGGTCCTCTGAACCGGCAGCAAACGTGTGTGTCAGTTCTGTCAGGCTTGTGAAGGTTGCCGTAACGCCAAAGTTGAAAGCAACTATGGTCTCCTGGCCTGCACGGTCATATACCAGTGCTGTTACGGTGTTCAAGCCCGGCTCAAGGGTATAAGCCTGCGTATTCAACACTTCACCGTTAGGCTGTTCCACGCCGGAGACTGCATCGGCAGCGGAATAGCCAATGACAACCTGCTGGTCAATTGTATATTCACTCAGCCCCTGGATCTCAACAACCGGCGGTGCCAGGTCGATTCGTACCTCCAGAGTCTGTGCGTTCTCTTTTTTGCCTTCCAGATCTACGCTCCAGTAGGTGATGAGATGGACGCCTTCTTCTTCCAGACTCAGCTCCGTTCCGGCCACGGCTTCACCGCCGTCTACCTGATAATAGGTAGCTTCTACCCCTGGAGCTTCATCTGTCGCGGTAAAGGTTACTTTAACCGGCGAAGTATACCAGCCGTTATAGAGCTGTCCTTCCACTGCCGCAGTGGTATGCGGTGCTTCGTGATCCGACGGCTCATCATCCAGAGTTACCAGTGCAGACAGCGGAATGTTCAGTTTCTGTACTAGCCGTGCCACCATTTCAGCTACCTTATTTGCACCATTTACCTGTAGATGCGTGTTATCTTCGGTTGTTCCTACCCACATAAAGATGTCTTTAGTGCCTTCTGTACCAAGCTCCTGGAAGGTTTCCCAGCTCACCTGATTCAGATCAATCAGCAGGGTTCCGGTCTCCAGTGCAGTTTCCTTCATTGCCTTCACATACTCAGGGAAGCTCTTATTAAGCACTTCACCTGTAAAATCACGACGGTTAACCGGAGTCACCAGAACCGGGGTTGCCCCTCTCTGCACTGTACCGTTAATATAATCCTTCAGATACACCTTGAATTGCTCCGGCGTCAGATAACGCTCCGGACGGGAAGGTGTGGAGTCATTGTGCGACCATTGCATGAACAGATAATCGCCTTCATGAAGGTTTAGCAGGATATTGTTCAGATAACCGCCAACCAGGAAGGTTTTACTGCTGAGCCCGCTGACTGCACGGTTATCGACACTAATCTGATCCAGGTCGAAGTAGCCGCCCAGCTTTTCGCCCCAGCCTGCCTGCGGACGATAGCTTTCCGCATAATTAGCCACTGTCGAATCACTGGCGAGATAGATAACAGGCTTAGTACCTGCGCCGTTATCAGGCAGACGTTCAAGCGTTATCGCGTTGATCTTTGGAGTGGCACCGGTGAATTCAAAGGTAAAGATGCCGTCAATCAGCGCGATATCATAGCTGACTTCTTTATATTCGCCTTTTGCTATGGCAGCAGCCGGCAGCTTTGGCATTTGTTCGACGGTAACGCCGGCATTCGTCGATTCCTGCGCATCTCCGATGGTAAGCGTTACCCGGTAGTTAGCAGGTTCCATTTCAACCAGGAAGGTGCTGCCGTTCACATTAGTGAAATCCCCGGTGAGATCATTTCCTGTCTCACGGTTCGCATCCTGCACCAGAGCGGTATCCGTAAAGCCGTAGCCGTTACCTTCGACATAAGCTCTCTTGCTGTCTACTTTCGTGTAGCCTTCAGCCGCGTTGCCGGAGCCAAAGTCAAACTTATAGCTGCTGATCTCACCTGCAGGTTCAGTTGACAGTGAATCTTTTGCAACCGTAAGCACATTAAAGGCATGATCGACCTGCGCCTGTGTGGCTTCAGTGCCGATGATGGCTTCTGCTGCCGCCAGCGCTTTATGCAGAACAGCCTTGGATGCTTCGGTGTAGGCTGCCAGATCCAATCCTTTTACCTCAGTATGCAGAGCGACCAGTGCCTGCTGGTCACCTGCGACCGGCGGCAGCTCCTTGCCCTCGATATGCACATTATCAATTTGTGTAGTCCAGCTCAGTGTACCGCCACCCCCTTTTCTCGTTCCCAGGAAGCGCAGTGCTCTAACGTTATCCGCGTAAACCCCCTGATTCATTGTTATACCCTCAATAGTCTGTGTAACGCTTGGATCTGCCAGGCTGGTCAACGTCAGATCCATAGTTTTCTCAGCAAAATTAATGGTGAGATCTACGTTAACCCATTGATTCTTCAGTATATTGGTGGCAACTCCGCCATCCGGTACTGCTGTAGTTCCTGTTCCGTAATCCGGTGTATATGGGCCTACAAAGTAATGAATTTTTGTACCGGGACTTGTAGTTCCCGTCTTGGTCAGCAGTGTTAAGATGATGTTCTCATTCCCATCCAGCAGCGAAAGATGGCCCTCTGACGGAGTGGCACTGACATTGCCGGAATTCCAGTCAAAATTCACCTTCACGATGTCACCGTTAACAGCATCGAACAGCCGGAACGTCTTTGCCCGGTTACCTGAGCCTGATCCGTTAACGGACAGCACCTTGTTGCCGCTCTGGTCTACAACGGTTCCCGACATCGTACCGGCGATACCTGTCGCATTAACCAGCGCATACTTCACTGCAGCCGGATCGCCTTCAAAATCCTCTTCATATACCTGAATTTCCGGTTCCGGTTCAGGCTCGGTGATATCCGGATCAATCACATAAGGGGATATGCCTAATTCCATTTCTTTAACCGCTCCTGCAACAAGTGCGGCGATTACCTGTGCACCGTAGCTGCTGAAGTGAGTGTTATCGCCTACGCCGTTAGGGTACTTTGGAAATTCCCCCGGATTAGCATAGAGGAACACCTTCTCAGAAGCGCTTAATCCGATTTTGTCATAAAAAGCAATGCTCAACTGGCTCAGATCAATCAGCTTCACATTCAGCTCTTCGGCTACTTCCTTGGCAGCCTTCACATATTCAGGGAAGCTGACGTTGAATTCCTGGGTTACGGTATTAAAGTCTCTGCGTCCTACCGGGGTGAGCAGCACCGGCTCGGCACCGCGCTGTCTGGCACCGTTGATATAACGGGCCAGATAGGTTTTGTAATCCTCCGGCGAAGCGTAACGCTCAGGAATTCCGGCGCTGGCGTCGTTGTGCCCGAAAGAAATGAAGAAATAATCGCCTGGTTTAATCCGCTGCAGAATCGAATCCAGCCGGCCGTCTACCATGAAGGATTTGCTGCTTCTGCCGCCGATCGCATCATTCTGGACGACTACGCCATTTGCAAAATAGCGTCCAAACTGCTGGCCCCAGCCTTCCTGCGGAGCCTGGATACTGCTGTAGGACTGCATGGTTGAATCGCCGGCCATATAGAGGGTTACAGCATCGCCCGGCGTTTTGTCAGGGTATTTTGAAATGATAATATCCTGTACATCAATAGCCGTTCCCGTGAAAATAAACTCCAGCTGGCCGTCCACCAGCGCAACATCATAGGAGAATTCACGGGTTTCCCCGGCATTGAGGCTGGTCACGGCCAGCTTCTGGACGAATTCTGACTTTACGCCCACGTTGGAGCCGCGGTCCGTATCTCCCAGCTTTAGCGTCACCTGATAATTCGCATCTGGCAGGTCGACTGCGAATTTAGCATTTTCAGGCAAGGTCACCTGTCCTGCTCCTACTGTGATACCGTTAATGCTCTCAAAGCCATAGCCTGAATCCTGTGTGTATAGCTTATCCTGTACCGAAACAGCTCCCGCTGCTGCATCTGTGCCAAAGTCAAAGTGATAGACCTGCTCAGGCAATTGCTGCGATCCGGTCAGCGCAAGATTCGCTTTCGGGAATTCAGTGGCTTCTGTTCCAAGGTAGAATCCGGTATGCGGCGGCTGGTTATAGCTGACATTCTGCCAGGCAATGCCGAGCCGGTATACCGGGTCCTGCATCAATGTTGGAATTTTGTAAGCGGTTGGAATCGTAGTAGTGTAGAGCCTGTACTCGGAGCTGTCTTCACTGCGCAGCAGCAGCTCTTCGCGCCAGTCGCCGAGGATATCCGCCTGAAGGGCGGGAGTACCTTTGGTGTGGTTATTAGTCAGAGTACCAGCAGCCCGGAAAATTTCTTTTAGCTGCTTGTTGTCATAATCCCATTTGTATATGAGCGGAATTCCCTTTGCGGTAACGTTATTCCAGTCATGATCAAACAGCTCACGCTGCAGATCCCCGTCCCACCAGATTGCAAAGTTAGCGCTCTTTGGCACCTCATTTTGTTCATAGATGACGTCGCCGTTTGCAGAAAAACCTTTAGACAAAGGGTCCATTTGCCCGTCAACAATATTGGAAGCCCACGATTCGTATCCGGGGTAGTTCGGATCAATATCCGCAGACATACCGCGCCCGGTATCCTTGCCTGTATACTGGCCCCAGATAATTTCTCCTGTTGCAGCATCGCGCATCTCCAGCCCGTATTCGGCATTCGTATGCTCATGTACGCTGAACACCTGGTAGCCTTCGCGGTTCGGATCAAGCTTGCCGGCATGAATAGCATCACCATGGCCGAGTCCGGTACTGTACATCAGGGTGCCGTCGTCGTCAATAGCGAGGGCTCCGTACATAATTTCATCCTTGCCGTCGCCGTCTGCATCCAGCACACTTAAATTGTGATTGCCCTGTCCCTCATACTCTTTCCCGGCCTGATTCGTATCAAAGGTCCAGCGCTGTACCAGCTGGCCGCCGATAAAGTCGTATGCTGTCAGTACAGTGCGTGTGTAATAACCGCGGGCCATCACTACGCTTGGCTTCACGCCGTCCAGATAGGCAATGCCGCCCAGGAACCGGTCAACGCGGTTGCCGTAACCGTCACCCCATGCGGCTACATCGCCTCTTGGCGGGATGTAATCCACAGTGGATACGGCAGCACCTGTTTCACCGTCGAACAAAGTGAGGAATTCCGGGCCGGTCAGGATATATCCGCCGTCATTACGGTAATCCTTGCTGCCGTCACCAATGACAGTGCCTTGGCCATCTTTGGTGCCGTCGGCAGTTTTGACCACAACTTCAGCCTTGCCATTGCCGTCCAGGTCATAGACCATCAGCTGGGTATAGTGAGCGCCGGCACGGATGTTGACACCAAGGTCAACCCGCCAGAGCTTGGTGCCGTCCAGCTTAATAGCATCAATATAGACGTTGCCGGTATATCCGGCCTGAGAATTATCTTTGGAATTGCTTGGGCTCCACAAGAAAACGATTTCATATTCCCCGTCGCCATCAAGATCCCCCACAGATGCATCCCCGGCATAATAGGAATAGGTCCCGCCGTCTTTGGTGCGTCCATCCGCAGGTTTATCCAGCGGAATCGGCAGATAGTTGTTATGCCAAACCGAAACCGTCTCAGGCTGGATTTGCTCTTTTCCCGCTATTATAGTAGAAATCTGGTATTGGGAGCTGTCCGCTCCTGTAGTGTCAACATAGTTCGTTGAATCTGTAATTGGGGCACTATTAACCTTATATCCGTTTTTATATACATTGAAAGCGATTTCATTTGAATCCGTATTTAAGTATCTCCAGCTTAAATACACTCCGCCGTTAGTCAGTACGGCCACTAGTCCGCGGTCCAGATATTCAGCCTGACGCGCCGGTGAGCTGCCGGATGTCTCGGCATGTGCCGGAGCCGGGGGAATCACTAACAAAATAATCATCAGAATTGACATACAGAATGCAAGTGCTGATTTCCTGCCGGAAATGTTTATACCCATGTGCTTAACTCCTCCTATTTGTCTAAAATCAATTTTAGAAATGAGGGGAAATCTAAACATAAAACTGGAAAAGCATTGCAGCATTAATCCTAAAATCAGGAAACATCAGACCTTTGCTAGGATTATCACTCCCTTCCCATGCAGCTTTTATATAAGCGGGGTTTCTCCTGTAAGATTCCGGAAAAATTCTGCAATACTCGATCCCGCCACTAATTATGCACAAGTGTATCAAAGATTGGGAGCGCATTCTTAGCAAAAAAATGCAGATTAAGCTTAAAATCGACTATTTTACTTTTTTGATATTTTATTTTGTTTATATAAACTGAACTAATGATTTTTATGCTTTCGGGTTAGCCGTGACTCCAGAGAATATTTGGACTTCCGGCCGCTGTTGTCTGCAGATTTCTTGATTTATACCGTTCTTAACGGTTGAAATCCGCAGACAAAGGCGGTCGCTACCGCTCCTCCAGTTCCAAAATTCCCCTCCGCCACTTTTCCCTTAGTAAATGTTTAGTTCAATCTATATAGTTAACAGGTGAAAATAAAAACAAGCCCTGCATGGATTGCAGGGCTTGTCCGGATTTCAAGTAAATTAATGATCAACACCATGGCCAAGCGGTACAAAAATGCCGCCTTTACCCGTTAAAGGAACGGTTGTGCCGCTATCCGCACTAACTGCGGCAGCATTTACACTAAGCAAGGCGATTACTGCGACAATGAGTATGAATGTTTTTTTCATAACATGAATCCTCCCTAGTCTAGTATAGATTTCATTATTTGAAGATACGTATCCAGCTGCTGCGAAGTAGCCTGCCCTCGGAGTGTCTCAAATAGAGCAGCGGATTTTTTAAATCCTGTATCATCTTTAAGTTTAACTGAGGTTGCTAAAGACTGAGCAATTGTATTTAGAGCATCGTCAATGCTGCCATTTATGGAGTAATATCTTGCTTTTAAGTAGGAATAATCTAGGTAATACCGTATATTTCTTTGTGTCTCATAGTATTCATCCATAGAAGTAATTTGTTCCCCGAACTCCTCTAAAACATGATCGACATTAAATCTATGCTTAACAGCGGCCTTCAAAATGTGGAGTACTCCAGGCATTATTTCTTCTCTGTTATTTCGCAGAAAAATGAGATAATCGGGCAGAACAGATACATTTCCTTCATTAAGCTCAATGATGTACTGATTTGCTTCGGCTATTCCGCGATAATAGTTAACCTCTTCCTGCCCTTCAGCATCTATTCCATTAATCCAGCCTAAATCCTCATATCTTGCGATACAATCTCTCGCCTCTTTGTAACGTCCTAATTTTTCAAATGCAATCCCTTTAAGGCACATACTAAATCCAAAATAATAGACTATGTTTCGTTTTAAGCCAAAGTTGCTAACTTGCTTTCCTGCAAGCCGCTCCTGCTGAATGATATTATAGAAAGTATTAATCTCGGTGTATAGTCTGTCGGCGATAATGAGCATGCTGTCCCAATTCTCTAAAGTAAACGAAGCTTTTAGCATTTGTACCAGTGAGTCTGAATTGAACCCATTAAGATCCAGCTCCAAAATGATCCATCCTTCCCTCCAATATGACATACAAACGACTAGTAAATCCCATGTAAAATAATAAAATGCTATTTCTTGGGATTATTATTCCTTATTTTACCTATTCTAGTATGTGAGCTATATCATATTTCCTGGACTTTTTATGCAAAAATACAGAATTGCGATAAAAATGCAGCACATTATTTAAAACAGCTCCTTACAAACACTACAGTCCCAGCCCGCGTGTAACAACAATAAAGATGACGGGTATCAGCAGTGCAGGAATCAGGTTAATCGTCTTAAAGCTTCGGACTCTAAGAATACTCAGACCCGCACATAAGATCAGTACCCCGCCTACTATTGAGGTTTCTGTTAGTAGTGCAGGTGATATAAAGTCAATCAGCACATTAGCCAGAAGAAAGATTGAACCCTGCCAGCAGAAGAGCACGGCAGCGGCCCAGATAATCCCGATTCCGAATGTGGAGGCCAGCACGACAGAAGTCACTCCATCAAGAATGGCATTCGTGTACAGGTAGATATTGTTGCCGTTCAGAGCACTTTCTATGGGACCAATGATTGACATTGTTCCGACGCAAAATAGCAGGATCGCAGTGGACAGACCCTCAGCCAGATTGCCTGCCGAAAATCTGGAAACTACATTCTTGAAGCGCTGCTCCAGATCAAGCATCTGCCCGATTACACCTCCAAGAGCCAGGCTGACTATAAACAATACAGGGTATTCACTATCCGGTAAGTGCTGAGCGATGGCATTGATGCCAAGAGCGGTAGCGGCCAGCCCCATAGCTTGCATAAGAATATCCTGATAGTCTTCTTTCAGCCCTTTTTTAAATACACTGCCAGCAACGCTGCCGATAACAATTGCAGCAGTATTCACAATCGTTCCAATCATTAGTTATCTCTCCTACAATTCATTTGCTACAAGAATAAACCCTCCAGTAGCTGGAGGGTCAATGCTTGATTACCGGCAATTGAATTTCGGTGATGAATTTGGAGGTATCCTGTGTAAGCCCATAATCGATATACGTAATTTCGAGTGAATCATCAGTTAGGGTATAGCCCTCTTCCTCAGCGTAGCTCAGCAAATTCTTATAATGGACTGCTGCGTCTGCATGGGTACCGACAAACCGGATCGTCAGACAGGTCTGCCGGGGAATTGTTTTTACAATCTGATCTGGCCGGGATGGCTTATCCGCATCTAAGAAGAGGAATATGGCGTCATACTCATCGAAGCGGTGTTCGGCGAGACTCGCGACTGAAAGAATTAATCCGACTTGCCCCAGGAAGACACTGGATTTGAGCGGGCTGCTGTTCGCTAACCGCCTGATCCACAGTTCCAGATTATCACTATGGTGGATTCGCTGCTTCAGCATGATGATCGTCCGTTCAGGGAAATCAGCCAGCCGTATCCTAAAATGATCCTCTGTCCGGGCCGCATCTTCAATCTGTTGAATCCGCTGCTCTAATCTCCGCTGAATCTGTTCGAATTCTCTGATTTTCTCTTCGGTTCGGGTCTTCTGCTCTTTTAACAGGAACAGAATGTCATCCAGATTCCGATTATGTACAAACTGCCCGATTTCCTTTAATGGAATGTTCAGTGCTTTTAGATAAAGAATCGTATTCAGACTCTCAAACTGCTCAGTAGAGTAATAACGGTATCCTGTCTGCTCATCCACAGATGCCGGTGTGAACAAGCCGATTTGATCATAATAGCGTAGCGTCCGGATATCGATCTGAAAGAGCTTGGCCATTTCGCCGATTAAAAACATGCTGTTCATGGTTGGACTCAGGTCCCTTCCCTCTCCAGTAAGGACAGTTTTAATACTATGCATCTTATCATCCTGCCGTTTGAAAAAACAACATATAGAAATACGGGAAGCATCTATTAATGATGCCGAAGGAATCGCTGCTCTTCATCGCATACAAAAAACCACAGCCCCGGCTTACCCGGAGGCTGTGGTTCTGCTGCGGTTCTATCCCGCAATAATGTGAAATCGCTAACCCCGTGACCGTCCGCGGAACAGGTTGACGAGGAATAGGATCACGGCAACAAAAAGTAACAGGTGAATAAGATTGCCGACAACATCAAAGATAAAGCCGAACAGCCATGCAATAACTACTAGTCCGATTAAGCCCCATAGCATAAGAGGTACCGCCTTTCTCCTTAGGAGGTATTTGTCTCTACTTACCCGTATAGAAGGAGAGTTAAACGGTGACCAAAAACTGGTATTACACTTTAAACTGTCTGATCAGATGCCTAGATCTTTCATGTCGAATGTACGGGAATGTTCGGGCTATAGCTTAAAGGAATCTACCGATGCTCTAAGCTCTGTTACAACCTGCTTCAAATTGTCCGATGAATGGACTACTCCTGATAAGATGTTCTTTTGCCCTGCAGCCTCGCCGTTAACCGAGCCCACCATCTGCCACACGGATTCAGCTGCGCCAGTCAGCTCGCCCATCGTCGCCGCAACCTCTTCAGAAGAAGCAGACAGCTGCTCGGTTACAGCGGACGCCTCGTGCAGCTGATTTGTTATGGAGGCAATCGATGAGATGATCTCCCCGAACACGGCATGGACCTCTCCCGCGCCAGCTTTGCCTGCCTTAATCTCTTCTGTAGTCTGGTTCATCAATAAGGAAGCCTGTGTAATATCCGTGACGGTATCCTGCAAAATCAGGTTTACCTCCTCAGCGGCTTGTCTGGAATGGTCGGATAAGCGTCTCATTTCAGTGGCAACAACCAGGAATCCGCGGCCGTGCTCACCTGCCCGTGCGGCTTCGATAGAGGCGTTAAGAGACAGCATATTTGCGTCCTGCGCAAACCCCGATATGCTTGTGACAATTTGATTCATATGTACGGTCTTATTATCCAGTGAGGAAATAACGGCTTCTAATGTTGAAATGATCCTTGCTAGATCAGACATTTGAACAATCAAAGAAGTGATCGACTCCAGGCCATGTGCGGCGGAAGAATGCATGACAGAGGACTTATCAGCAATATGTGTAGCGGTAGCGGCAATCCGGTTGACCCCCAGTGCCATTTCTTCAACTGCGCGGCCGGTTTCTATAATACCGGTTAGCTGGCTTTTCACATGAATGGACATCCCCTCCATATTACCAACCACATTATCCGTTTGTGCCGATGCCGTATGTGATCCAAGCAGTACCTCCTGCATTGCCTGCTCTGTAACAGATGCATTTGCTGCAATGTTGGAGATCAGCTTTCTTAAATCACTGATGGTTGTATCAACCGAATGGGACAGCTGACCAAGGTCGTCCTTCGGATAGCTGGCGGAAGGCACTGCTGTCAGATCTCCTTGAGTAAGATTCGACAGCTTGGTATTGACACTGTGCAGTGTGCTGGCGATATGGCGGATTGTCAGAGCTGCCAGAATCAGCGTAGCCGCCTCGACCAGGAATAACATGATGAAGCCGAAGCGTTCTTTTCGCAGAGCCTCGTTCTTGGCAGCCGCAATGTTAACCTTGGAGTAATTCTCCAGTGAGGAGGTTATTCGTGAAATAGCCGCGCCAATATCAGACAGCTGTGCATCCAGCACGTCTTCTTGCGGGGCAGCTCCCGCCGGCTGTGTGATGACCGCAGACCAGCTCTGGAGCTTGGCGTTCAGATCGGCGAATATCATGCTCAGTGTTGTGGCGGTATCCCTGTAAAGAATGCTGTCGAGTACGCCAAGCTGATCCAGCTCTGCCCTGGCTATCTCCATTTTATTGATAATTGCAGCTGTTGCCGCGGGTGTTATTTGCGTTCCTGAGGCGCCACCGGTATAAATATACTTTTTATGCTCAAGCATGATTTGCTGCAGGTTTCTGTCCGCATCAAATAATTCAGTTGCTGAACGGATGGTTACGCTGTACAGAACGGTAGTTAAACTGTTGATATCCCGTTTTCCGGTCTCGACCATATAAATCATCGCTACGGCAAAAGAAATCAGGCTGATTGAGATCATAAGGTACAGCTTAAGCCTGACTGAAAGATTCCTCCACAAGCTGAGCCCGGAATGCATCCGTTCTGCTAGTGATACCCTCTCTCCCGCCCTTCCGGGAAAAGAAATCTCTCCGCCTGCTGCGCTATCTGCGTTATTCATGTACTACCCTCTTTCTGAATGTATGACTTTTACATTTGAAGCTGAAACAAACAAATATGTACGATTTGTAGTGATTTTCATAGACTTATTTTACTTACATTCAATGATAAAACACTGATAGACCTCTTAAAATTTGAAGTTTTTGCTGCTTGTTCCGGGTAATCTGCGCGTTCAACCTCATGCTTAAGGAGCGTGCAGAAAAAAGCCCCTCAATCAATGAGGGGCTAGCATGCAGTCATGGAGATGAGCCATTCGTTACTCGGCCCTTCCCTGCCTTATCTTCCGGACGTTGCGGTTCATCAGATGCCGGACAATATGTATAAATACAGCCTCACGCAAAGGGCCCAAATTCTGCCGGTGTACCGCGAAGAAATCGTCAGGACTGTCAAATATTCCGAAATCCTGAAAAATACCTTCCTTTTGAATATACGTATCGCTTTCATCCCAATATACAGCAGGGTTACGCAGGTTGTCTGTGGCAGCACCGTAGCCGCAAAACCCTTCCGGGCAATCTGCAAATTTTTCCTGAAGCTTGCTTAAATAAGGAATATCAAGGATAAAGCCCTCGATATTAAGCCACTTATCCTTATACCGGACTTCAACCCAGCTATGGACGATTTCCTGCGGGGAGAGCCGGTAATACCAGCCCTTCATCGCCCCCTTTTGCAGCTCCTTATGAATGGTAAATCCATGTATCCGGCACGGAATTCCTGCTGCTCTGAGCAGGGTCATGAATAGAATCCCTTTAGTATTACATTGTCCGTATCCGTCCCTTAAGATCTCAGAAGCCGGAATGACATCTGCACGGTTATAGCCGAACTGAATATCATCACGGACATAGTTGTAGATTTGCAGTATTTGCTGTTTAACCGGAAGCAGCATCCATCCTCGCTCCTGAATCAGCTGCTTAATCTGCGGATGCGAGTAATCCAATAATGTTGTCTCCGCCAAGTGTACAGTCATGGTGTAACACCTCCTGTACCTATTGTACGGTCATTGCAGACAGGAAACTTTCAAAAAAACGCTATCCTTGCGGATTTCCCTCGCCGCCATTCCCAGCATCCGTTTGCTTGTAGCAGCAAAGTGTGAAGGGCTGTCAAAGCCTGCTTCCATCGCCGCTTCCGTAATTGGGGCTCCGTTAAAAATCAAATAAACTGCTTTTTGCAGCTTATGAAGTACTATATATCCGCTCAGGGAGGTTCCCGTATTATCCTTGAACAGATGTGATAATCTGCTGCTAGAGAGTCCCAGCCGGCTGGCGTATTCACCTACAGAGTGCTCAGAATCACGGCAATCCCTAATGAGGTTAATCAAATCCCGGATTCTGGTGTCTGTTACACCTGTCTGTACATGATCCAGCCGGAACAGCATCATGAGCTGCCGGAAAAAGAGGCTATAGCTGCTGCTGTCCGTGATCTCTGAACACTGCTCCAGAGCAAATGCAGTTATTATATCCACCAGCTCAGGCTGGAGGATACTGTAACCATGGCCATTAATCTGCTGCCTGAACCCGGCTGTTATATCCGATGTCCCGTCAATAAGCAACAGCATTAACGGCTTTCCCGTTCCATTCAATCGATGTAAGACGTTGGAATCCATCACAATTCCATTGCAGCGAATAGTGCTGCCGTCCAGATCAATGTCCAGCTCGTCCCCAAGTGCAATGGTTACCTGTACAAAAGAATGCGCATGTTCATCTGCATCTATTGCATCGGACAGGACGAGCAGGTGATGCTCTGCCCCGTATAATTTCATCATCTACTGTATCTCCCCAATCCGCTTTCTGCTTATCTGATCAGGTACCATTATAGCAAGAAAAACAAAGAGCCTGCACCTGGCAGGCTCTTTCGACGATTATGCTTCTTTACTTATATTGCATTATTTCAGGTATTGCATTATTCCAGGCCTTTTTTAGCGTAATCCGTCATAAATTCTACCGTCTGCGGATCTGCATGGGAGAAAAACGCGCTTTCTCCTGTATCGAGCGCCGCTATTCTATCCATATCAGCTGCTGTCAGTTCAAAATCAAACACGCTGATATTCTGCTCCATCCGGTCCTTGCTGACGGTCTTTGGAATGACAACCACGCCGCGCTGGATCAGATAACGCAGAGCAACCTGGGCTACGGATTTGTTATATTGATCACCGACCTCCTGAAGGGTGGCATTGGTGAAGAAATTATTTCTGCCTTCGGCAAACGGACCCCAGGACTCAATCTGTGTGTTGTATTTTTTCATAATCTCATGGGCTGCAGTCTGCTGATGGAAGACATGAGTCTCCACCTGATTGACAGCTGGAACGACTTCGCTGAATTTCACCAGATCGATGTATCTGTCCGGATAGAAATTGCTTACGCCGATGGCTCTGATCTTACCTGCCTTGTAGAGCTCCTCCATCGCCCGGTAGGTTCCGTAATAATCGTTAAACGGCTGATGGATTAGCACCAGATCGAGGTAATCGAGCTGCAGCTTGCGCATGGATTCCTCAATAGATGCTTTGGCACGTTCATAGCCGGCATTGGAGATCCAGACCTTGGTGGTAATGAAGAACTCTTCCCTGGCTACTCCGCTTTTCTTGATTGCGTGTCCGACAGCCTCTTCGTTGCGGTATGCCTGTGCAGTATCTATCGAGCGGTAACCGGCGCTGATCGCGTCCGATACACATCTTTCGCATTCCTCAGCATCTGGAATCTGGTATACTCCATATCCCAGTACCGGCATTTGAACGCCATTATTAAGTGTTACATATTCCATTCTATTTCCTCCTTATTGGGCTCCGACTACGCGGTGCGGTACATATAATTCTTCGAGAA
>RCUO01000534.1_pt1 | contig 18868 bp, 10 predicted proteins | sample 2166161 | NCBI WGS metagenome assembly RCUO01 (sample SAMN09932617, study PRJNA488358) | compost metagenome | feature: garden; material: soil; isolation source: compost soil in cyclohexanecarbonitrile-enriched culture | place: Germany: Experimental Botanical Garden Goettingen | collected 2016-01-27 | reverse complement strand
ATGACGACGACCTGCCGCTAGGGTATCCATGTTCTTACCTCCTTGAACAAGCTAGGGATGTCTGCTCGACGGGGATTCCTCTCATCCCTCGGACGTAAAAAGCCTTCCCGAAGGAAGGCTGAGGACGTCCCAAGAGGGATTCGAACCCCCGACCGTGCGCTTAGAAGGCGCATGCTCTATCCAGCTGAGCTATTGGGACACAATAAATGAATCAAATCAAAATCATGATAAGTAAACCAAAATCCATCGTCCCAATCGGGGTACAGCCCTCCGGGCTGACTGCGATGTAGTCCTACCGAAGCTTATGCTCCGACGAACCTGGGCCGTGTGCTTAGAAGGCCTTGCTCTATCCAGCTGAGCTATTGGGACATATCAGTTATGTATTCAACAACGTTAACTATTATATAACGGGTGGGCTTGGCAGATCAAGGTTGACGGTTACATTTCTTGAAAAAGATGCCGGCGGCACAGATGAACAGCCAAAATCAAAGGAGCGCCGCTTGGCCGGCAAGCCCTTGGATGCACGCTCCTCTGATCATTGCACCGGTTAATCGTGATCGCGAAACCGGATCGCGAGCTGCTTTTTCAAATCGCCGAAGATGAGCAGCTCCCGCTGGAACTTGTTCTTCTCTTCCTCGGGGCTCATGATCGGGCTGCCCGTAAAAGCGGTGGCGGTCACATCGACGAACGCGTCATGCAGACTATTGTCATACCAATCCGTTGCCGTATCGGCGTCGTTGGTTAGAATACGGATAATCTCGAAGCCCTCTTCCCGCTTGTCTTCCACAATATAGACCAATAGAGCGGGGTCGCCCGCAGCTCCTGGCAGCACTCCCACTTCGGCGCACGGCGCTCCGTCGTACTCCAGCATCCGGCGTATTTTCGCATCCTTGATGTAATACATCGGTCTTCCCTCCTTCATTGGCCGTTGTCCCCTATCTATTGTTCGGATAAGGACATACATTTTATGCCTTCCTTCGGCATATATCTGAACCAATTGGCAAAAAGACAGGGACACCCATCAGGCGCCCCGCAAGAGAGGATGAACCGTCATGTGCGGAATAACCGGATTTATAGAATGGCGCGGCGATTTGACACAGCATTCCCGGCTGCTGATACAGATGACCGAAACCCTGGCGAACCGGGGCCCGGACGCATCGGGAACCTGGATTTCGGGGCCGGTTGCATTCGGACACCGCAGGCTCAGCGTCATCGACCCCGAGAACGGCGCCCAGCCGATGATCGCCCGCCATGAGGACCAGACCTATGCGATTGTGTACAACGGAGAATTATATAACGCCGACGAGCTGAAAAATGAACTCAAGCAGCGGGGGCATCATTTCCTCACCCACTGCGATACAGAGGTGCTGCTGCATGCCTACATCGAATGGGGACCGGACTGCGCAGAGAAGCTGAACGGCATCTTCGCGTTTGCCGTCTGGGATGGCCTGCGGGAGCAGGTGTTTCTGGCCCGCGACCGTCTCGGCGTGAAGCCGCTGTTCTACAGCAAGGTGGATGACACGCTGGTGTTCGGCTCGGAGCCCAAAGCGCTGCTGCAGCATCCCAAGGTGCGTCCCACCGTCGGTCCGGAGGGCCTCGCCGAAGTGTTCATCATCGGACCGGCCCGGACTCCGGGTCATGGCGTCTACAAGGATATGGCCGAGCTCCGTCCGGGCCACGCGATGATCTACAGCCGCGCAGGACTGAGAAGCTACGCCTACTGGACGCTGGAAAGCCTTCCCCATCAAGACACCCCCGACGAGACGGCTGCCAAAGTGCGCGAGCTGCTGCAGGATACGCTGGAACGGCAGCTCGTGTCCGACGTGCCAGTCTGTTCGCTGCTCTCCGGAGGACTGGATTCAAGCGCATTGTCGGCGCTGGCCGTCGACTATTACAAACGCACCGGACAGGGACAGATGGACACCTACTCCGTCGATTACGTGGACAACGACAAATATTTCAAGAGCCATTCTTTCCAGCCTGGTGCAGACGCTCCCTGGGTGAAACGGATGGCTGAGGAGCTGCAGACCCGGCATCACAATATACAGTTCGATACCGACGAATTGGTGGAGGCGCTGGATAACGCCCTTTTCACCCGGGATCTGCCCGGGATGACGGATGTTGATTCCTCGCTGTACCTATTCTGCCGGGAGATCAAAAAAGGCGCCACCGTCGCTATCTCCGGCGAAGCGGCGGATGAAATTTTCGGCGGATACCCTTGGTTTCACCGTGAAGAAATGCTGTCCTCCGGCACCTTCCCGTGGGCGGTGGCTCCAAAAATGCGGGCCGGACTGCTGTCCCCCGAAATCCGCGAATGGATTCGCCCGCTTGAATACTTGGGTGACCGCTACAGCGACGCCGTCGCCGAGACGCCGAAGCTGGACGGGGAGAGCGGCAAGCAGGCGCAGATGCGGGTCATGTCCTATCTGAACATTACGCGCTTCATGCCGACTCTGCTGGACCGCAAAGACCGGATGAGCATGGGCGTAGGCCTGGAGGTTCGTGTGCCGTACTGCGACCACCGGCTGGTTCAGTATGTCTATAATATTCCCTGGGAAATCAAAACGGTCGGGGGCCGGGAAAAAGGAATTCTGCGCAAAGCGCTCGAAGGCGTCCTGCCGGACGATGTGCTGTACCGCAAAAAGAGTCCCTATCCCAAAACGCATAATCCGAACTTTCTGCAGACAGTCCGCCAGAAGGCGCTGGACGTTCTGGACGATCCGACCTCACCGGTTCTGCCGCTGATCGACGCCGCCAAAATCCGGGAAATCGCCGCTTCCCCCGAATCCTCAAGCAATCTGCCCTGGTTCGGACAGCTCATGTCCGGCCCTCAGCTGTTCGCCTACATCGCCCAGGTCAATCTCTGGCTGCGTACCTACAACATCTCGATTGGGTAGCCGATGATGAATACCGGAATGTCCCTGCCTCTGCTTCTCATAAAAAATACCCTGGCGTGATATTTGCCGCTTACGGGTTTAGAGTCTGCTCCCAATATAAAAGTATATTTCGTATTCGCTTGGAAGGAGCAGCTCCCGAATGACCCATCACCACCCAGCCGAAGCCCGGAACGACCGGCTTCGGCTTACTGTGTACCTCAGCGTTACCTTTGGCTTCACCTGGCTCTGCTGGCTGCCGCTGCTAGCCAACCGCCAGTGGGCGGCCGATCTTCCTGTCCTTCCCGGCCAGTTTTATCTCGGCTCCTTCGGCCCGCTGGCTGGAGCGGCGTCGGCCGAACTCCTGACCGGCGGCATCCGGGGAGCAAAGGACTGGCTCAAGCGTCTGTTCTCTCCCGCTTTCCCCCGCAGATGGCTGTGGATCGCAGTCTTTTTGCCCCTGGCTTACGGCGCCGTCTCGGTTCTGGTCCACCGGATGGTAACGGGCAGCTTTCCCGCATTGGATCGGTTCGGGCTAACCTCAGAACTGCCCGCAGGCTTCAAGCTATGGCAGACATCGCTTACCTGGATGCTGACCTTCGGCATCGGCGAGGAGAGCGGCTGGCGCGGCTGCCTCCTGCCGGAGCTACACAAGCGGCGCTCCTTGTTCGGCTCAGCCCTCATCGTAGCCGCAGTCTGGATGCTCTGGCATCTGCCGGCCTTCGGATTCAACGACAACTACCTGGAGATGGGCTTCGGGATCATCGGCTGGGCGATCAGCCTGACCTACGGCTCGGTTGTGCTCGCCTGGATCACCGAAGGCAGCCGCTGGAGCATCATCCCCGTTATCCTGTGGCATGGCATCTTCGACACGCTGACGGCCAGCGATCAGGCGGCCGAAGTTATGGCCATGGTATGCAGCATGCTGGTCATCATCCAGGGCGTTCTTCTAATGCGAAGCATGGGCCGCAGTGCCCGAACGCGTGAATAGCAGCGGCGGATGAATGTGGTGCCCTCCCCCAGTCGAAGGCGATACAGCGCTAAAAAAAGAAGCCCGTCCAACCGTCACGGCACTGACTCCTGTTAATAGGCAGGGGGCAGTCGCCGAAAGCGGCTTGGGGGCTTCTTTTTTTCAGAAAATTATACACATGGTCCAGCCCGGTCTCAGAAGCTGAAGTTGTCCGGATCGGGACCGTAGCGCTGGTTCTTGTTCAGGTCTTCGATGGCCTTAACATCCTCGTCGCTAAGCGTGAAGTCAAAGATGCCGGCATTCTCGCGGATGCGTTTCTCGTGAACCGACTTCGGAATCGTGATCACGCCCTGCTGGATATCCCAGCGGAGAACGATCTGCGCAGGCGTCCGATTGTATTTCGCCGCGAGCTCCAGCAGCAGCGGGAGATCCAGATTGCCCTGCATGAGCGGGCTCCAGGCTTCCAGCTGAATGTTCTGATCCCGGCAGTATTTCACCAGCTCGCGCTGTGTCAGCAGCGGGTGGAATTCTACCTGGTTTACAGCGGGCTTGATTCCCGTTTCTTCGATGATGCTGTTCAGATGATGGGGCTGGAAATTGCTGACCCCGATCGATTTGACATAGCCCTCTTGCTGCAGATGAATGAGAGCTTTCCAGGTGTCGACGAATTTGCCTTTGACCGGCCAGTGAATCAGCAGCAGATCCAGGACATTAAGTCCGAGCTTCTTCAGGCTGGCATCGCACGCTTTGAGCGTCTGTTCATAGCCTTGATCGGCATTCCAGACCTTGGTCGTGATGAACAGCTCATCGCGGGGAATCCCGCTCTCCTTGATGCCTTGTCCGACACCTTCTTCGTTCTTGTAAGCAGCGGCCGTATCGATACTGCGGTAGCCGATCTCAATCGCCGTTCTAACCGCATGAATAACTTCATCCCCTGCCTTCGTCTGCCAGACGCCGAGTCCGAGCCAAGGCATCGTTCTGCCGTCGCTCAGGGTAGGTCCCCCGGTAAACGGCCCGTTCAACTGAGTCATCGCTGTTTCCCTCCACATTCATATCGGAATTGGACTGTACACAAATGTATTACCGTCTATGCCGCCATCCTAAGCAGTGTTTCTCCAAACAGTATATCAAAATCAAGGGTGACCATTCAAAAAGCCAGGCAGATGCCGGGTTGTCCCTGCCACCGATAAAAAGAAACGAAGCCCCGGCTTCGCGCCTTGGACTTCGTTTCTTCATGCAGACATCCGCATGTTGCGGTTCATTTCCGGCAGCAGCCCGTTATGTTCATCAAGTTGATGCAACATGCAAGCCTTTTGGTGCCTTTTGGTTCCCCTTGTTTGCTGTTCGATGCCTGTTTGATGCCTCTTTCACGCCTGTTTGATACCTCTTTGATGCCTGTTTGTTCCCGCCTATTCCTACTGTTCCCCGTTTACTTCTCCGCCTTATCGATCAGCCTGAAATCGTCGTAGTGAAAGCCGGGAGCAACCACACAGGAGACGAGCACCGGCTCATCGCCGAGCGGACGCGCTGCCTGCCATACGCCAGCCGGCACAAGCGCCTGCGGCTGCTGTCCTGCCGCGATATCAAGGCCGAGCACGATTTCCTGCACATCTTCGGGCTGGTCGCCGCTTCCGCCGAGGCTTAGAGCCAGGGGGCTGCCGGCATGCCACAGCCAATGCTCGTCCGATAAGACGGTATGCCATTCCGACACTTCACCGGGATGGAGAAGGAAGTAGATGGTGGACGCCGCAGGACGCGGGCCCGAATATTCTCCGCCCAGAAGCTCCTTCGGAATCTGTACGGAGGACTGCCAAATTTCCTTGAACCAGCCGCCTTCGACATGGCGCTCCAGTCCAAGCAGTTCTACAAAGGGTGATAGCTCTTTCGTCACGAATATCCCTCTCCTCAGTTCGTTTAGTTCGATTAGTTCGTTTGATTGCCGCCAGCCCGGAAGGAGCCTTCCGTCGCTTCGGCCAGCCGTTCTGTCAGCAGACGGAGCGCTTGTCCACGGTGGCTGATCGCCTGTTTCTCGGACACAGTCAGCTCCGCCATCGTCTTGCCAAAGTCGGGAAGATAGAATAGCGGGTCATAGCCAAACCCCCCGCCTCCCGCCGGTTCCGAAGTAATCCAGCCCTCAACTGCGCCCTCTGCGGTGTATTCCTTATCGCTGAACGGGTCATACAGTGACAGGGCGCAGACGAACCGGGCCGTACTGAGCAGAGGCTGGCCGGTATCCTCCCCCTGCTTCTGTTCTTCCAGCTCGGCAAGCAGCTTCAAATTATTGTCTTCATCGGTGGCGCCGGGACCGCCGTACCGGGCGGAGTAGACGCCCGGACGGCCGTTCAGCGCATCCACGCAGAGACCGGAATCGTCGGCAAGGACAGGCAGACCGAGCGCTTTGGATACCTGCACCGACTTCTTCCGCGCGTTCTCCGCAAAGGTCACGCCATCCTCTACCACATCCGGAAGATCGGGATAATCGAACATGCTCTTGACCTCAAGTCCAAGCGGAGCAAAAGCATGCTGAAACTCCTTGACCTTGCCGGCATTCTTGGTAGCGACAATCAGAATTCCGTTCTCCGCCCGCATGCTAGACCTCCTGTCCGGCTTGACCGAGCGGAATTTTGAGCGCGATCGGTCCAAGCGCCTCCTTCTGGGCGGCGATCAGCTCCAGAACGCCCGTCTCGCCCAGCCCGAGCAAATAATCGAGTTCCCTGCGCGAGAACGGGCGCTCTTCACCGGTACCCTGAAGCTCGACGAATTCGCCGGAGCCTGTCATCACGACATTCATATCAACTTTAGCCTTGGAGTCTTCCTCATAATTCAGATCGAGCAGCGGCTTGTCATCCACAATGCCGACGCTGATGGCGGCCAGGTAATCGGTGATGGGAAAGACGCTGAGCTTGTGCTGTACCGCGATTTTGTTCACGGCAAAAGCAAGCGCCACGAAGGAGCCCGTAATCGAAGCCGTCCGCGTCCCCCCGTCGGCTTGAATCACATCGCAATCCAGCGTGATGTTCCGTTCGCCCAGCGCATGCAAATTGACGACAGAGCGAAGCGCCCGTCCGATCAGCCGCTGGATTTCCATCGTCCGCCCCGTCAGCTTGCCGCGCGCGGCTTCACGCTGATTGCGCGATTGGGTGGCCCGCGGCAGCATAGAATACTCCGCCGTCACCCAGCCCTTTCCCTGCCCCTTCAGAAAAGGAGGAACTTTCTCCTCCACCGTGGCGGTGCAGATAACCTTCGTATCCCCCATCTCAATCAGGACGGAGCCTTCCGCATATTTATTAACCTGGGTCGTTATTTTGAGCGGCCGGAGCTGGTCGTCGTTTCGCCCGTTTGATCTCATTTAGTCTGCCTCCTACATGCGTATCGCGTTAGCTTCAAATTAGCATCCTTAATTTTACCAAAGTGAAGGCACAAAAGCACTCTCCCGGAGCAAAAGCACCAAAAGCGCCGGGAGAGTATCCTTAGCCAAGCTGTCATGCACCCGCCTGCCCCAGGATTAAACCTGGCGCGGCGTCATTATTCAACCCCTCTTGCACCCTTCTGTCCCAGGATAATCGCTTGCGGCATCCTTCTGGACGCCGGGCGTTTATCGTGAAACAGAAATTTGTGTGCTTAAATTGCGGCCATTGAACAAGAAGCCCCGGACGGGCTACACCCGCCGGGGCCGCGCGCTCCACGCTTCAAGGAGGACGCATTCCTGTCCGCAAGCTGCATAAATCGGTCGGCCGCAGGTTCGCAGCCGTTGCTCTACAGAGGAAGCTCATTAATAACCTGCGGCGCCGATACCGGCTTGCCGTAATCGACGTTGTCAGTGCCGGTGACCGTCTGTTTGCCGTTCATCCGCACCTGAACCATCGCTTCATCCGAGTTGAGCGACGCGGTAAGCACGACAGATTCCAGCAGCTCGGCCGGAACCTGGCCGCCGTCGCTGAACATGTCATCCTTCAGCGAGACGGTGATAACTCCGCTTTGATCTTCGGTTACCGAATCGAGCACCGTATCCGAAGTCATGACGGTTTCCAGTCCGTCCTGGGATTCGGGACCCGCGATCAGCTCGTTCATAGCCGCCTTCAGGCGATCCTGTCCTGGTGTTACGAACCGGGTCACCGGAACGTAATACTGCACGCCGCTTGGAGAAGCGGCAGAGAAGAAGACCGTCACGGCGCTGGAGTTCAGGACGGAAGGTCCCTGGGCCGGAAGATTGATTCCGATGCTGCGGGTCAGCGGACGGTCGAGCGGCGTCCCTTTCAGCGGCATTTCGCCGAGCTTCTTCCCGTCCACAGAGAGCTGCACGCTTTGAATTCCCTTTTGTCCGGTCAGCGTCCAGGTTACAGCCTCCAGCAGCTTGCGTTCATCCGCCGGAGCGTAGGAACTGAAGCTGCCGCCGAAATCGGCTGTAGCCACGCCGTTGTCCACCTTCACGCCATTAACTGCCGTGCCCTGCGGAAGCACCCCGCTGAAGCCTGCCGGCAGGCTCGCAGCATAGCCTCCGCCCTGCACGAGCGCCTCAAGCGACTGCTTCAGCGCGTCGTCCTTGTTCCCGGTAGACAGGTCCAGCGCCATCGGAGCCAGGAGGCCGCTCTCGTTCTGCAGATAGACCGTTGTAAGCTCCGCTCCGTTCTTGGTGCTACCAGTGCCGGCGCTTCCGGCTCCGGCAGCAGCCGAATTTGCCGCCGCATCGCCGGCGGATGCCTGATTGTCGCCGGAGGTGCCGGAATCGGCGGCAGTAATGTCGCTATCCGACACGGGCGCCATGACGCCGGTATCCAGCGTATTTTCGCTCGACTGCAGCATTTGGGCCTCCACGTCTCCAGGAGGCGGATCGATTGCCGCCGAGCTGTCCCCTCCGAACCAGCCGCAGCCGGACAGAGCCAGCGGCAGCGCCAGCAGGCAGGCGGCCGAGACAGAAGCTAGTTTGTGCTTATTGTTCATTTGATTATGCCCCTTTCCAGGTTATCGATACGGTTTGTACTGCTATGTATACGAGCCCCCGGAGCAAAAAATAACAACAGCTTATCCCGCTTCATTCCCTTTATGCAGAAATCAGAAGTCTTCCCTCTAACGGCAGAGCTCCGCATAAGACCGCCTTTCTGGACAAATACTTCCTGTACACGTACAATTTGACTACGGCGAAGACCGGTGAGCCTGGCGCCGTACCTGATATTCCAACCAACGATAACCGAACGGGGTGACCGAACATGGCCGACGCTAAGATTCCCTACAGCCTCAACAGCAAAGCCGTTGCTCAGGCGACGCAAGCCTGGCTGCACACGCGAGGGGTCAAAGTCGAGCAGATTGCCGAACTTGTCATGCTGCTTCAACAGAAATATTATCCAAACCTGACCATGGAAGAGTGCATTCACAATGTTGAAATGGTGCTCAGCAAGCGGGAGGTGCAGAATGCCGTATTGACCGGCATCCAGCTCGATCTGCTGGCAGAGGAAGGGAAGCTGTTCTCCCCGCTTCAGGACATGATTGTTAATGACGAAGGCCTGTACGGGGTCGACGAAATTTTAGCCTTTTCCATCGTCAATGTATACGGAAGCATTGGCTTCACCAACTACGGCTATATCGACAAGCTGAAGCCGGGTATTCTGGAGAGGCTGAACGACAGAAGCACCGGTGAGGTACACACCTTCCTCGACGATATAGTTGGAGCCGTGGCCGCAGCAGCCAGCAGCCGGATCGCACATCGGAAGCAGGCGGAGCGGGAGAATGACCTTGGTCTGCCGCATGCTCCCGAGGATACCGAAGAAGCGGCCAAACGCCTTGACGCTGAGAAGGGGCAGAAGCAATAAAGACATCATCCCTTGCCGATATGAACTGCACCCGTCAAATAGACAGTACAAATAATAAAAGAGAGTTAAGCGGCCTTGGTCCTGAATTCGAGAGGACTGAGGCCGTTTCGCTTTGATTGTAATCGTTCTGGTATTTCTCAATAATTTGAAAAAAAATGCTCCCCATACAGTGACAGGTTTTTATTATTTCGCCTGTCTACTATATGGGGAGCATATTACTAAACCTCGGCCAGCCTTCTTTACTTAGCTGGAATAGATCCTGCTCAACCGCTTGAAGCGGCTTACAGGTTCAGCAGTTTATAAATGACAGTCGCAGCCTGCGCGCGGGTCGTCGCCGATTCAGGCCGGAAAGAGCCATCCTCGAAGCCGGTAATCAGACCGGCTTGTTGCACGCCTGCGACGCTCGATAAGGCGTAGCCTGCGATGCCTGCCTGGTCGGTGAAGACTGCCGCCTGTGCTTCGGCATTCACACCGAGCGTGATTCCGGCAGTTTGCACCGCGCGGGAGAGCATGACCGCCATATCTTCCCGCGTAATCGTTTCATTGGCACCGAACGTGCCATCGGCTTTGCCCTTAACGATGCCGAGCGACGTACCCGCCGCCACGGCGTTCTCGTACCAGGCGTCGGTCGGGATGTCGCGGAATGTCGCCGTCTGTGCATCCTTCGCGCTCAACCCGAGCGCGGTGACGAGCATCTGCAGGAATTCCGCGCGGGTCACGGAGCGGCCCGGTTCAAAGGAACCGGCAGAAGTGCCCTGGATAATCTGTCTGGCCGCCAGCGACTGAATCATATCTTTGGCCCACAATGCGGTATCCAGGTCCCCGAGCTTGACATCCGCGTACGCCACGGCGTAGCGGCCTAAATGCTGCGGGCTGAACTGCATGTGGCCCGAAGCTGCGTCATAGACACCGTTCTTGACCACTTCTATCTGTCCGTTCTCGCCGATGTAGTAGACCACGAGTAGGCTGGAGAGTTCGCCAGCCTTCGGCGTGTAGTCGAACGCCACCTTCACTGAGCCCTTGCCCGAGAAGGCCGAAACCTTAGCGCCGTCTACCATGAGATCAAGATCGTACACCGGATGCTCGCCGATCAGCAGCTTGGTGTCTCCGGTCAAACCTTCGGACGCCACCGGAGTGACCGCGATGCTCAATGTCTTGGCATTTTGGCCGAAGATGGCAGCATCGTCCGTTGCGAGCGTGATGCCGACTCCGCCGCTGCGGACGGTGATGGAATCAACTTGACCGGCTGCCTGAAGCAGCGGCTGCGCCGGCAGCGTAACCTCCAGCTTGCCTGCGGCCTGCTGGCTGACAATCTCAATCTGGAGCTGTCCGTTCGCTGCGCCCTGCAGCGCGGCGCGAAGCTCGCTATCCGTCAGGCTGACCGTTACATTGCCGTTGCTGTCCGGCTTGGCGGTGACGGTCGTCACCCCGCCGGTGGTGCTCACGCCGCTGCCGTCGGAGCTTGCGGCGGAAATCGTCGTACTTCCGGTGCTGCCGTTATTTCCATTATTTCCGTTGCTGCCGCTTCCGGCAGCGGTTACCGTCACGACCGTCTGGGCCGTAAAGCTGCCGTCTTCGGTCGTTGCGGTGATCGTCGCCGTGCCCGCCGATTTTGCGGTAACGACACCGGCTGCGTCCACACTCGCAACCTCGCTGTTGCTGCTGGTCCAGATGACAGTTCGGTTCGTCGCATTCGCCGGTGCGACGGTTGCCGTAAGTGTGCCGCTGCCGCCCGTCGTCAGACTCAGCTCAGTCGGGTTCACACTCACGCCCGTTGCCGGCACAATCTCCGGTGCAGGGTCGGTCACCGTCACGATCGTCTCGGCTGTGAAGCCGCCGTCCTCCGTCGTCACGGTGATTCTCGCCGTGCCTGCAGCCTTCGCAGTGACGATGCCGCTGTTGTCCACGCTGGCAATCTCGCTGTCGCTGCTGCTCCAGACGACATTTTGATTCGTTGCATTCGCCGGAGCGATCGTTGCCGTCAGACGTCCGCTGCCGCCCGTCGTCAGGCTCAGTTCAGTCGGGTTCACACTCACACCCGTTGCCGGCACAACCTCCGGCGCAGGGTCGGTTACCGTCACAAGAGTCTTGGCCGTGAAGCCGCCGTCCTCCGTCGTCACGGTGATCGTCGCCGTGCCCGCCGCCTTCGCGGTGACGACGCCGTCTTCGTCCACAGTGACAATCTCATCGTCGCTGCTGCTCCAGATGACATTTTGGTTCGCTGCATCCAGCGGTTCGATGATCGCTGTCAGACTGATGCTGCCGCCCGTCGCCAGGCTCAACTCGGTCCGGTTCACGCCTACACCCGTCACCGGAATCATCTCCGGCTCGGGATCGGTCACCGTCACAACCGCTTGAGCCGTGAAGCCGCCGTCTTCGGTCGTTGCAGTGATCGTGGCCGTGCCCGCCGCCTTCGCCGTGACGACGCCGCCTTCGTCCACGCTGGCGACTGCACTGTCGCTGCTGCTCCAGGTTACCTTTTGGTTCGCGGCATCCGCCGGAGTGATGATTGCCGTCAGGCGGCCGCTGCTGCCTGTCTTCAGGCTCAGCTCCGTCCGGTCCATGCTCACGCCCGTTACTGCCACTGCATCCGCCTTAACCGTTACCGCAACGGTGAATCTCTTACCGTTTATCGTCGATGCGGTAATTTCCGCTTGTCCTGCGCCGACCGCCGTAACGACGCCCGACTCATCCACCTTGGCTACCGCTTCGTCGCTCGATGTCCAGGACACGCGAGGGTCCGCGACCACAGGCAGCACGAGCGGCTGCAGCTGCACGGTCGAGCCGATCGCCAGGGCAGCCGTGGCAGGATCGACGGAGATGCTGTCGGGGTCCGCAACGAAGGCTCCGTTTGCCTGGAATACGGTGACGCCTACCCAGTCCTTCGTGGTCGACACGCCGTAGATGTTCAATCGGATGTATCTGCCGTATGCCGACTCCGGCAGCTGCAGATCGAATACCGTCGAGGCGCTGCCTGCATAGCTGGCGCTGCTGTCATAGACCGTCTGCCAGTCGGACCCGTTGTCCGAGACGAGCAGGCTGTACTTCATCGTCTGCCAGAAGCTCATCTTGAAGCCGTCGATCCGCGCCGTCCGGCCGAGATCGATCTGCCAGTATTCCGGGGTTGCCGTCGTCTGGAGGTTGGCCCCCGTCGACCAGGCGGTGCCGGTCGCGTTCATCGTCGCCGCGTTGTCAATCGGACTCGACAGTGGATACTTGCTGATAAGTTTGCTGGCCGAGACGCTGCCGCCGTTGTCCACGTAGCCGCCGGACAAATCGGTGCTCACGGTGACTGCAGCTGATCCGACTGCGCCTCCATTCACCGCCGTCGCCCGGATGTTGGCCGTACCCGCGGCAACTGCGGTCACGCGGCCGCTGTCATCCACCATGGCCACCGCCTCATTGTCCGAGGACCAGGTGATCACTTTGTCGTTCACATAGACCGGAAGCACTTCGGCCGTCAGGTTCGCCGATAAGCCCGCCGTCAGCTTCAGCGTGCTTGGGCTGACCTTGACACTCTCGGCGGCTTGGCTGCTGTCATACGCCAGAGCCGATACCGCTGCGCGGAGCGTCTGCTCCCGCTCATCGACTTCGCTCTGCCGGGATGCGTTCCAATGCTCCGCCTGCGCCTGCACCAGAACCGTCTGCGCCGCGCTCAGCGCCGTCTTGTAGACGCTCAGGCTGTCCGCCGTGTAAGCCGTGTCGGCTGCCGTCTTCGCTGCAATCGCGTCATCAATGGCGGACTGCAGTTCGGACAGGTCGATAACGGCCTCACCGGTAACATGAAGATTGAACGAGGTCGCGCCCGTGTAGCCGCCGTGGTCCGGGTAAGCATCCACGGTCAGCGTGATGACCGCATCTCCTGCGGTCAGCGCCGTGAGGAGACCCGTGCCGGAATCGACCGAGGCGACGGACGGATCGGAGGAGCTCCAGGTCAGGCTCCGGACATCTGCCGTGGAGGGATTCAGAATCGCCTTCAGCTGCATGGACGATCCGGTATCCAGCTCCACATCGGTCTGGTCGATCGCTTGGCCATGGTCATCGTTAATGCCGATGGCTTCGACCGGAATGATCGGATGGACGCTGACGCTGGCGGAAGCCGACAGCGACGGGGCGGAGACTGATGTTGCCGTAACGGTTACGATGCCATCGCTCACCGCGGTCACGAGACCCGACGAGCTCACCGTTGCCACGGAAGCGTCGCTGGTCGTCCAGACGACCGACTGATCGACGCCGGTCACGTTCGGATTAACCGTTGCCTTCAGCTGCGCCGTATTTCCCGGAGTCCCCGGGATGTCGAGCAGGCTGACCGAGGAACGGTCCAGAGTCACGGACGACGCCACCGGCGCGGCGGCGTAGACGTTGAAGTTGTCGAACTGCGACGTCCAGCTCATGCTGCCACCGGAGACGCGCGTCGCGTAGATCTCCAGATAGCCGAGCGATCCGCTGAAGCTCGTGCCGGACGCGAACGGCAGGTCGCTGACCGTAACGGTCTGGGACGTCGCCTTGTTCGTCAGCGTGAAGGCGGACTTCTTCGCCGTCATATCTAGCGTAACTGTAGCATGATATGTCGTATTCGCCGTGGCGAAGCCGCTGGATGCAACAGCCGTGCCCGTAAGCGCCGTATTGGCCGTCAGCGTGGCGCTCGTGCTGTACAGTAGGGAGCTGGAGGCTCCCGTCGGAACGCCGAAGGTCAGATAATTGTTGTGGGCGCTGTCCTGAATGCGCAGCTGCCCTGTGCCGGACGACGGCGAGCCGACGTTCCAGTCAAAATCCAGCACAATCTTGTTGTTGGTCAGATTGAAGCTCTTATAGGCGGCTCTTGCACCGCTGCCGCCCGCCGTCAGCTGCAGCAGCTGGCTGGACGCGCCGGCCGGAGAAGCCACGGCCGCTCCGATGGCGGACGCCGAGCCCGCCGTCACCGACCAGTTGTCGCCGATGTTCCGGTTGTCAAAGCTCTCGCTCACTGCCGGCACATAGACGGTCATGGAAGCGGTGAAGCCTCCGTCGCCGGTCGTTGCCGTAATGACCGCGGTTCCCGCCTTGCGCGCCGTCACGACGCCGAAGGCGTCGACGGAGGCGATGGACGGGTTGTTGCTGGACCATGTGATGTCCAGATTAGTCGCATCCTCCGGCAGCACGGTTGCCTTCAATTGGACGGTCGGAGCCGTCGAGGCCGGATTCGTCGAAGAGAAGAAATCGGATGCAAAGTAGTAAGCCTTCTCATCCAGACCGACGCCGGTCACTGCAACCGGCGTCGATTGCACGTTGATCGTCACGGTCCGGGTATAGCCGCCGTCCTGGGTCACTGCCGTCACGGTGGCGGTTCCTTCCTTATGGCCGGTGATCCGTCCCGCCGAATCAACCGTGGCGACCGATTCGTCGGAGCTGCTCCAGAGAATGGTCTTGTTATAGGCGTCATCCGGCGAGACAACCGCCGTAATCGGCCGTGTCGTGCCGATCATCAGATTCAGCGCCGATTTGTCCAGCATCAGCCCGGTTACCATGACCGGAACGACGTTGATGACGGCGGAAGCATGGATCGTCGGATCGTCGACGGAGGTCGCCGTGATCGTCGTAGTACCCGTTGTCAGAGTTGTGACAAGTCCGCTTGCGTCAACCGAAGCCACGTCCGGAGCCGAGGACGACCAGGTGACGTCAGCGAAGCTGGCGTTCGCAGGAGCCACGGTCGCCGTCAGCTGCTCGGTCCGGCCTAAGCTGACCGTCGCGCTCGTCTTGTTCAGCGTCACGGAGGTGACCGGAATCTTCGTTACGTTCAGCGTGAACGAGGCAAGAGCAGTACCGTCCACGGATTCCGCGGTGACCGTGGTCGTTCCGTCATGCTTGACGTTCAGCTTCACATTCTGCGTGACATTGGATTGCTGGTAGAACGTTCCGGGATTCGAGGACTGCCAGAATTCGCCCAGGAACGAAGCGACGGACGGATCGCTGGAGCGGAAAATAATCCGCTGATCCGTTGTCCCCGCCGGCAGCGTGCCCTTGAGCACGAGCTTATCCCATACGACGGCGTTCACGGTGCTTCCGGCCGCCGTGTCTCCCACCGTCAGGGTCAGGTTGCCACTGCCGACGGTTGCCGACGGCGTAACCGTCACAGTGGACGAAGCCGTCAGCCCGCCAGCCACGGTCTTGGCCGTAATGACGGCGGTGCCCGCTTGATGTGCGATGACATAGCCGGAGGCATTGACCTCCGCGACTGCCGGATCACTGGTCGACCATTCCAGCGTGCTGTCGAAGACCTTTTTGTCGGAGGATGCGTTGGAATTCGGCGCGATGGTCGGCAGCAGACGATCCGTCGTGCCGGCTGTCAGTGTCAGAGAAGTCCGATCCAGCGTGATTGATGTCGGCTCCGTCTTCGTGACCGAGTACGTGCCGAAGCCCTGCAGCGGCGACAGCATCGTCGCCGGCTTGTTTTTAGCGTGGCCTCTCCACAGATAGGCGTACATGCTGTCCATCATATCGCCCATTTTGCCGCCCGCCGTGCTGCCCATCTCCTTGATGGAGGTATCGCCGTTGTTGAACATCGTGCGGCGATCGACGGTGTTCGGCGCGCCTGTGCTGGCACCGGCGCCTTCAACGACGATCCAGTCGGTCTCCCAATAGAAGAAGCCGCGCATCCGGTCGTTCGGATTGGCCACGTCCCGCATCGCCTGCATGTAATCGAGCAGCCAGTTGTACTGCCCGTTCGGGTTGGAGGCTGCATAATAGCTAGTCTGCCCCATCGAGCCGCTCTCGTCAGCCCAGTCGGGGTTGTATTTGGTGAAGGAATACCCCGTCTCCACATCCAGATAATCCTTGTCCGGGAACTGTGCGATGTTATTCGTAAGCATCGATAGGATCCCATCTGAAGTATGTCCGCTGTAGAGCGAGTAGGCCTGCCCGTCGAATTTGACGCCGTTCGTCTTGAAGGTGCCGTACTGCGTGTTCGAGTTGGACGGCGTATAGCCGTTGTTCGAATGGATGAATGCGCTTACTCCCGGAGCCGCATCATGCACCGCGTCGTAGGCGGCGTTGATCAGCGCCTTGTAGCCGGCGGAGGAATAGCCTTTGCCGGTCGGCCAGGCAATGCCGCCGTCCTGCTCGTTGCCGATTTTGACGCCCATCGGAACGGTGCCCTGATCGGCCAGCCCTTTGATGAAATCGTAGATGTAGTTATACATCGTCGTCGTCATTTCGTCCAGCGACTGGTCGACCAGCTTGCCGGACGAATCCTTGTACATCCAGTCGTAAGGCGTGAACGCCTTGCCCGCGCTCATCCAGGTGTCGCTGAAATGAAAGCCGGGCATATATCCGATATCCAGCGCCTGCGCCCGTTTGGCGAGAGCGTAAGCGTGGGTCTTGTCGAAGTATCCGGCCTGCATGGTCAGCGGGTAGGGATTGCCGTCCTCGTCCGTATAATAATCGACATACTGCATTTGCTTGACTGTGCTCTGATCGTAGACCGGGTTGCCCGCGTGCACGAACAGCATGCCCGTAATCGCGTTCACGCCGTGGTTGGCCAGGATAGTCAGGCAGTCCTGCTGGACGCCGTTCGCAAAATATTTGCCGCCCTTGTCCTCAATGATCGGCAGGAAGGAGACGTCCGCTCCCTTCACGGTCGTGTTGTCGATCGCGAACAGGTCGAAGTTGTCCACGTACGCCTTGTCTGCACCGTTGCCCTGCCACTCGTCGTGGCTGCCGTTCGCGCCGCTTGACGTATATGTAGCCACGCTCTTGTCGTACTCGGCGTCCTTGATCGTATTGGCGTAGACGGTCACCTGATGGTCGTTCGGGCCTGTCTTGAAGCGAAGGGTCACCAGCGAGTAGCCTGCGGTGCCGGAAGGCGCCTGCCGCAGCACTTTGCCGTCCGTCGTCTTGACGCCGAGATTGACCCGGTCGCCGTATGATGTGACATTGACGAGCTGCCCCGTATTGCCGAGGTAATTCTTCTGGTAAATCGTCTCCCAGGTGTCCTGCCGGTCAACCTTGGCCCGCACGGTGGCGATATAGGTCGTGTTCGGCTCGACGGCGACGGTCTGGCTGAGCTGGGAGTCTGCGCCCAAAACGGCGGAGACCGTTCCCGTGTCCGCGCTCGCGCCGGCCGTTACGCTGCCTTGATCGACGGTCCAGCCGCCGAGATCGCCGGTCTCGAAGCTCCAGTTGGCCAGCGGGTTGGCGTCGCTGCTGTCGAGCGTCAGCTCAATGTCGTCCACCGCCAGGTTGCTGCCGGTACCAGAGGCGATCGTAATTTTGACTTGTCCATTGTAGATCAGCACGTTGCGCATGGAGATCTGCTTCCACTCCGTGGTGCTGATATACGTGTCGATCATCGTCCGTGTATCCGGTCCCCCGGTCTCGGTGGCCGTGATATAGGCGCTGTTGCTGCTCGTGCCGCCCTTGACCCACGCAGAGAGCGTATAGCTGCCCTGCTCGATGCCGGTGATGGTCCGGGTGAGTGTACTGCTCGCCGCAGACAGCTTGGCAGAGTAGCTTCCGCCGTGGGCGTCCGCCGTCTGAACGGCGGCTGTGCCAGCAGCCGTCCAATCCGTCAGCGATCCGGCTTCAAAATCCAGATTCGCGCCCGGCGCATCCGCCGCGAAGACGGAGACCACCCCCAGCGGACCTGTGCTCCCCAGTGTTAACGTGAACAATAACGCAGCGACAAGCACACAAGCCCAGTTCCTAGTCCCTTTCATTGTTGCTATCCCCCATTCGTATAATGTATGATAAGCGCCGCTCTCCTTCATCGTTCCGATCGTGTATAGCGCTTTCATCGCTGAAGATACCATGATCGGGCAAGCGGGGAATACCTGACAAAACCTATGATCTGCTCTAATTTTCTAAGCTGTCGGTTCACTCCTTTCCGCAAATCCGGTTCGCTCCCGTGCCAAGGAAAGAAAGCGCTTTCTATATTCGTAATAATATTAATGGAACTGAGGACGTTCCCGACACTGAGTTGTGCAACAAAATTGCATACATATTCCACGTTTCGTGTTTTTCGACCCGTAAAAATTCACGTGTACGCAAAGAGACCGTCCGTCAGTCGCCCACAACCTCGACTTCAGGAACGGTCTTTTTTATCATGTTCAACCCTGTTCAGGTTCGCTCCGCCTTCTCCCGGTTCTCCCTAACCCGATAAGCTGTGATTTTGCGTATCAGCTCGTACGGGATCGGCTGGTCAAGAGGAAACTGTACCGCGCCTTTTGAGCTCTTATAGGCCG
>RCUO01000532.1_pt1 | contig 18882 bp, 13 predicted proteins | sample 2166161 | NCBI WGS metagenome assembly RCUO01 (sample SAMN09932617, study PRJNA488358) | compost metagenome | feature: garden; material: soil; isolation source: compost soil in cyclohexanecarbonitrile-enriched culture | place: Germany: Experimental Botanical Garden Goettingen | collected 2016-01-27 | reverse complement strand
CGTTAAATCAAGCGGAAAAAGCACTGGAGAAAAGCGAAGCAAGACATGGACGGGGAAGAATTTTGCTGATGAATGCAAACTAGTTCTAACAGCGAAACAACACGGGTGCTGATGCGCTGGATGTTGTTTTCTTGTCTCATTCCCTATATGGTGTCATCCGAATTCGCCATTCAGGAAACACTAACATCTCGTTTACGTAATTTCTTAAATGCCGAATATTCTACCTAATAATCTTTCAATATCCAAAAAGAGGGCCAACAGCCTTCTTTTTTTGTGCCTGCGTAGATTGGTGCCGGGGCGAACAGCATCCTTTTTTGCAAGGAATCTTGGTTATTTGTGATATTTCCCGTGCAGGCGCGGCGGTAGAATTAGGGATGAAAGGAGAAGTGATTGCATGAACCAGGTATCACCGGCTACTTCGAAAGCGCTTAATAAGAAAGCGCTTAAACCGAAAGCTAAGCCATTCGCGGACTTTAGAGCACACAAAACCTACTATTTTATGCTCATCCCGCTGTTCGCCTATTTTATAGCCTTTAACTACCTGCCGCTTGCCGGGCTGTACAATGCTTTTACCAATTATGATTTCAGCAAAGGACTCCTGAGCCCGTTCGTCGGCCTGCAGAATTTCGAGTTTCTGTTCAAGGGCGGGGCGGACTCGATCATCTGGAAGCTGACACGCAATACCATCCTCTACAACGTGGCTTTTATTATTCTGAGTAATGTGTGCCAGATCGGGATGGCTGTGCTGCTCAAGGAGATTGCGTTCAAACGGTTCGTCAAAACCTCGCAGACACTGATGTTTATGCCTTATTTTGTCTCGATGGTTATTATCGGCTCCATTATCTATAACCTGTTCAATTTTAACTACGGCGTACTCAACAATATGTTCACTTCGCTGGGCCTGGAGAAATTCGATTTCTACCGCACCCCCTGGGTCTGGCCGATCATCATTGTTGTCGTTGAGATCTGGAAGAGCCTGGGCTATGGAACGGTCATTTATCTGGCTTCCATTATGGGGATCGACGAGAGCATTTATGAGGCCGCTTACGTGGACGGAGCTTCCAAATGGCAGCGCATCCGGTATGTTACCCTTCCGCTGCTCAAGCCGACGGTCATTATTCTGCTGCTGTTCGCGGTTGGCGGCATACTGAAGGGACAATTCGACCTCTTCTGGAACATCGTCGGCAATAACGGGCTGCTGCTGAACGCGACGGACATCATTGACACTTATGTATACCGTTCATTGACCGTTAACTTTAGCATCAATCTGGGAACGGCTGCGGGCTTGTATCAATCCGTATTCGGCCTGCTGCTCATTCTGACCGTGAATGCCATTGTCAGGAAGGTAGACCGGGAAAATTCTTTATTCTAGAAAGGGCTGTGATTGTACGTGAGTTCTGTGGCTGTTGATAAACACGGCAGTAAAATCCGCAAGGATGCGGGGACAAGGATATTCGATGTTATCGCTGTGACGGTGGTTTCTATCGGCGCTCTGCTCTGCGTAATTCCATTTATTATTATGCTCTCCGGCTCCTTGAGTACAGAGTCGGAGGTAGTGCGGAGCGGATATTCAATTATACCCAAGGGCTTCACACTGGAGGCCTACCGGGTTGTCTTCACTTCACTTGGCAACACCATCGGCAGAGCCTATATGGTTACGATCTATGTAACAGCAGTAGGGACCTTTCTTGGCCTGCTCTGTACCTCTATGGGGGGATATGTGCTTTCCCGCCCGGATTTTAGGCATAGGGACAAGGTATCCTTCTTCGTCTACTTCACGACGCTGTTCAGCGGCGGGCTGATCCCTACCTATCTCGTAGTAGCCAATGTGCTGCACCTGAATCACTCGCTCTGGTCTGTTATTCTTGGCGGTCTGATGTCTGCGTTCAACGTATTCCTGTTCCGGAACTTCATCAAGGGGATTCCCGATGCGCTGATGGAATCAGCGAGAATCGACGGGGCCGGAGATTTCCGGATCTACTGGCAGATTATCATTCCGCTTACCAAGCCGGCCATGGCGACTATCGGCCTGTTCACCGCACTGGGCTACTGGAACAACTGGTTTACCTACAGCCTCTATCTGATCACGGATAAGGATAAATGGGGGCTGCAGTACCTGCTCTACCGGATGCTGTCCAGAGTAACAGATGCTGTCAAGGGCTCAGATGTCCTGATTACCCAGCAGCTGCCCAGCGAAACAATGAAGCTGGCTACGGCGATGCTGGTCACCGGTCCGGTCCTGCTGTTCTATCCGTTTGTGCAGCGCTATTTTGTCAGCGGGCTGGTTGTCGGCAGTGTGAAGGGGTAAGGGGCGGCAGTCCAAAGCGGCTGAAGCATCTGGTTTGAAGCGGAGAAGACATATTTACTGTTTTCTCCGCTGAACATATACTTGTTCTAATAATGGAGGGGTTAAGCTTGAAAAGAAAGCAAATCACAAAGACAATGTTCGTCACATCCATGGCCTTATTGCTGGGCCTGTCTACAGCCTGCTCGAATTCGGGCAGCGGCAACAGCGGAAGTGAGCCTGCTAAGACCGGTAATTCGGCAGCAACGGATGCACCGAAAGAAATCATTGAATTGAAAGCGATTACGATGGGGAACGAACCGAAAAGCGGGCTGGATAACTTTTATAAAGAGCTGGACGCTTTGACTGAAAAGGATCTCGGTATCCGGGTCCGGTTCGACTATATCCCATGGGGCGATGAGAAAAACCAGATTAGCCGTGCTATCGCCGCCAAGGAATACGATCTTTATGTCGGCGGTGCCTGGTCTGATTTTGCCAACTTTGCCACCAAGAACGCTTTTGCCGATCTGACGCCGCTTCTGGAAGAAACGCCCGATCTGGTAGAGCACTACAAAGGCTCGCTCGACCGCGTAAAAATCGACGGCAAGGTATTCGGCATTCCGCAATACAACAAGCCGGGCGGCGGCGGGGAAGGCATGCTGTACCGTGAGGACCTGCGCCAGAAGTGGGGGCTTCCGGAGATCAGCAGTCTGGAAACAGCCGAGCAATATCTCTACAAAGCCAAAGAGGAATATCCGTCTACCCCGATGCTGAATGACAAGCGGTTTGGCACTAATATTTACTCCCAGCTGATTGCCAGCAAATACTATACGGTTGCAGCTGATTATGCCGTTGCTTCCTTTGATGATCCTTACAAGATCATCAGCATCTACGATACGCCTGAGTATAAAGAGGCCGTAGCCAAGGCCAAGCAATGGTATGACGACGGCATCGTCGATCATGACGTGCTTGCTGCGCAGGGCAATGCGACTGCCGAAACGCTGGAGCTGATGAAGGTGGACCAGAAGCCGCTCGAATTCAATAACCACCTTGGTGCAATCAGCAACAACTATATCAATCAGCTAAAAGAGGCGCTGCCGGATTCAACCTATGGCTGGTATGACTTCTTTATGGATAACAATGCCCCGGCCTTCCTGCCTAAAATGTCGCCAAGCACGATTACCATGATTTCTGTAGGCGCTAATACTCAGCATGCGCTGGAAGCACTCAAATTTATTGAAAAAGGTCATACCGACCAGACCTACTACAATTTACTGGCTTATGGTGTAGAAGGCGAAAATTACAAGGTTGATTCGGACGGATATATTCTGTATGAGGGCATTCCAACCGATAATATCAAGCCTGCATGGACAGGGCTGTATGACGGTTATCAGGCGCTTCAGGTCAATTATCCTGGAGAGTGGAAGGCTATATTCGATAGCATCCAGATAGAGGGCGCTAAGCGTGCAGAAGCCGGCGGTACCGACCCTTATGAAGGCTTCAGCTTCGATACCAGCTCGCTGCCTACCGAGCTGTCCAATCTGGAGACGGTAAAAACCCAATATATCCAGCCGCTCAGTGTAGGAATGACCAATGACATCGACGGCGATTTGGCAAAGGTGCAAAAGCAGCTGAAGGATGCCGGCTTCGATACTTATCTGGCTGAACTGCAGAAGCAAGTGGATGCCTACAAAGCAGGAAAATAAAGATAAGAGCCGCCTAGAGCATGATTTATTTTCTCAGGCGGCTTTTCTATGGAGGACCTATGGATAAACTTGTGGTTTACACAGCTCCGCCGGACGTACCCGGCAAGGAGGATTTTGCAGTATATGTGCGGATTCCCGGGGAAGCCTGGCAGCAGCTGTTTGTGTATGAGGTCAAGGTGGATATGCACAATGTGCGTAGTGCTTCTATGGCCTATTTTGATATGAGCGGGAAAGTGGAGGTAAGGGTAGAAAGTCTGGGTCAGCCGGTTCATGAAGCGGTAATCCGTCCGCTGTCAGCGGGCCTCCCGTTTGAGCAGACAGACCGGGAATTGACCTTTATGCTGGACCGTCCGCAGAAGCTGTCCATCGAAATTAACGGGGAACGGTTCAGTAATCTGCACCTGTTCGCGAACCCCTGCGAGAGTGATGCACCGGACCCGCGGCAGGAGAACGTTCTCCTGCTGGAGCCGGCCATTCACCGGACAGAGGATATCTTCCGTCTGCTGGCAGCAGCTGAGGGAACAGACGGGCGGGTGCGGGATACGCTTTATTTTGCACCGGGAATGCATTATATCGAGGAGACACTGCTAAGAATTCCATCCGGGATAACCGTCTATATTGCCGGCGGCGCCGTTGTGGCAGGCTCTATGGTCTGCGATCACGTTCACGATGTGTCCATACGCGGCAGAGGGATTATCCGCTTGTCTGACTTTCACCGCTTCTCGGCCTTCCGCGGCATCCGGATTATGTTCTCGGAGCATATCTCGGTTGAAGGCATTATTACGCTGGACCCGCCTCATTACAGCATTTATCTGGGCAAGTCGCGGCAGGTGTCCATCCGTAATTTCAAATCCTTCAGCACCCGGGGGTGGTCGGACGGCATTGATATGATGGCCTGCACTGATATTGAGATTGATGATGTTTTTCTGCGCACCTCGGATGACTGCATCGCGATCTACGGCTCACGCTGGGACTATTACGGGAACAGCAGCGGCATCCGGGTGCGTAATTCCATCCTCTGGGCCGACGTCGCCCATCCGCTGATGATCGGTATCCACGGTGACCATCACGGGAACGGCGACATTATTGAAGACATCGTGTTCGAGAACATCGATATTCTGGAGCATCATGAGCCGCAGGCAAATTATATGGGAGCCATGGCCATCAATGCCGGTGATAAAAATACAATCAGGAATGTGCTCTACCGGAATATCCGGGTCGAGCCCTTCGAGCTTGGACGTCTAATCGACCTTAGAGTGGTATGGAACAAGGACTATAACCCTGTCCCCGGACACCGGATCGAGCAGATCCGCTTTGAGGATATTTCGTATAACGGAGATAATGCGCGGCCGATCCAGATCTTCGGTTATGATGGCGAACGGACTATCCGTCATGTGACCTTCAAGAGCCTCAAGGTAAACGGGCAGACGATTCTGCAGCCGGAGCAGGGCGTGCTTGAGGTGAATGAGTATGCCAAGGGGATTTCGTTTGAGACATAGGGGTATTAGGAGGAACAGCACATGAACAGCGCTTATTTATTTGTACATTTCCGGGAGAAGGAGACACCGGACGGGGAGCAGGTCTACTTCGGTCTCAGCAGGGACGGATTCAACTGGGAGCAGGTGAACGGCGGTGAACCGGTGCTGTGGAGCAATAAAGGAGAGAAGGGCGTGCGGGATCACACTATCGTCCGTACAGCATCCGGAACCTTTTATATTCTCTCCACCGATCTTAGCCTGGCTAACAGCTTTAACACCAAGTATGAAGGGAGATGGGCGAATATCGCCTGCAGCGGGAGCAAGCATCTGGTGCTCTGGGAATCAGAGGATCTTGTGAACTGGTCGGAGCAGCGGATGGTAGAACTGGGCGATGAAGACTTCGGCTGCCTGTGGGCACCGGAAGTCTTCCATGATGCGGGGCGGGATGAGTACGTCATTCATTTTAGCGCAGCCCATGCCTCCAATCATTTTGGTGATAAAGCGGTCTTTTACACACGGACCAGGGATTTCGTAAGCTTTGACAAGCCGCAGCTGCTGTGCAGGAAGGACGGGAGCGGCATCATTGATTCCGCGCTGTATGAAGAGGGAGGCCGGTATTACCGGTTCCTGAAAAGCGAGGCAGATCCGGCCGGCATTCTGCTTCAGCAAGGAGAGACGCTTACCGGAGCTTATACAGAGAATATGAGTTTTGCCGCAGAAATGGCTAAGCTTACGCCTGGCGCGTACGAAGGTCCAACCGCGTTCAAGCTTCCGGGCGGAAAATGGTGCCTGATGCTTGATTTTTACGGCATACGCGGCGAGGGTCAGGGCTATGTTCCGTTCATCGCCGACACGCTGAAGGACGGGCGGTTTGTCCGCTCCGATGAGCAGTTCAGCTTTCCTTACCGCTTCAAGCACGGGACGGTGCTGGCCATTACGGTTGACGAATACGAGCGTATCCGGCGTCATTTTAGCTAGCAACCAGAAAAAGAGCTTCACCGGGATAAGGAGAGGGCCTTCATTAAAAGTACTGGGATTGTTCAACAAAATGAACCCGGGAGGAAAAAATGAAAACGCTAAAAAGCTGGATGTACAAATGTGCAATTGCGGCAGTTTCGGTTATCTTGGCAGCTACGCCGGTATTTCCCGCAGAGGCTGCAGGCGGTACAACTCGGCTGTCTGCCGGAACCGTCCTAACCTCTTCTGTGTCAGACGATGGAATACGTGCCGGGGTTACGGACTCCACTTATATTGAAGCCCCGGTAACAGAAGTGCCGGCTGAAGCTGCAGTTACCGTTACAGCGTCTGCTTACGCGAATGTAGTACGCTACCCGTTTGACGGCAACGCCGGCAGTGAAGATGGCCTGGCTGACGCAGCGGTATCCGGAACCCCGGTCTATACAGAGGGCCGGGTGGGCCAGGCGATCAGCCTGAACGGCAGCGACAGCTATGTGACCCTGCCGGCCAATCTACCCTCAGCGGCCGCCGACGAAATTACGGTATCCGCCTGGGTGAACTGGAAGGGAGGAAAGGACTGGCAGCGAATCTTCGACTTCGGGAACGGCACAACCCAATATATGTTCCTGACGCCGAAGACAGGCAATTATATGCGGTTTGCCGTCAAGAACGGCGGGAGCGAGCAATCCGTCCAGACGGCCCAGCTTGCCGCAGGCCAGTGGACGCATGTGGCTGTGACGCTGGGCGGCGGCAAGGCGCGCCTGTATGTGAACGGGGAGCAGCAGGCCGAAGCCAATGTGTCGATTAAACCAAGCCAGATTAAACCATCGCTGAACTACCTCGGGAAGAGCCAGTTTGCTGATCCGCTGTTCAATGGCTCGCTGGATGAATTTCGGATCTATCATTATGCCTTGAATGCAGCTGAGCTTCAGGCTCTTTATCTGTCCTCAAGCGTGGACTCAGCCATAGCACAGGCCCGGAAAATCATCACAGAAGGACAGCGGTACTATTCAGCGGAAACCTGGGGCAGGCTGCTGGAGGTTCTGGAGCAGGCTGAGGTACTTAGGGCCGATCCGGCTGCGGAGCAAGCCGCTCTTCTGGCGGCTGCGGCAGAGCTGGTAACTGCGATGCAGAATCTTGCTGAGCCGCTGCCGGTATTCATCAACAATACGGGGACAGAGCTGGTTCATCCGGCTGTCAGTGTTGCCCCGCAGGAGCTGCTGCGGGTGAGGGAGCACATTCTGAAGAAAGAGCAGCCGTGGTACGGGTATTATACAGCTTTTGCCGCCAGCAGCTTTGCCTCCAAATCGTATGCCATTAAAAATGATAAAGATCCGGCGGCAGATTTCAGCCAGCTTGTACCGAATTATTCCTATAACAACTATAGCACCAGTCTGTTCAACAATCAGATGACCCAGGATGCGACAGCGGCTTATTATCAGGCTGTTATGTACTTCATGACCGGGGATGCCGATTACCGGGAAAAAGCCATGCGTATCGTTCTGTTATGGGGGAGCCTCGACCCGTCGCTGGCAAAATATGTGACAGATGCGCATATTCAGCAGGGACCGCCCATGTACATGATGAATGCCGCAGCGGAGCTGCTGCGTTATACAAGCACAGGGCGTGAGGAGCTGGAGTGGAAAGAAGAATATTCGCAGCAGTACAGTGATAATTTCCAGAAGCCGGCGCTCAGGCTGTGGATGGAACGCAATACCAACTGGCTGAACCAGCACCAGACCTCAGTCATGGCTACGTTATCCTCTTACGTGTTCATGGACAGTAAGGCCGACTATGAACGCATCCTGGAGTGGGCGACTGTGAATGCCGGCACGACAATGCCGTATCAGAACGGCGCTATCGCCAATGCCATGTATGAATTTACGGTAGACAGCAGCGGTAACGAGCTTCCTGAGCCGGTTATAGCCGTTAAAGAGATGGTCCGCGACCAGCCGCATTCCTTTGATAATATTGAAGGTCTGGCCGTTCTGGCCGCAATTATTTCCGCTCAAGGTACATTGCTTGATCCGGTTAAAGGAACAGCATCACCGGATGCTGACGGTGTCGATGTATATTCCTTTATGAACGACAGGCTGATCAAAGGTGTGAATTTTTTCTACAAATATAATCTCGGATATGATGTGCCCTTTAATGACGGCCTGAATGCTCCGGTAAGTCCTGATAGACGGGGACGGCTCGGCGGCCGTGAGGATTACTATTATATCTATAAATACGGAAAAGGCTATACGGACAATAATCCTGACTTTCAGTATGTGGCCGAAGCCATGTACCGGACGTGGGAAGTGTATGGGCTGACCGTCAACGACTCCTGGCTCTATATTCCGGAGGCGGCTGCAGGAACACCCGTCCCTTCTGTACTTGCCCAGGAGAATGGGGGGACAGTACCTTACCAGCTGGAGACCCGGTTCACCCCGTTTGACAGCCGTATTGTCCGGACAGGAAATGCAGTCCGGGTAGAGGCATCAACAGAGGGCTCTTTATTTGCCGTCTACGGGATGGGCATCTGGCGTGGCGGTGACCTGGCTGTCAGGATCAGGAGCAACGCCATTACAACGCTGGCTCTGCAAGGCGATACAGACAAGGAGCCGTTTACTTCGTTCCGGCTGCCCGATACCGGAGGGGAATGGAAATATGCGGTTATCAACCTCTCTGCTCTGCCTGCTACAGCATTTCAGGCAGATTCAATCCTTTATTTCAGAATATCCGGGGAGCCTGGCGATTCTATCGAACTCGATCATGTGCTCGTCAACAGCTCTACAGTGAAATCGCCGAGCTTCATAGGAAATGCCAGTACGCTCGGACTGGATGCCTATCCGTCAGCACAGCTGCTGTATGATGTCTCCAACGCAGCGGCCAATGCCGGACAGAGCTTGACGTATGGCATCTCCGGCGATGATACCGGCTTCCTGGCGGCTGCAGAAATATCCGTCAGCAGTGCGGGCGTACTGACCGGGAAGCTACCGGCATCGCAGCCGCCCGGCGATTATTCCTTCTATGTGACGGTATCCAACGGAACCGCCATCAAGCTGCTGGAAGTCACCGTGACGGTGGCTGGCCTTTATAGTGATGCAATTGCGAATGCGGTTAGCGCCTATGATCCGGCCAAAACGTATGAGACAGCCGGCTATAGCCTATTCCGCAGCAAATATGATGCTGCACTGGCGCTCATCAATTCAGATGATGAAGCGGCGCGGAATACGGCACTGCTGGAGCTTAAGGAAGCGGTACAAGGGCTGCGGCTGTTAAATCCGCTGCTTGATGACGGGGCGCTTGATCTGACCGGCATAGCTGCCGGGGCTCCGGACAGCGCAAGCATCAATATGGCTTCGCTGGTTGACCTGTATGCTTCCGGCATTCCAATCCGCTGGATTGCGGATGATAAGCAGTTCACGATTGATTTCGGCGCAGGCTTCAAGGTGAAGCCGGATTCGTTCAGGCTGCTGCCGGACGCCGGGTTCCCTGCCCGCTCCGAGGGGGCTGTCATACTGGCCTCCAATGATTATGCGAACTGGGTGCGGATCTCTGATGATATCTCAGAATATACCACCAGCTGGTTCAGCTATACGGTGAAGAATGAATTCAAGGATACCGGCTTCCGCTACTTCCGCATGAAGGATATCACGGCCGGTGTATTAAACAAGGACGACTACACCGAGGATCAGCCGTTTACTGTTGCGGATCTGCATATATTCGGGGAACGCTACGAGACGGCCGGTGTGGTCAGGGACATCAGCCTCAAGGTGCTGAACGCCGTGCCGGTGCAGGATACGTTGCCAGTTCCGCCAAGAGCGGTTATCGGGGATAAAGTGATTCTTTCCTTTACAGCAGATGAGCCGATCACCAATATCCGGGCTGCAATTCAAGAGGAGGCTGTACAGGTTACAGATCACCAGAACGGCAGCTATACGGCCGAGTACACCGTCCGTGCCGGAACGAAGCCGGGCTATGCCGCTATTTCGCTCGATTACACTTTGGCAGACGGTACTCCGGCAGATACCGTATACAGCTACCCTGACAGCTATACCACAGGTGCAAACAATACACTGGTGTCCCGCAAAATTCTTGTTTCGGATACAGCTAACGAGATTAATGCGGCAGCCGAGGCGCATATTACCGGTTCGGACAATACTCTCGATGCGGGAGAGATCCCCTTATTGTTTGACGGTAAAATTTCTACCTTCCCGGATGTAAGAGCCGGGGGCGGCGGATACGGAACTTACACTCTAGATTTTGGCGCAGAGGACAGCAGCAAAAGGGTTCAGCTTGAACGTGTTGAAATACTGAACCGCAACGGGTTCCCGGCCAGAGCTTCAGGCGTGAACGTAAGCGCGTCGGCAGACGGAGTGACCTGGATAACGGTCTCCGAGGGCTCCAAAAATTACAGCTACGACACATGGCAGCCGGTCAGAGTGCTGGACCGGTACAAGGACGCCGGGTTCCGTTATTTGCGGATTAACGGCGGCAACTGGTACGGCAATATCTCGGAGCTGCGGCTCTTCGGGCAGACAGGCACGGATCTCGCAAGCTACGATCCTGTCTACACAATCACCACAACAGCCAATGACCCTGCGGCCGGGACAACGATAGTGTATGTGAATCCGAACGGCCTGCCGCCTGCCCCGCAGCCTTCAGGCAATGAAGGAAGCACGTTGACGGTGCATGGCGACCTTACAGCCGTTACCGTTCTTGCGGTTCCCGCGCCCGGCTATGAATTTGTGAAATGGGTTGAGCCGGTAAGCTTTTATGGATTGTCTGCGGGTTATCTGTGGACAGAATACCCGCTGTTTAATCTGACAACGTATGCCGGCGGCTACCTTGGCGGGGTTAAATCCTACAATGTGACGCGCGACTGGAATCTGCAGGCTGTGTTCCGCAAGACCGGAGGAACCGGACCCTCAGACGCAACAGCTGCACCCGGCAAGCCGGTTCTGTCCGACAACAACGGGCATGATACGGGGCTCAAAGACGGCAGCTACACCGTCACTATGAACCTATGGTGGGGAGAGAACGGGACTGTGTTCAAGCTGTATGAAAACGGCAGGCTGATCTCTACTCAGGAGCTGAAGAACAGCTCACCGCAGGCCCAGACCGCCAAGGCAGAAATATCCGGCAGAACGAACGGAACCTATACGTATGTCGGTGAGCTGATCAACAGCTACGGAACGGTGAAAAGTGATCCGTTGACTGTCACCGTGACGGATGCAGCTCCCGGCAAACCGGTGTTATCCCATGACAACTGGGACGGCGATGGCAGTTACAGCATTACCATGAACCTCTGGTGGGGTACAAATGCTTCTGAATACCGCCTGTATGAGAACGGCAGAATGATAGATTCACAAAAGCTGAGCGAAGCTACACCGGCTGCCCAGACAGCAGCAACGGTGCTATCAGGAAAAACTGCAGGAGTGTATGAGTATCGTGCTGTTCTGGTTAATCCGGCAGGTGAATCAGAGAGCGTGACGCTTACCGTAGTTGTAAAGTAAGGTACAGGATGGCGGAAAAAAGGTGCAGCTGCCCTGCGGGCAGACTGCATCTTTTCTGTTCAGCAGTTCCTGGCAAGCTGTTATCAATTCTATTAGTGGAGGCTAATCATGACACGTATTCAAGGCATTAACGCCATTCTTGCAGGAGATTATCCCGATCCGTCTATAGTAAGAGCCGGGGATCACTATTATATGACGCATTCTTCTTTCCACTACACACCGGGGCTGCTTATATGGCATTCCCTGAATCTGACGGACTGGGAGCCGGTCTGCCATGCCGTACTAGAGCATGTAGGCGGTTCAATTATGGCGCCGGATTTCATTTATCATGAGGGACTTTTCTATATCTATTTTCCTGCCGGGGGAACGAATTGGGTTGTGACAGCAGAGAATCCGGCAGGTCCGTGGAGCAGGCCGGCGGATCTGAAGGTCGGGTATATTGATCCAGGTCATGCAGCAGATCAGCAGGGCAACCGCTATCTGTTTCTGTCGGAAGGCTACAGAATACGTTTGTCCAAAGACGGATTGTCTACAGCAGGCGAATTGGAGCAGGTATATGCGGGCTGGCGCTATCCGAAGGAATGGCTGACGGAGGGGTTCTATCTGGAATCCCCCAAGCTGACTTACAAGGACGGCTACTATTATATGACCAGTGCACAAGGCGGGACGGCCGGACCGGCCACCAGCCATATGATCGTCTCTGCCCGGGCGGCGTCACTAGACGGACCGTGGGCTAACTCCCCGCATAATCCGGTTATACGCACACAGCACCGCAGTGAGCAGTGGTGGTCGAAAGGCCACGGCACGCTGGTGGATACGCCGGAGGGAGACTGGTACCTTGTCTATCATGCTTATGAAAAAGACTACTATCCGCTTGGCAGGCAGACGCTGCTTGAACCTGTAACCTGGACGGCGGGCGGCTGGTTCATGGCAGGTGATCAGGAGCCGGGGACGGAGGCTGCTCCGGCTTCCGCGACTTCAGCAGCCGAAGGGCAACCGGACCGGGCGCTGGTGTCTGAGGAATCCGGCGGTCTGGGGCTGCACTGGCATTTTTGGGGAGGAGTACGTCCGGGAGATTATCTGATAGATGAGAATAGTGTAGTATTAAAAGCAGTTCCCGGTGAGCAGCCCGGGCCGCTGCTGTGCATTCCGGTACATCATACGTACACTGCCGAGGTTACTGTAGCTGTTGAAGACGGAGCGTACGGGACGCTCGGCCTGTTCTACAAGCCGGGCTTCCACTACGGCATCGGCTTTGACGGGAGAGAGGCGTTTGCATACCGCAACGGCAATACGAGCGAACGCTCTGCAGCGTCCGGAGGCTCCGTAACCTTAAGGCTTATTAATGACGAGCACGAAGTAAGCCTGTATTTCATGGATGCCGAAGGGGAGTGGAGCAAGCTGGATCACGGGTTTGAAATGTCCGGCTTCCACCATAATGTGCTCGGGGGCTTCCTGAGCCTGCGTATTGCGCTGAATGCTTCAGGTGCTGGTGAGGTAAGGTTCAGCGGCTTTAAGTACCGGGCGGGATTATAAGAACAGCAACCAAATTGCAGCGGGAGAGGATAACACAATGAAGGCACCTTTATTCAGGGACCCGGTATACGACGGGGCGGCTGATCCGGTCATCATCTGGAACCGGGAAGCACAGGAATGGTGGATGATTTATACGAACCGCAGAGTGACAGCAGAGGGGGAAGGTGTGGCCTGGGTGCACGGCACAGACCTCGGTGTTGCTTCCTCGCGCGACGGCGGGACAAGCTGGCTGTACCGCGGCACCCTGCAGGGGCTCGATATTGAATGGGGCCGCAACACGTTCTGGGCACCTGAGATTATCTGGCATGAAGGGCTTTACCATATGTACGTCAGCTACATTCAGGGTATTCCGTCCGGCTGGGCCGGCCACCGGCGCGATATGCTCCACTATACCAGTCCTAACCTGCTGGACTGGACCTTCCGTTCCCGGCTTGAGCTGAGCTCGGACCGGGTAATCGACGCCTGCATCCATGAGCTGCCCGGCGGCGGATTCCGCATGTGGTACAAGGACGAAGCGAACGGATCGCATACCTATGCGGCGGACAGCATGGACCTGTACCGCTGGGAGGTTACCGGACCTGTCATTACCGGACGGCCGCACGAAGGGGCTAACGTGTTCCGGTTCAAGGACTACTACTGGATGATTGTAGACGAATGGCGTGGGCAGGGCGTCTTCCGCTCCGCTGACCTGGATACATGGGAGTGTAACGGCCTAATTCTGGACCAGCCGGGAACCCGCGAGGATGACGGTACCATCGGGCTGCATGCAGATGTCGTTGTGCAGGGCGAAGAGGCTTATATTTTCTACTTCACGCATCCCGGCAGAGACGGCAGCGAGAGCGAAGACACCCCTGAAGGCAGATACCAAAGCCGCCGCTCCTCGGTTCAGGCTGCCCGGCTGGATGTGGTTGACGGCGTGCTCGTCTGCGACCGCAATAAGGCGTTTGAGCTTAAGCTGGTGCCGGAGCAGAATTAATGGGCGGATTTGTTTGTTTTGTTCCTGCTCTTGAATCCATCCGGATCTTGCAGTGCTAACGGACTGCAGAGCCCTTATTTACCGGAAAGTAACTCTTTCAGCCGGCTAACGGACCACGATGACTTTATCACCTGCCCAGCTGCGAATATGGGGATGTATGTGCTGCCATAGGGGCTCTGGGGTCCGTTAGCCTGCAAAAACGGACTGAAAGCAGAAATAAGGGCTGCCCGGTCCGTTACATACAGGAAATGAGCAACCGGTACGCGTTAACCTGCGTAGATCAGGATAATTACGGCAACGGAACCCTGCAGCGCAGCAAAAAAGAGTCATAGGACTGGCACCGGCACTTAATCACATCCGGCGGAGAAGAGCTGTAAAGGAGAAGGCAGGCCCCTGACAACAAACTGACTTTATGAACGGCTCCCCTCTTTTCAGGAAGGAGGGAGCCGTTTTTTTCTGACGGAGCCTGTAACTATTGTAACTGCTGGCAGCAGATTATAAGTGCAGGATAGAAGGGATAGAGCTGTACATAATCGTACCTGAAGGGATGTCTTCAACATGGAAAAGAATAACGAGTGCATGTATTGTATGGAGGATGAACGCCGCGATAATCTGATGCTTGAGGTGGCGCAGCTTGACGTTTCAACTGTATACCTGTTCAAGGAGCAGACGTATAAGGGCAGATGCAATGTCGTATACAAGGATCATGTAAAAGAGCTGTTCCAGCTGTCTCCGGAGGAATTGGCGGCCTTTATGGGTGATGTGCAAAAAGCGGCTGCCGCGATCGACCAGGCCTTTGGGCCGGACAAGCTCAACTACGGGGCTTACGGGGATAAGCTGCACCACCTGCATATGCATATTGTACCTAAGTATGAAGGCGGGAAGGACTGGGGTTCAACCTTTGAGATGAATCCGGGGCAGACGTATTTACCAGATGAGGAGTATGCGGAACGGATCGCGCTGCTGCAAAAGTTTCTGTAGAATGCCTGCATAACAAAAACAGCGTCTACCGGTTAAGCTCCGGCATACGCTGTTTTTTGTGACTGATCAGGCGCTGATGGGATTGCGGACGATTTTGACCTCGTGATAAGAAATGGCGTTGGACAGGATATATTCCGGTGTCTGGCGGTGGGAATGGGACTCACGGAAAGCATCGCTGCGGGTCCACCCCTGAAAGGCTTCTTTAGACTCCCAGCGTGTGCTGATGGTCACCTCATCATACTCAGCTGGCTTTTCATTCAGCAACACCTCAAGGCCCAGGAAGCCTTCCATTTCCTCAACCTTGCCTACTTTGTCGAAACGGTTAATCAGCAGCGAAGATTGGCCTTTGGCAATTTGTGAAGTGTTATTAACGATAATCATAGTTCATTCCTCCAAGTGGTTAATAGATTGGTCTGAAGCGGAATAATGACGGGGTAGTTCTCAACATAAGTTACTGAAGCATCAAGGGCATATACCTTCTGTAAAAAAGCGGTGTCCAGCAGCTGCCGCGGATTTCCGGCCGCCGCAAGCGTACCTTGTCTTAGGGCAATCATATGATGGCTGAAAGCGGCGGCCTGCGGGAGATCATGCAGCACCATTACAATGGTCATACCGGTTTCGCGGTTAATTGACGCCAGCATGCCGAGCAGATCAAACTGGTGGGTGATATCCAGAAAGGTTGTCGGTTCGTCGAGCAGCAGAATATCGGTATTTTGGGCCAGCGTCATCGCGATTCTGGCTCTTTGCTGTTCACCTCCGGATATAGTATGGAACATGCGGTCCGCATAAACGGCAGTGCCGGTAAGCTCCAGCGCCCGGTCAATCCACGTGTCATCCTCAGTACTGGCCCTGTGCTTCCAGGGACTCTGGTAGGGAGAGCGGCCGTAAGCCGCCAGCTCCCGTACGGTCAGATTCTCCGGCACCTGCTTCGACTGCGGCAGCATGGCAAGAAGTTTCGCGAGCTTGCGGCGCGGAATACTGCGCAGCTCTCCGCCGTCAATCAGAACCTTGCCCGATTCGGGGACGCTAAGCCCGGAAAGAAGCCGGAGCAGCGTGGATTTGCCGGAGCCGTTAGGACCTACTATCGTTGTTATCTGTCCCCGCGGAACCTTAAGCTCTATGTTGTTCAGCCTGAATCCGCCATGCTGATAATGGAGCCCGCGGCATTCAAGAGCCGGAACCTCAGGATCATTACCGTAGGTCATCCGGTCAGCCTCCTTCTGCGCAGCAGGTAGAGGAAGAAGGGGGCGCCGACACCGGCCAGCAGAATCCCTGCAGGCAGCTCCACAGGATCGAACCACGTACGGGCAGCTGTGTCTGTGAAGACGACCAGCGCTCCGCCGCCGAGCATGGATACCGGGAGCAGGAACCGGTAATCCCCGCCGATCAGGAGCCGGACAGCATGAGGGACAACAAGGCCGACGAAGCCGACTAAGCCGGCGACACTGACAGCTGTTCCTGCGAGCAGCGCGGCCAGCAGAATGATCAGGAAGCGGGACACTTCGGCCCGCAGCCCGAGCAGCCGCGCGGGATCATCGCCAAGCAGCAGCAGGTTCGCCGGCTTGATGGCCAGCAGGGACAGGGCGAGACCAACCAGCGCATACGGGGCGGCAAAGCCGAGATGATGCCAGCTGCGTCCGCTTAGTCCGCCGGACAGCCATGGGAGCACGGCCTGGACACGGTCGCTAAAGACGACCATGAAGCCGTTCATGACTGCGCCGAGCAGGGCATTAATCGCCACGCCCGCCAGCACGATCTTGACGGGGGAGGCTCCGTTATCCCAGGCCAGCAGGTAGATCAGTGCTGCGGCGATGAAGGAGCCGGCAAAAGCCGAGGCAGGCAGCAGATAGCTGTACTGCGGCAGCACCACCATCGTAATGACAGCGGCCAGCCCTCCGCCGGCAGAGACGCCGATGATGCCCGGATCGGCCAGGGGATTGGACATGACTCCCTGCAGCAGGGCGCCGGAGACGGCCAGACAGGCGCCGACCAGCAGACCGAGCAGCACTCTGGGCAGCCGGAGATCCATAATGATCAGTCCGGACGTTTCCGGACGGCTGCCGAGCAGAATCGACCAGACTTCACCGGGAGAGATGGAGACAGAACCATAAGTCAATCCGTAGAGACAGGCCAGAAGAAGCAGTACCGGGGCAAGGATCAAAGCCAGTGTTCTACGGGTATTGCGCTGCTGCTTGTTCATTGCTGCACCGTTTCTGCAAACAGCGAGACCATCAGCTGCAGTGCTTCGGTCACCCGTGTTCCGGGATTTGTGCCGAACAGATCGGAAGGCAATACATGAACGCGGTTATGTACAACTGCATCGATGGAATTCCAGGCTGCATTCTGCTGCATTTCCTGCTCGAAGCCCTTTTGGACCGCCTCGCCGCTGCCGTGGGTCATAATCAGAATGATCTGCGGATTAGCCTCCATAATCCGTTCCGTACTGAGCGTGGCATATTGCGGGTAGCTCTGCAAAACAGGGAAACCGGCGGCAATATTAGCACCGCCTGCAAGCTCCAGGATGTTCCCGCCAAGCGAATTCGGCAGCGCCGCCATATAGGTTCCGGGAGCGCCGTAAACCAGCAGTACCCTCGGCTTCTCCACATTGGGGATGACAGCGGCTGCCTGTATCCCCGCTTCAATCTCCGCACTCAGCTTCTGTGCTTCAGGCACTTTATCCAGCATCTCGCCGAAGAGCAGAATCTGCTTCGTTATGTCCTCTACCGAGTTGGCCTCGGTCAGTACCATTTTGGCGCCGATGCTCTCAATAGCCGGGATATCCTTGGCATTGATCTGCGCATTGCCAAGCACGGCATCAGCTTTAAGGTATGCAATCTTCTCGAGATCTACTTCGTGGGCAGATCCGACCTGCATTACCTCTCCGGTTCCCTGGACCGGCTCTGCTCCGACAGATGCGGGCTTGCCTGCCAAGGTTCCGCCCAGAGCGGTAATAATGTCGGCCTCCCCGTTCCCGAGTGCTACAATATGCTGCGGAACAGCAGGAAAGCTGACCTGCCTTCCGGCAAAATCAGTTAAGCTCACTGCAGGCTCTGCTGCATCCGCACTAGCAGCCTCTGTCCCTGCAGCTGATCCGCAGGCAGTAAGCAGAAGGGGACACAACACCAGAAGGAGGAGAGACATGTACCATTTATGAATCATGGTTAACCTCCTGTGTGAATGAATGTGCGGAAAGACTAAAATTTAGACTTCGCAATTTGAATGATAATGACTCTCATTATCATTGTCAAACAAAATTCACAATTATGCCGGGATTGCGGACAAAATCCGTTGATAAACGGGGCTGCATGTAAAGAATATCGCTGAAATATTAGGTTTGATCAGGCAAGGAATATGGAGGAGGCAGAAAATAAATAAGCTAAAAAGGATTGACAAACTATAAAATAGCACTTTATTATCAGTTCAGCAGCCACTATCTATTTGTTACCGGCAGGGCACAAGT
>RCUO01000529.1_pt1 | contig 18917 bp, 12 predicted proteins | sample 2166161 | NCBI WGS metagenome assembly RCUO01 (sample SAMN09932617, study PRJNA488358) | compost metagenome | feature: garden; material: soil; isolation source: compost soil in cyclohexanecarbonitrile-enriched culture | place: Germany: Experimental Botanical Garden Goettingen | collected 2016-01-27 | reverse complement strand
TCCTTTTGTAACAGGATCAGAAAGATTCGAAGCCCCTCGCTCCATGCTCATCCACTACGGTAAGAATCAGCGGAAAGGCCGGAGGCACTGTCTCACCAATTGTAAAAGCGCCAGAGACCCTTCTGGAAATCTCCTCGTTCTCCGACTGATGGGCGTAAATATCGGCAAGAAGCTCACCCTCCCGGACGTAATCGCCCACCTTCTTGTGCAGCTTCGCTCCAATACCGTGATCGATCGGGTCTGTACCCCTTTTCCGGCCTGCTCCCAGATCATTTACCGCATAGCCGATGGCCGGCGTTTCAATATCCTGAATGTAACCGCTCTTTGTGGCATAAGCCTTGATACGCCCATTGGCGGTCAAAAGCTTATCCGGATCATCTATGACCGAGACATCCCCTCCCTGCGCCTCCACCAGATCCCGCATCTTGAGGAACGCCTTGCCATTGTGCAGCAGTTCCCGGAGCTGTTTCTTGGCCTCGCCGAGGTCGGTCTCCCTGCCGCCCATCACAATCATGTACGATGCCATAGTCAGGCACAGCTCCTCCAGATCCTTCGGGCCTTTGCCCTGCAGTGTCTCGATTGCTTCCTTCACTTCGACCGCGTTGCCGGCCATCGTGCCGAGCGGCTGGTCCATATTGGTGACGAGTGCAATCACCTTCCGTCCAAGCTCTCTGCCGATGCCGACCATCATTTCGGCAAGAATGACCGCGTCTTCATGCGACTTGCAGATCGCGCCGTCCCCCGTCTTCACATCCAGAAGGATCGCGTCCGCGCCGGCGGCGATTTTTTTGCTCATAACGGAGCTGGCGACCAGGGGGATTGAATCAAAGGTGGAGGTCAGGCCTCGCAGCGTATAGAGCAGATTATCGGCTGGCGTCATCCGTTTGGACTGGCTCATCAGCGCCACCCGATGCTCCAGAAGCTGCGCCGTAAATTCCTCGCCCGTCCGCTCCACCTTGAAGCCGGGAATGGACTCCAGCTTATCGATCGTACCCGCTCCGAAGCCAAAGCCGCCTCTGCCCGACATCTTGGCGATCGGCACTCCGGCAGCCGCTACCAGAGGGGCCAGCACCATCGTCGTCTTGTCCCCGACGCCGCCGGTGCTGTGCTTGTCCACCTTGATGCCCGGAATGTGATCCAGATTCAACTGGTCGCCGGATCTTGCCATTTCATACGTAAGCTGCGCCGTCTCTTCAACGGTCAATCCGTTGATGAGAACCGCCATCGCCCAGGCCGACATTTGGGAATCCAGAATTTCGCCCTGCGTATAGTTGTGGACCAGATAGGCAATTTCCTCGGGAGTCAGAACCGTTTTGGTCTTGGTCTTGTTAATGATGTGATGAATCATCTGTTCACCCGCCTCCTTAAGGTTGTCACAGTCTGCGCTTAAGCCAGTCCGTCCTCTCCTCGCGCATAAGCCCGCCGCCTTCCTTCATACCCGGCCCGCCGAACCGTTCTGGGAAATCCTCTGCCCGTACAGGCTCAGCGTCGAAACGATATGCTCCCACAGCCTGTCGGAATCAAGGCCCAGCGCCACAGTCGCGTTAGGGGAACGCCCGGTGACGTTCAGTACGTCGATGACCGTCATGCCGTAGCAGAGCTCGCTTCTTGTCTCAATCTCGACGTTCAGAACTTTGGTATGGAACAGCGACGGGTCGATACAGTGGATCACGCAGCAGACATCATGCACGGGGGGGTGATCGAAATCGAAGAATTCCTTATAAGTCTGGCCGAAGAAGACAAGCAGCTCCGCCACGAAGTCCCCGACCGGACTGTCCAGTGCCTTGATCCGGCTCCCGACCTCCGGCGTCGCCAGCGCCTGATGCGTTGCGTCCAGGGTGATCATGGTAAGCGGCACACCGCTCTCGAAGACAACCTTCGCCGCCTCGGCATCCGCCCAAATATTGAATTCGGCCGCAGGCGTCCAATTGCCGAACGTTCCTCCGCCCATAACGACAAGCTCCTTGATCTTAGGGAGAATGGCGGGCTCGCGCCGCATGGCCATCGCCACATTGGTCAACGGGCCTGTAGCAATGAGGGTAATGTCCCCATCCGATTGAAGCAGCTTACGGATAATCAGATCGACCGCATGTTCGCCGGAAGCCTGGAGAGTCGGCTGTGGCAATACCGGGCCGTCCATGCCGGAATCGCCGTGGATTTCCGGAGCGGTCTCTCTCTTGCGGACTAGAGGCAGACCGGCTCCCTGGGCAACGGATACGTCCCGGATACCGGCGATCTCACATACCTTCAGCGCATTGAGCGTCGTCTTCTCAAGGTCGGCATTTCCGCCAACCGTCGTAATCGCGAGCAGGTCAAGCGCCGGATGGGCAGCCGCCACAAGGATGGCAATTGCATCGTCGTGACCGGGGTCGCAGTCGAGAATGATTTTTCGGGCCATCGGTTACCTCCCTATTGAATTTCTGAATTCAGTCGGATTTCAATCAGCAGGCGAGAAGCTGACGAGAACCCCCTTATCCCTTGACTGCGCCTGCCGTCATCCCCGCGGTAATATATTTCTGAACGGATAAATAGAACAGAATCGTCGGGATCAGGACAATCGTCAGGCCCGCCATTTGAAGCGTGTAACTGCGGTTGTACTGGCCAGCAAAGCTCGCCAGCCCGAGAGGCAGCGTCTTCAGTTCCGCCTTGTTGATGAGAACGAGCGCGAAAGAGAACTCATTCCAGTTGTTGAGGAAGTTCAGAATAAATGCCGTGGCAAGAGCGGGAGTAAGCATGGGCACGATAAGTCTCCAGAATACGCCCATAATCCCGCACCCGTCCATAATGCCGGCCTCCTCCACTTCCTTCGGAAAAGCGTTCATGAACCCCGACAGAATAAAGATCGTAATCGGCAGATTGAACGCCACATACGGGAACAGCAGTGTCAGGCGGTTATCCATCAAATTCAGCGTCCGCATCTCAATGAACAGGGGGACGAGCGTCGCGTGAATCGGAATCAGCATACCTAGTGTGAAGTAGAGCAGCACAAAGCCTTTTAAACGGAATTGAAACCGGCTGAGGAAAAAAGCCGCGAATGCCCCCGTCAGCAGTGTGACGGCCACGGCGCTGAGCGTAACCCACACGCTGTTGACGAAATTGACGCCGAGATTGGCGATTTTCCACGCTTCGATATAGTTGCCCCAATTCGGAGTTTTGGCGATGCCGAACGGATTCAGTGCAAGCTCCTGTTCCGTTTTGACCGAGTTCAGAATCATCCAGAGTATCGGGTAAATGTTGGCGATCAGCAACAACGTCAGAATGAGCCGATGAATCCGGTCGGACAGAGACCTGGCTTTGGGGGCCGGCCTAACCTGCTCCACCCTGAGCACGCCGCTAAGAAGCTTGCGTTGTTCCATCTCTTAAGATCACCTCCTCAGAACTCTTACCAGAAGCTGGCTTACAAGAATGAGAATTAGGCTGATGACAATGATGGCTGTCGAAATGGCACTTCCGTATCCGTACTTCATCGAATTAAAAGTCTGGCTGAACATGTAAGTGGCCCCTACCTCCGTCATATGGTTCGGACCGCCGGCTGTCATTACATAGACCAGGTCGAAAGCACGCAGCGCGCCGCTGATGCAGAGCACAATGGAGGCAAAAATCGTGTCTATGATCATCGGAACAATAATGCTCCATGTTCGTTTCACGCCGACTGCTCCGTCAAGCTCCGCCGCTTCCAGGATCTCGTCCGGAACGTTCTGCAGAGCTGCCAGAAAAATAACCATGTACAGGCCGGTATACTGCCATACCACGACGATACAGAGAAGAAAGATGGCCAGATGCGGATTGCCCAGCCAGTTCTGGGTCCAGGATTCGAGGCCGAACGCCCGCAGCGCCGTGTTGATCAACCCGATCTGATAGTTGTAGAACATGTTCCATATCAGAGAAATGACAATGGTGGAAATCACGACAGGCATAAAAAACACCGTCTTGAAGATACCGCTTCGCTTGAAGAGCTTCCCGCTGAGCATAAGAGCCAAATATAAACCGATTGGAATTTCAAGAAAGACGGAGAACAGGACAAAGTAAAAATTGTTCAGAATCGATCTCCAGAAGATGGGATCTGCCACCAGATTCGAATAATTGCTCAGTCCATGCCATACCTTTGGCGAGAAGCCGTCCCACTTGAAGAAGGAGTAATACACCGAGCTCATGATGGGATAGATGGAAAATACCGTATACAAGGCCAGCGCCGGCAAGAGTCCGGCAGCAATGATCCACTTCCGGCGGAGAAGAGTTTCGATAACGGACACCTCCTTGTTCAAAGTCCGAAAGGGGAGCGGCAGCCGCTGCCCCTGTTCGGATTTTAGACCGGAACCGCGCTATTGATTAAGCTCCTTGTCAAGCTCGGCAGCAAGCGACTTGGGATCGGCCGCTCCCGGGCTGGTCAGTCCCTGAAGGCCGTTCTTGGCCGCGGTCGACACCGTGGCGGGCATGGCGGCGTCAAAGACAGGGTACAGCCGGGTGACACTGCTTGAAACTTTCATCATTTCCGAGAAGAGCGGATCCACATCGGAAGGAGTCTCGACATTGGCCGGAACCATATTGCCGTCCTTGATTACATTTTGGTAGGACTCCTTGCTGTACATGAACTTCAGGAATTTCTCCGCGGCTGCTTTCTTGGCGCCATCCAGCTTCGCGTTGAGCACAACACCCTGATTCGTACCGCCCGGAACGGCGGAAATACTGCCCTTGCCGCCTGCAATGGCCGGGAACAGGGCGAAGCCTGCCTCGAAATCGGCCGCCTTATCCTTGGAGATTTGCTTGGCCCCCCAGCTTCCGTCCAGATACATGGCGGTCTTGCCGGACAGGAACAAGTCGGTAGCCTGCACATTGTCGATATTGTTCAAATCAGTATTGAAGGCGCCCATATCATACAGCTCCTTCACATCGGTCAGCGCTTCAACAAATTCGGGGTCGGTAAATTTCATCTCGCCTGCGACAAGTTTGGTATACACGTCGGGGCCGGAGATTCGTTCATTCAAAGGAGACAGCAGAGAGGCGGCAAGAATCGAACCTGTCTTATTGCCAATGGCAATCGGGGTGATATTGGCGGCTTTCAAATCGCCGATCAGCTTCTTGAAGCCTTCATAATCGGTGGGGAATTCGGTATATCCCGCGTCTGAGAGAATCTTCTTGTTGTAGTAAATCATGGTGCTGTAGGAGATTTCCCCAGGAATAGCGTACTGCTTGCCATCGATATTGTAATCGGCGATTTTGGCTTTGGGCAGAAAATCCTCCGGCCAATTGCCCATCATATCGTCGATCGGCATCAGCACCCCTGAACGGGCGATCGGTTCCAGCGTGGACCCGCCGCTGATCATCAGAATGAGGTCGGTGAGCTGCCCGGCGGCAGCCGCTGTCTTGAGTTTGACGGGGTAATCGTTGTAGGGGGTCGTTTCGATTTTGAGCTTTATATCCGGATTGGCTTCTTGAAAAGCCATGGCATTTTTATAATATACTCCTGTAAAAGGATCGGTCTCGGACCATGTCGTCATAAAAGACAGCTCCACCTGACCGGCTGGAGAAGCGGCCGAATCTCCGGAGGCGGTGTCTTCACTGGACTGGCCGCAAGCGGAAAGTACAGATACCATCATAAGCACTAGCGTCCACAGCGTAATCGGTCTTGTCCATTTCATTCTCTGCATTGCGCCTCCTTTGGAATGGGGTCGTCAACTCAAATCAACAAAATGTTCGCACAACAGGTTCGCGATAAGAAGCCCAGGTTGATGAAGCTATGCTGAAGAATTATGTATGGCCCTCCCCCTCCCTGAATGTGACATAACAACGCAGCTTAAAGTCACTTAAAGCAACGTCAGCAAAGCTTCGAGTTAACTTTACTAACGTTTCACTCACACACTAGCATATCTAACTTTTCGCAAACACTAGACATTATGTAAGAAGCAAATAATTAAAATTTTACGCATTTCGACTTGTAAACGGTTTTATTGGAACGAAATCCGATATGAGTCATATTCTTCGGCTTCAACGCATACAGCAAAGCCGCCACGGCCTCGTGACGGCTTGGTTCCGCTTGTTAAGTTAATGAGAAGTTATCTTAACATTGCCCAGCAGCTGCCTCTCTGCTCCGAAGCCTCGAGCGACTCCGTCGCCGTCCAGCTGCAGTTGTTCGTACAGTCCTGCTCTAAGCTCCTTTAGAATTTCGCTGTAAGCCGGATTTCTGATTTCATTCTTCAATTCGGCAGAGTCCTTCTCAAGATCGTACAATTCATCGATGTCGGTCATATTCCAGATGTATTTGAAGCGGTCCGTCCTCAACATGCGCTGATTGAACAGGCCGAAATGCTGTCCATTGTAAGAAGAAACGACGGAAGTCCGCCAATTCACTTCGCCGGAGACATCCGGATTCAAAAGAGGCAGCAGCGACTCACCCTGCAGACGAAATGGAGCTTCCTTCTCATTCCCCGCCGCCTCAAGCAGGGTCGGAGGAAGGTCCAGAAAGTTATAGACAAACTCGCTTCGCTTCGTGCCGGGCGGGATAACGCCCTTCCACCTCATCAGCAGCGGAACCCGGATCACATCGTCATACAGCACGTAATGCTTGTCGAACATCCGGTGCGAGCCTCCCATATCGCCGTGGTCCGCCGTGAAGATCACGAGCGTATTCTCGTCATGAACCGCCTTCAGCACCCGGCCTATGGCTTCATCCAATTGGCTGACGATGCCGAGATATCTGGCGACGATCGGCGCCCAATCTTCCCAGGTGAAATGTTCGACCCCCCAGTTGATCAGATGCTGCTTCTGGATATACGGTTTATTCTCGAAGGTCTCCCCGAAGGAAGGCCACGGTGTAATCCCGGCAGGGTCGTACATATCGGCATATGGCTCCGAAGGGCGGCAGGGTAGATGCGGCTCCGAGAAATGCAGCGCCAAATGCCACGGCCCCTCTTCGGACTGCAGGCGTTCCAGCTCCTCGATCCCCCGCTTTGCGAACCAGTGGGTGTGGCTGTCTTCCAAAGGGACCGGGTTCGCTTCCCCGAAGACGCCGCCCGTGTAGTTAATTCCGGGATAGCTTGTCTCAAGGAAATTCGTATACCGCTCCTCCCCGATTACCGTTCCATAGCCGAAAGCGGAAGCGTCCAGATCGGGGTGCACGCCCCATTTTCCCAGATAGGCGCTGGTGTAACCCTGCTCCGCCAGCGCCTTCGACCAGGTGAAATCATCAGGCTGCAGCGAAGCGACCGGCAGGGCCGTATTGAAATTCCACAAGGCGCCGAACGTTTCGGGCCGCCTTCCGTGCAGCATAGATTGCCTTGCCGGACAGCAGACAGGAAAATGGGAATACGCATTGGTGAACACGGCCCCTTCCCTGCCGAGCTCATCCAGATTGGGTGTCCGAACCAGGTAGTGTCCGCTGCTCCCCAGGCAATCATACCGGAGCTGGTCTGCCGTTATCAGCAAAATATTCGGCGGTTGACTCATCCTCTCCACACCTTCCTATCTATTTAAAATTTAAGATGTTCTATAAATATCGTAGACGATTCAGGCACCTTCTGCATTGGACACAATGTAAAATAGCCCCGCAGAGCGGGGCTAGGGCTATTGCTTCAAAGCGGATTCACGTTATGGGAGGGGGGAGGCGTGCACCTATTGTTCTGCAATGTAAAAAAGCCAGGGCGGCCGAATCAACGGCCGCCCTTAGCCACCTCGTCCTTCATCTCTTCCCCGTGCCACAGCTTCCGGAAGCTTTCGCTGCTGTCCAGCAGCTCCTCTGCCGTTCCCTGCGCTTCGATCTCTCCATCCGCCAGCACGATCACATGGTCCGCCCGGTTGAATGCCGCCTTGCGGTGGGAGACGACGAGGCAGGCCGTGTTGCCCCGGATGAGGGATAATCTCTCCCACAGCCGCCGCTCCGTCTCGACATCCAGCGCGCTGGACAGATCGTCGAACACGTACAGCTGCGCCTCGCGCACCAGCATCCGGGCGGCAGCCGTCCGCTGGGCCTGGCCGCCGGACAGCTTCACGCCGCGCGGTCCGACCATGGTATCGAGGCCGTTTTGCAGATGCGGAACGTCCTCCTCCATCACGGCGGCGTGAATCGCCTGCGTGAGGCGCCCCGGCTGCTCGGGATTTCCGAGCAGGATGTTGTTCCGCAGCGTGTCGCTGTACAGGCGCGGAATCTGCGCGGTGTAGGCGCTCTGCGGCGGAACGAAGAAATCGGCGGGGCTGTCTACCCGCCGGCCGTTCCAGCGGATGTCGCCTGCATCCGCCGTGAGAAGACCGAGCAGCGTCCGCACGAGCGTCGTCTTGCCGCTGCCGATCATCCCGGTGATAACCGTGAAGGAGCCGCGGCGAAGGTCCAGGTCGATGTTCCGGATGCCCCGTCCGGTTTCGGGATAGCGGTACGTCAGTCCGCGGACGGACAGCTCCGTAAGCGGCGGGGCCTGCGCAGGGAGCGCCTCGGCCGGACTGGCGGCGGGATGCTCACCGCCGCCAGGTCCTCCCGCGACGGTTCTCTGCGGCGGGAACTCGTCGTCTCCAACCGGATCGCTTACATTTGCAGATCCGCGCTCGCCGCCCCCGGAATCGCCGCTTACATAGGCGGTTTCGACCGGACCGCCTCCTGCTGGCCGGCCCCCTTCGCCCTCGCTTTCGCGGCTGCGGGCTTTGCGCTTCCGTTCGATACCGATTTCATTCGGCTCTGTCAGCAGCGTCGCCGGCGCGCCCTGAAGCATATTCTTGATCCGTTCGAAGCTGACGCCGAGCTGTTTATAGTAGGTCATGAAATTGCCTACATTGGAAATCAGCGTCGTTACGAAGGTCAGATAGTAGACGAACAGCGACAGATCGCCGACCGTGAAGCCGCCGCTGCGCATTTTGTACCCGGCCAGCACGAGAATAAGGCCGGTTCCCAGGTTGACGGAGTTCGTGAAAATCGACGACAGCGTCTCCGTCAGCAGCTTGTCCTTGACCATCGATTGGCGGCGCCGCTCGCTGAGGGAGACGAAGCGCTCCACGATCCGCCTCTCGGCGCCCGCCACCTGAATGGCCTGCACATTGGCGAACATCTCGCTGATCGCTCCCGTTACCTTGGCCGTCGATTCACGGCTGGCCGCCCGGTATTTCTGGATACGGGCGGTGGCGATTTGCGCGGCGGTAACAACCAGGATCAGCGGAACGAATACGAGCACGGTCAGCTGCAGATCGATCGAGACGAGAATCCAGCTCGCGGCGATGACGAAGCCGACGAGACCGAGTGTGTCAACAGACCAGCTGGTCGCTTCCTCCGCCTGCTCCACATCGTCCCGGAAATTGCTGATCGCCTCGCCCGGCGAACACGGAATGGCTCTGGCGCCCGGCTCCTTCAGCACATGGCCCAGCATGTTCCGTCGCAACAATGTCGTGACCCGGTAGCGGAAATTCACGTCGGTCATGAATCCGGCGTAGATCAGCGCGATCCGTCCGAGCGCGGCAGCGACAAGCAGCGCGGCGATGCCCCATACCCCGTAAGGGAAGGAGTACGTCCCTTCCAGGTGATCGAAGAACGCCTTCGTCAGCAATCCAGGCACGAGCGGAGCCATATGAATCAGCGACCAGGCGAGCAGATTCAGCAGATATAGGCCTGGTCTGTACAGAATTATCCGCCAGAAGAAATGTCTTGTCTTCATGCCAGCTCCTCCTCCATTCCGGCAGCCAGCATATGGCTGAACCGGGAATCCGGGTCCTTCGCCAGCGCCTCACGGGGACCGTTCTCGATCATCCGGCCGTTCTCCAATATGAGAATTTGATCGGCCCGCTGCACAGTGGCCAGCCTGTGCGCAATGATGATGCAGGTCTTCTCGGTCAGCAGGCGGCTGATCGCCGCCTCGATCCGGTGCTCCGTAAGCGGGTCAAGCCGCGACGAAGCCTCGTCCAGAATGACCAGCCCCGGCTCCGTCAGGAAGACGCGGGCGAAGGCCAGCAGCTGGGCTTCCCCTGCCGATAGACCGCCGCCTCCCGAGGCCAGCTCCGCATCCAGCCCTTCGGGCAGCGAAGCCAGCCAGCTTCCAAGTCCCAGCTCCTCCAGGACAGCCAATATTCTTCCGTCTTCGATCCGGTCATCGAACAAGGTCAGATTGTCGCGGACGGAGCCTTCCAGAATTTCGATGTTCTGCGTGACCAGCGCCACCTTACGGCGAAGCTCATGCAGTTTGCAGCTCCTTATATCTGTGCCGCCGAGCATGATGCTGCCCTCCTGCGGATCGTAGAAACGGAGCAGCAGGCGCGCGAGTGTCGTCTTGCCGCTGCCTGTGCGGCCGAGAAGGCCGAGTGTCTGCCCCGGCGCAAGCCGGAGGCGAAGATCAGACAGCGTCGCCGCCTCTCCATCCTCATAGGCAAAGGTCAAATCGCGAAATTCCACCGCAAGCGGACCAGCCGGAAGCTTCGCACCGGGGCCGTCTGTAATCTTCGGCTGCGTGGACAGCAACTCATGCACGCGCATCAGGCTGGCGTCGGCTTTCTGCAAATCTTCAAGCTGAGTGCGGATCTTCTCGATCGGCTTCGCCAGCAGCTCCGTATAATAGAAGACCATATAAATGGAACCGATGGTCAGCGTGCCATGCCCGTTCTTCCACAGGGCGGCGCATACGAGAAAAGCCGCGGCATTGCCCAGCGTAAAGACGAGAATCGTCGTGCTCCACATCAGAAAAAAGCCTAAAAAAGAGCGCACCCGGACCGGCAGCATCCGGCGGGCCAGCTCATAGAACCGGTTCAGCACATAACCGGCCGCCCCGTTCGCCCGCGTATCCTCCGTTCCTTCCAGATGCTCGCCGATGAAGCCGTAGAATTCGGCGTTCAGCACCCGCCACTGCTTCCACGCCGGAACGGCGAATTTGCGGATGTACTGGATCAGGAAGACGGCTCCGATGACGAACAGGGTCATGGTCAGGCCGATCCAGATATTTTCCCGGAACAGAAGCGCCAGAATGCCGATCATGAGAAGCAGATTGCCGAACAGATGAATGATGAAGCTGGAGAAAAAATTCGCAAGCGCGTTCACATCCCCGTCCACCCGCTCAATCAGCGAGCCGGAGGTCTGCGTCTTGTGAAAGCTCATGTCCAGGGACAGGCAATGCTCCGCCAGTTCGGCCCGCAGCTTGTTCGTCGTCGACCAGCCTAAGTTCTCACTGAAATAGGCGGCCGCTACCGACACGCCCTGTTGAAGAAGCGAGAAGACAATGAACAGACCGGCCGCGTAATAGAGCAGCTTAAGGTCTCCTTGCCCTTGTGCCGTATCGATGAAATAACGGATGATCTGCGGATTCACGAGCGCAAGCCCGATCGACGCCAGCAGCAGCGCTGTCATCCCTGCCAGCAGCCGGCGCTGCGGCAGCACATAGCGGACCAGCATGTTGCGGTACAGTCCGGGGCTGCGCCGCGCATCGCTCCCGCCAGGCTTATGCTTTCTTCGCATGAAGTTCTTCCTTTCCTGGAGAAAAGATTGCCATTCGCTGGATTTATGCGGAATACTCTCCTATTTTAAGGGTATATAACATCGGCCGCAAAGGCGAAAATCCAACAGATTTATAACCGGTTATCCGACAATCCAAAAAAGCCCGACCCGGTCTCTGACGAAACCGGATTGGGCTTGCTATGCGATGCTTAAGACTATTCCTCGTCAGGGGTATACACTTCTACACGATCCCGGCCGTTGTTCTTAACCCGGTACAGCGCATGGTCCGCCTTCTTGATCATCTCTTCGGGCCTGGAATCGGCGCCTTCCTCGCTTGTGTATATGCCAGCTGACACGGTGATGCGGATCTGCTCGCTGCCCGTGGAGAAGAGATGTTCCTTGACCTGCTCCCGTATCCGTTCGCACATGAGGTAAGACTGCTGGGCGTTCGCCTCGGGAAGCACGAGACCAAACTCCTCCCCGCCGTAACGGCCGATCGTATCGGTGCTCCGGACCGATGACAGCACAATCCGGGCGAATTCCTTCAGAATCCGGCACACTTCGAAGCCGTCGATTCCGGGCATCATGATGTCCAGAAGAATGGCATCCGGCCGCATATCGCGGGCCAGTTCAAGCACCTGATCGCCCCGGCTGGCCGTGCAGACCGTGAACACCTCATCCTCCAGAATATCCTGGAGCAGCCTTACGTTGTTGGGATTGTCGTCTACTACTAGCAGAGTATGGTTCACTGCGGCTCCCCTCCCATACATCTGCTAAGTTTGAGAAAGAACGCCTCATCATCGATGGGCTTCGAAATATAATCGTCAAAAATGGAGCGGAACAGCTGCAGCTCATTTAAGAACCGAAATCTATCGAAGATGTCAAATCATGTCGAAGCACACATCATCCTTATATCGGCGGCCATAAGATCAAATATAAGATAACCGGGGTGATCAGGCAAAGGATTTCCCGAAGAATTCATCAGCTGAACTGGACTTAAGACCAGTTGAAAATACAGTCTTAGGTAGGTTTTAGCCGAAGGAATGGGAATGGTACGATCTTTTTGCAACAAATTCCAATTTCAAACGACGGAGGCTGATCTAATGAAAAGGAAAAGAGCCGCGGTGGGCTTGCTGGTTCTGGCGATGACACTCTCAGCCGCAGTGCCGGTAAGCGCACAGGCTGGCGTCCAAGCTGCTGCAGTCACAGTGAGTGCGCCCGCTCTGGATGCGGGGACAGCAGCGGCATTTCTGGACCGTTTTTTTAAAGGGGAACAACAAGGAGCGGCGGCAAGTGCGGCAACAGTAACCGTGGTCAAGGACGGCAGCGTTATAGCAGAGGCCGGTTACGGGCAGAGTGACAAAGCTTCCGGCACCAAGGTCGATCCTGCGAGCACGCCGTTCAGAGTCGGCTCAGTGTCCAAGGTGTTTACGGTCATCGCACTGATGCAGCTTGTCGACCAGGGAAAGATCGGGCTTCAGGACAACATTGAGAAGTATCTCGGCGGCTACAAAATCAAGAATCCGTTCGGCAAGCCGGTTACGGTGGAGATGCTGCTGACCCATACGACGGGCTTTGAAGTAAGAGACCCCACGGCGGCCAGCATTCTGTATGATCCTTCCGCCAAAGCGCTTACGCTTAAAGAGTCGGTGTTCGCTAATTTTCCGCCAGTCGTGCGTGAGCCGGGAACCTCCTACATGTATGACAACTTCGCTTCCGAGGTTGTGGGCTACATCGTTCAGGAGGTCAGCGGCGAACCTTTTAACGACTATATGACCAAGCATGTGTTTGGGCCGCTAGGCATGACTTCCAGCACCTTTGATTCGGCAGGCAGCCTGGCCTCACAGCTTCCAGCGGTGTATGATGCCAGCGGTAAGGAAGCGCCGTTCTACCGCCTGTCGCCGGAAGTGCTGCCGGAAGGCAGCATGATTACAACGGCGAAGGACATGTCGCGGTTCATGATCGCTTGGCTGAACGGCGGCAAGACGGCGGATGGACATGCGCTCCTGTCGCCTTCCTCCGTAGAAGCCATGTCGACCTACCATGTGTCGATCAACCCCGATGTCCCGGATATGACTTACGGCTTCGAAGCGCCCGCACCGCTGACGGATGCCAACGGCCGCAGCATCATTGCGAAGGGCGGCAGCATACCGGGATTCGAATCCTATCTATTCCTGCTGCCTGACGAGAAGACCGGCGTCTTCGTCTCGGCCGTGACGGGATCGGATGTAACGACGCAGCTATATGCAGCCTTCATGGATGCCTTCTATCCCGGAACGGAGAAACTAGGCGACCCGGAGTATAAGCCGCAGCCGCAGTCCGAACTCAAACGGTTCGAAGGCATTTACAGAGACCTGCGAATAGGCATCTTGCTGAACAAGGTAACGGCCAGCGGAGACGGGACGCTGACCAGCAGCAATCAGGCGGGCCTGCATACGACGCTCAAGCAGGTGGGAAGTCTGCTGTTTGTCGATGAGGACGGCAACCCGATGGCGTTTAAAGAAGACAGCCAAGGCAATATCGCCTATGTGAAGTACAGCAATCCCGGCAGCTATGCAGGCCGGCTGGCCGAAGGGTCCGGCTTCCCGGATGTGACCAGGGATCATCCGTACGCCACGTACATTTACGGCCTTCAATCGCTTGGCGTATTGACGGGCGATCCGGCGCAGGCTTTCGGTCCTGGGGAACCGGTTACCCGGGAAGCTTTTATCCACGGCATCATCAGCCAGTTCAGTCTGCCTCCCTCCAAGAACGAGCCGGTCTTTAAGGATGTAGCGAAATCGCCGTATGCGGCGGAGATCCAGGCCGCGGCCGAGCTTGGATTGCTGTCCGGTACAGGCAACGGCCGGTTCGAGCCGCAGCGCGTCATCAAGCGGGAGGAAGCAGCCATGATAACGCTGAAGCTGCTGCAGATTTCCGGATATCAGCCGCAGAAGAGCAGCACCAAGCTGGCGAGCGGAACATCGCCATGGGCGGAGCAGGCCGTGAAGACGCTCATTGATCTTCAAATGTACGGACCCGAAGTTACGGAGCAGAACGGACGGTATGACTACGGCTCGCAGAGGGGTCTGACAAAAGCGGAATTCGCCGCGATCCAGTACTCCCTGGTGCTGCCGGAAAAATCGCTAATCCCCTGACTTCCAGTAGAACGTTCGGCTTCATAAGCGCATAATAATGGCCCCCTCAAGCGGTTGAGGGGGCCTTGTGCATTTTGAATTACAACATTTTGAATTACAATTTACAATTTGTGGACTCTTTACTCACTACGCAGCGCTGCGACCGGATCTTTCTTCGCGGCCATCTTGGCCGGAATGAAGCCGCCGATCATCGTAAGCCCTACACTGATTACGCCAAGAATGAGCGCATGCAGCGGATTTAACTGAGAGACATTCGACAGATCCGTCAAATTTTGCAGGATCGCATTGACCGGGATCGTCAGCAGATACGTAATGCCAATCCCCAGTATGCCTGAGCAGGCCCCGATAATGAACGTCTCGGCATTGAACACCCGCGTAATATCCTTCTTGCGGGCACCCAGCGCGCGCAGCACGCCGATCTCTTTCGTCCGTTCCATGACGGAAATATACGTGATAATTGCGATCATGATCAAGGATACAACCAGAGAAATTGCAGCAAAAGCAATCAGCACCAGCGTAATCCCGTCCATAATACTGCCGGAGATGTTCGTAACGATAGCCGCCAGGTCGGTATAGATCACCTGATCTTTGGTGTCACGTCCTTCATTCCACTTGTCCAGATAAGCGATAACCGATTCCTTGGCACTGAAGTCAATCGGGTACAGCGAGACGGAAGTAGGGATATCTGTCGCTCCCAATGACGCAAGCGCCTCCTCTTTGGTCAAGGAAGCTGCGCCTCCCGCTGCGCCGGCGCCAGCACCCATTCTCTCTAGCGGACTTCCGCCCGCTACGGCTGAACCACTGCCTGACACCTCATCAGACAATGCCTGACCGGTCAACACGTTGAAATCTGCTTTCTGCTGTGCCAACACGATTTCCGACTTCTGCGCATCCGCTATAAAAGAAGCGGCAAGCTCGTCTGAATAGGCAATGCCCGGATTCAGCGAAGATATGCTGGTTCCTTCCTTGGCGCGAAGCACCCCAACGATGTTCAACGTCTCTGCTTTAGGACTGTTATACAGCTCCATTAAATTCGCTGCTGTTCCGTTTACGACAAATTGATCGCCATTTTTACGGTAATAGTCATTGTTCATAACGAGCTTCAGCTTCGTTCCGACAAGATCGCCCAGATCGATGCTGTCCACTTTATAATCCAGTCCCAGAGCAGATACTGCTGCATCGGTCAGGCGGTTATATTCGTCGACGATAAGCACAACATCGTTCTTGCTAGCAGGGAACTTACCGTCCAGCACATCATAATATTGCTCCAGATAGCTTCCCGTTTCACTTCCCTGTTTGCTGGGATACGCGGTCAGACTGATTCTGCTCTTATCCAGAGCCGTCGCCTTTTCTCCATCCGACACCAGTACATTCATATTCACGCTGCGGGTATAAGAGATTCCATCAATGAGCGCCGGATCGATTTTATTCAAATACTCGATATATTCCTTGGTCAGCACATTGGTGTGCTGCCTGGAATTCTCGCTGGGGTCATAGGGATACAATTTTTTCTCTGTGGGATAGGCGGGAAGCTTCGATTCTCCCTCGTCTGGCGGCCCGATCTGCACACTCGTTGCCGTCTGATTAATCGAGATCGGGAAGTTGGAGAGCGCCCCGGTTTCGTACGAACTGATCTGCTTATCGAATCCATTTGACAGGGACAGGATCAAGGCAATGCCGATGATTCCGATACTTGAAGCAAAAGCGGTCAGGCCCGTCCGCCATTTCTTGGTCGCGATATTTTTACCCGATAATTTCAAGGCCGTGAAGAAGCTCATGCTGGTTTCCTTCAGCTTATAGGAGCTTGTGATCTTCTGATTCGCCAGCGGATTGCTGTCCGATACGGCATGACCGTCCGAGAAGCGGATGATGCGGTCCGCATAGCTCTCGGCCAACTCCGGATTATGCGTAACCATGATGACCAGCTTGTCTTCCGCGATAGTCTTGATCAGTTCCATGATTTGCTCACTGGTTTCCGTATCCAGCGCACCCGTAGGCTCATCCGCGAGAATAATATCCGGGTTGTTGGCCAGGGCACGGGCAATGGCTACCCGCTGCATCTGTCCCCCTGAGAGCTGGTTCGGTTTCTTATGGATATGATCCTTCAATCCGACCTTCTCCAGGGCTTCAAGAGCCTTACGGTGTTTCTCGGCTGAAGCCACCCCACTGAGCGTCATTCCCATTTCTACATTATCCAAGAGACTTAAATGCGAAATCAGGTTGTAACTTTGAAAAATAAAACCCACACTATTGTTACGGTATGCGTCCCAGTCACTGTCTTTGAAGTGCTCCGTCGATTGTCCGTTAATAATCAGCTCTCCGCTGTCATACTGATCAAGTCCGCCGATGATATTTAACAGTGTTGTTTTGCCTGATCCGCTTTGGCCCAGGATCGCGACGAATTCACTTTTCCTGAAATTCAGATTGACCTTATCCAGCGCAACCTGCGTGAATTCTCCAGTCCTGTAGCTTTTGGTGACGTTTTTCAATTGCAGCAATTTTTCCACTCTCCATTTCTATTCCATCCATGTAATCTTCTGTCTCTGCTCTTCTTGCTGCCCCCATTGTAAACGTCTAATATAAACTCAACCTCAACTACAGCAGTTGAGATTCAGTTGATCTTGATGAGGTACACTTGAACTATCTATATACGGAATACAACGACCCGCCCGGGAGGAGACCTTATGTTTAATGTACTTGTCGTTGAAGATGACAGTAAATTGCGCCAGCTCTTCTGTACCGTTCTGACCCGAAATGGATACCATGCCCTACCGGCAGTGAACGGCGAGGATGCGCTGGCTGTACTTGATAAAGAATTTATCGATTTGATTATTTGCGATGTTATGATGCCTCGTATGGATGGCTTCGAGCTAACGCAGACGCTTAGAGAGAACAACCAGCAGCTTCCCATTCTGATGGTGACTGCGCGGGAGAATTTCGCGGACAAACAGCAGGGGTTCCTCGTCGGAATCGACGATTATATGGTCAAGCCGATCAATGTCAATGAAATGGTTCTCCGTGTCGGGGCGCTGCTCCGCCGGGCCAAAATCAACAATGAACGCAAGATCGCCTGGGGAGGGGCCGTGCTGGATTACGATGAGCTTACTGTTCATCAGGGAGGGGAGAGCATAATTCTTCCGCAGAAGGAATTCTATCTTCTCTACAAAATGATCTCCTATCCGAATAAGATCTTTACCAAACAGCAGCTGATGGATGAAATATGGGGGATGGATTCCGAATCCGACGAGCATACGGTAGTTGTCCATATCAACCGATTGCGTGAGCGTTTCAGAGAGAGTGCCGACTTTGAAATCGTCACGGTAAGAGGACTCGGATATAAGGCTGTGAGGCTGGGATGAGACGTAAAAAAAATAGAGGCCTGTGGTGGTATTTTGTATCGCTGGTGTTTGTTATTATTCTGTTTTTTATCTTGATTATGTCGATTCTCGCTTATCTATACTTCCAGATAGACAATAACACTACGGTGCACAAAAATCCCTTCCCTCCCATTCTGCTGCTTGTCTTGTTCAGTCTGGTCATCGGGACATCCATCACCATAGAGGTCGGCCGGAGAATCTTATCCCCGATTAAGGATTTCAGCAATGCGGCCAACGAGATCGCCAACGGCAACTTCGACATTTATTTGAATGAATCGCACCGGGTCAACGAGATCAGCGACGTAGCCCATCACTTTAATATTATGGTTCAAGAGCTGCGCAGCATTGAGACTCTCCGCAATGATTTTGTAGTCAATGTATCCCACGAATTCAAGACCCCAATTGCGGCAATCGAAGGCTACGCAACCCTGTTGCAGGAAGACAATCTTAGCCAGGAAGAACATGACGAATATACCGGGATGATTATAGAGAGCGCCCGGCAATTGTCCACCCTCTCCGGCAACATTCTCCGAATATCCAAGCTGGAGAACCAGGAAATGCTCACAGAACTAACGGAATACCGGCTGGATGAGCAGCTTCGGCAGGCTTTATTACTACTGGAATCGATGTGGACTCCCAAGCAGTTAAGCCTCAATATTGATTTGGACGAGCTGCGCTACTATGGCAATGAAGATCTCATGATGCAGGTGTGGCTCAACATTCTCGGCAATGCGATCAAATTCACCCCGGAAAATGGGGAAATCTCGGTTTCTCTCCATCTCGACGGCCCCTGGATTTCGGTAGTCATATCCGACACCGGCATAGGCATGCCGCCAGGCGTCAGCAAGCATATTTTCGAGAAATTCTATCAGGGTGATCCAGCCCGCTCTGCCGAAGGCAACGGCCTTGGCTTGCCTTTGGTGGCCCGCATTATCAGCTTGAGCCGAGGAACGATTGAGGTAACCAGCGCACCCGGGCAAGGCTCAACTTTTACGGTCAGGCTGCCTGCGG